>SDBT01001247.1_pt1 | contig 44184 bp, 36 predicted proteins | sample 2277101 | NCBI WGS metagenome assembly SDBT01 (sample SAMN10404973, study PRJNA504765) | marine sediment metagenome | isolation source: marine sediment core GS10_PC15, 103 cmbsf | place: Arctic Ocean: Southern Knipovich Ridge | collected 2010
AAGATCCTCGCCGCGGCGACGACACATGGCACCAGCGTGCGCATCGATATGGAGAGCTCTGCCTATGTCGACGGTACGCTCGACATCTATGAGGAGCTCCACGACGAGTTCCCCAACCTCGGCCTGGTGATCCAGTCGTACCTGAGGAGGAGCGCCGAAGACATCGAGCGACTCATCCCCTTGGGCGCGGCAATTCGCCTGGTCAAGGGTGCTTACAAGGAGTCTTCCGAGATTGCCTTCCCCAAGAAGGCCGACGTCGACCAGAGCTTCGCGAACTTGCTCGAGCGCCTGCTCGATCCCGACGCGCGCGAGTGTGGCGTCGAGCTGGCTGTCGCAACTCACGACCCTGTGCTCGTCGACCATGCCGAGGAGCTGCTGCGGCGGCGTAGCATCGATTCAGGGGTCGAGTTTCAGTTCCTGTACGGAATTAGGCGCGACATACAACGTCAAATACTCGCCGACGGATTCGCCCTACGGGTCTATGTGAGCTACGGACCGAGCTGGTACCCGTGGTTCATGCGCCGCCTGGCCGAGCGACCCGCCAACCTGACCTTCTTCCTGCGCCATATGCTGCGCTAGCCTGCATCGACCAGGCCGGTGCTGGGGTCGGTCACAGTCCGCTCGACGGGGGCCTGCGCGGGCTCCTGCGCGGGACTCCGGCCCATCCGCATGGCCGGAGCCAGCAGTGCGGCAGCCAAGTAGAGCACTACCAACCCGCCGATGGCCACCACCAGCTTCCTGTAGTTGATCGGCTCGCTGCTCTCCCAACGAAATACCAGGCTGTTGAAGGCTGCGGCCACTACGGCCGTCACGAGCAGCACCATGATGGGCCCCGCAACCTCCACGAGCGTTTCGCCACGCACCATGACCCCCTGCAGGGCCTCGATCAGGTAGGTGGCCGGCAGCATGCGAGCGATCCCCTGAATCCACCCAGGCAGCAGAAAAAACGGGATCGCGGCCCCCGACAGGAACATCATCGGAAAGAAGATCAGGTTGGCCAGGGCCGGCGCCGTGCGCATGTCTTTGGCGATGCACCCGAGAATGAGCCCCAGCGACACGAACGCCAGGGCCCCGATGAGCAGGACAAGAACAATCGAAGGTACCGAGCCGTTGATGGTGATGCCGAAGAACAGCCAGGCCAACAACCACTGCAGCAGGAGCGAAGCCGTCACGGTAACCATCGAGCGCACACCGTTGGCAAGGACGACAGTCACCGGGCTCACCGGCGTCAGCCGGTAGCGGCGCAGCACTTCGTTTTCCCGCTCGTTGACCATCAGGTAGGAAACACCGAAGAAGGCGCCCGCCATGGTCGTGAGAGCGAAGAGGCCCGGCATCAGGTAGCTAACGCCGCCCGGAGTCAGCGGCCCGAAGATGAAGGCAAAGGCGAAGAGCCACACCTGCGGAAACCCGAGCGCCCAGAAAATCGCGGTCTTCGAGCGTCTGGCCTGTAGCAGATAGGCCCTCGAAAGCTCCCCCAGCCCGCGCAGGCTCGTCATACGGGCGCTCCCTCGTCGACCGCTTCGGGATCACCCATCAGCTCCAGATAGACGTCTTCCAGCGTCGGGCGGCGCATGCGCAGGTCGGTGAGGGTCACGCCCTGGGTGTGCAGAACCTGCCCGAGGGCGACGATCGTCGCGGCAGGATCGGTGGTCGTGAACTTGTAGTGATTGCCCTGCCGTCCTTGAGCTTCCGCGCCACCTACCAGCAACGGCGCCGGATCCATCTCCCCCTCGACGTCTATCCAGATCGTCGACTTCCCACCGGCACGGCCCACCAACTCGAACGGGGAGCCATCGGCAACCACCTCACCGGAGCGGAGCATGACGACGCGATCGCACAGCTTCTCGGCTTCCTCGATGTAGTGAGTGGTGAGCAGGATCGTGCGCCCTTGCCTTTTCAGGTCGAGGACGATCGCGTGCAGCTGACGGCGCGCCGCCGGATCGAGCCCCGAGGTGGGCTCGTCGAAGATCAGGAGCTCGGGCTCGTGGATCAGTGCCATGCCGATCGCCAAGCGTTGCTTCTGCCCTCCGGAAAGCGTTCCCGTGAGATCCTTCGCCTTCGACTCCAAGTTGACGATCTGCAGGACGTGCTCGATAGGCAGCGAACGCTCATAGAAAGAGGCGTACAGTCGCAGCACCTCGAAGGGGGTCAGGTCGATGGGAATCGTCGTCGATTGGAGCTGCGCGCCGATGCGTTCCTTGAGGGCTCGTCCTTGCCTGGCCGGATCGAAACCGAGCACCGAGACCTCGCCGCTGGAAGGCATGCGCAGGCCCTCGAGGATCTCGACGAGCGTCGTCTTGCCGGCCCCGTTGGGTCCCAGCAGCCCGATGATGCCTCCCGCCTCGATGCGCAGATCGACTCCATTCAGGGCCACTGTGCTGCCGTAGACCCTCTTCAGCGACCTGGTTTCTATGATCATGGATTCACCACGAAACGAGCCGGGATCGACGAGTGAGATCCCACTGCCAATAGCCTGGATTTCTCAACGGGTCGCGGCTAGCCAACCACGGATTGTGTCAGGCTGCGGGCGCAACCTCCACCGGCGTCTCCTCAGGCGCCAGCGGGCGAAACGCCATGAAGATTCCCCCCAGTCCCAGGCAGATGGCGGCCAGCCAAAACAGGAAGCCCAGGTAGGGAATCGCAACCAGCACGAAGAAGACCACGAGGCCAACGGCAAGAGCCGCGTAGGCGCAGGGCTCATCTCCTCCGCGCAGTCGACGTAGAATCAGCGCACCCAGCGCTTGCGCCGTAACCAGACGCGCCAGATAGAGGGCGACCACGAACGCCATGAGGGTCAGGATCCCCAGGGGGATGCCAATGACCAGGACCATAAAGATGATCGCCCCGACGGGCATGACGATGGAGACGATGAAGCCGAAGCCCAAGCCCAGTGCCGGCTGTCTGGCGAGGCGAGAGGCAGGCGTGCGGGTGGCAGCCCCGCCTAGGGCGAGAAGCAATGCGCCAACGAGAAAGCTGCTGCCGAAATGCCAGAGCTTCCAGAGCACCGTCGAGAGGCTGAGCCAGCCCGCGTCCTCCTCGTCGTTGATCGCGGCCCCCTCGATGACGGCCGGGGCGATGTGCCGCAGCTCTCCCAATACTTCTGCTTCGGGGTCTACAGTCGCCTCTCGTGAGGACTTGTACTCGAGGAGGCCTCCAATCCGTGCACCTGCCCCGATCTCCAGAGTGCCGGCCTCGACCGAGCCGCCACGGCGAAGGGTGCCGTCGATCACCAGGATGCCGCCCGTGAACTCTATGGGACCCTCCACGGTACCGCTGATCGTCAGCATCTCGGACATGCTCTCGACGCGGCCCCCCACACTGCCATCCGCCGTGATGATGAGCTCCTGGCAGAAGCAGTAGACATCGCCATCGACCTGCCCCGCCACGGTGCCGGTCTGGGCCATTATGAAGAGGTCGCCACCGATCGTGGCACCGCTCTGGACGGTTACACGCTGGCCACCCATGAAGGTGTTGTCCTCCACGGTACCTGCAACTTCCGGCAGCCAGGCCCAGGCAAACAGGTCATTCGCCAGCCCCCGAAAAACGGGCTTTTCGCCGGTGATGTGCACCGCCCCCGGACGATCAGGCTCGCCCTCTTCGGCCGTCTCCGGCTCGGCATCCTCCGTCTGCCAGGCTTGCTCCGCAGGCTGCTGAGCCGCGACCACTTGCTCCTGGGTGTCCGGTTCTTGTTCCTGCGCACCCAGGGTGTGAGCAGGCGCACCCACGAATGAAATGAGCACGATTCCCAGAAGGCCAATGGCCGAGGTTCGCAGTGCTGTACTCAGGTACCGGCGAGCTATCGATGCTCTCTTGCCCATGGTGGCCCTCCCTCGATTCGGTTCATGGTGAGTGTTCGACGCTGTCAGTTTAGCCGCCTGCCGCAGAGCTTCTCAGGCATTCCCGCCCAGTGGCCGAGCGGCCTTCTGAGTGGTCGACTCGAGGCCATGAGTGGGGCAGAATCGCGGGCACCGGCGAGCAAGACCGAACTGCGTACAGGAGAAGTGGGAAAGAAGCTCTACCAGCCGAGGTACTGGCGAAGCTCTCGAGCGCGCCGGCGCGAGACGTGGATCTCCATTTGTATGGGGGCCTTCAAGGTGGCACAGAAAGTACCCGAGAACATCGGCGCGAGATGGTCCACCCAGACGAGGTTGACGATGGCAGATCGAGAAACACGAAAGAACGGCGGGCAGGCCAGCCGCTCCTCGACCTTCCCGATGCCGTGCCTGAGGCGATAGCGGCCGCTCGGGGTGTAGGCCCAGGCGATGCCGTCCTCGAGAATCAGGCAAGCCACCTCGCTCAAATCGAGCTGCAGGATCTTGCCGGCCCGGTGAGCGGCAATGAACCCGACGCCCCTCTCCCCTCCGGCAGCAGCCGGCTTCGCCGCCTGAGGTGCCGGGCCCTCGGGTCCGCCGCCGGCTAGCGGCGAGGATGGCACATCGGGCGCCGCAGCTCCCGGCTCCGCTCGATGGCGCTGCCAGAGGATCTTGCGGGCACGGCGTAAGGCACGATCGATCTGCGCGCGCTCGACCGGCTTCATCAGGTAATCGATCCCCGCCAGCTCGAAGGCCTCTACGGCGTGTTCCTCGAATGCCGTTGTGAAGACGGCCAGGGGTCTGAGCTCCTCGGGGAGCTTGCTTCTCAGCGCGCGAAGAGCCGCCAGCCCATCGCCCCCGGGCATTCTGACGTCGAGGAAGACCAGGTCGGGCCGATGCTTCAGCGCCGCAGCGACCGCATCGTCTCCGGATGCCGCCTCGGCCACCACCTCGACGTCCTCGTGGTCCTTCAGCAATCGACGGAGCCGGCGGCGGGCCAGTGGCTCGTCATCAACAACCAGTGTGCGAATGCTCATCGCGGCACCTGTATCTCGACCCTCAAGCCCACCGGATCGCCCGGGGTGGCGGAAAACCGGGCCGCGCCACGATAGGTGAGCATCAATCTCCGGCGAACGTTCTCCAGCCCGCCTCCCGCTCCGGCGGTCCCAGCAGTGTCTTCGGGCAGTAGCTCGCCATGTCCCATGGCCGAGAACCCGTCGAGTGAACCCATCTGCCGCATCACGCTTTCCGGCAGTCCCGGGCCATCGTCGCTAACTGTAATGGACACTGTATCGGCTTTCCCCATGATCTCGATGCAAATCGTACCGCCCTCGGGGCGAGGAGCCACTGCGTGTTGCACGGCGTTTTCAACCAGAGGCTGCAGGATGAGCCCGGGAATCTGTGAATCAAGGAGAGCGTCATCGACGGAGCGTTCGACCCGCAAACGATCGCCGAGCCGAGCGTGCTCGATTCGAAGGTATCTCTCCACCGCCTCCAACTCTTGCGAGATCGAGACACGGCCCGAGGCCGACGATCGCAGGCTGTAGCGCAGCAGATGGGCGAGATCTCCGATTAGGTCCTCTGCAAGATTCGGATCGTCGTGGGTCAACTCCGCCAGGGCGTTGAAGGCATTGAACAGGAAGTGAGGATTGATCTGCGCCTGCAGCGCTTTGAGCTGAGCCTGTAGCGCGGTCTCGCGCATCGCCGACACGCGCATGCGATGTTCCTCGACCTCACGCCGCATCCGCGCATGGGTGTAGACGGCGGCCGCGATGGCGAGCCCCAGCAACGCGGCGCCAAGCATCAGGCCAACGGCCTGGCGCCACACCGACAGCAGGTAGGTAATGCCGCCGTAGGTCGGCCGCGCCAGCGTTGCCCACACCGCGAGCATCGTGCCGAGAAGCACGACGGCAACATTCAACGGCCGGCGTAGAAAATCGGGAAAGGAAGCGTACGCCGGGGCCAGGGCACGTCGCACGATTACGCCGGCAACGAGGCCACAGCCAATGGCCCAGAGCGGTTGCCATTCGTCGTGCAGGTACAGGAGCAGCAGCAGTGCGGCCAATGAGCCGCCAATCGCGAACACCAGATCGCTGAGGAGCCCGCGCAATCGTCCCGGCTTCACTCTGCCGCCCCCTCCTTGTCGCGACCCCACCGCAATACCAGCAAAGTCAGGTCGTCGAACTGATCGGCCCCGCCAGTGTGGGTGCCCACCGCATCGAGGACCGCATCGAGGACCTGCCTGGCACTGCCACCGGCATGCTGCACGATGGTTTCCCTCAACCGTTTCTCGCCGAACTCTTCCTCGGCCAGGTTCATCGACTCGGTGACTCCGTCGGTGTAGGTGAGTATCAAGTCGTCAGCGGAAAGATCGATCCTCTGCAGCTCGTAGGTGGCATCTGCGAACAGGCCGAGCGGCATGCCTCCGCCCATGAGACGTAGGAATTCGTTCTCGCGTCGTAGCAGTGGGGGGTTGTGGCCGGCGTTCACGTATTCGAGACAGCCCCCCTGACTCAGGCGCCCGACGAAGAATGTCGCGTAGCGCTCAGGTGAAGTTCGCTTCACCAGGAACTGGTTGACGCGCCGGCAAACTTCCGCCAGGTCGTTCTCGGAATCGCAGGCGCCGAGGAACGACGACTGCAGCGTCGACATGAGCAAGGCGGCGGCGACGCCCTTTCCGGACACGTCTCCAACCGCAAAGCCGAGATACCCGGGACCAGCCTCGAAGATCTCATAGTAGTCACCCCCGACGCTGCGGGAAGGAATGTTCATCGCATGCGCTTCGACCCAGGGAAGCTCCGGGAAGTCCGATCGCAATAGACTCTCCTGGATACCCTTCGCCAGGCGCAGGTCTTCCTCCAAGCGTTCCCTCTGGGCGATTTCCTTCTCCAATCGGGCGTGGGTATAGATGACCGAGGCAAGCGCCAAGCCGATAAAGACCCCGACAGCCAACAGCGCGACTGCCTCCCGCCAAACCGACAGCGCATAGGGTAGCCCGCCGAAGCGGGGCCAGGCCAGAGTCGCCCAAGTGGCAATAATGGAGCCCAGGAGCACCACGGATGCATCCAACGGACGCTGGAGGAAATCGGGGAAGGCGTCGTAGGTCGGGGCCACCATACGCCGCACGAACAGGACAGCGAACAGGCCGCAAACCAGCGCCCACCCCGGTTGCCATTCACCGTGCAGATACCAGAGCAGGAAGAGGGCCGCGATCGTTCCGCCGAGCACAAGGACCGCATCGCGGATGACACCGGTCCACGTCAGGCGGCGGGGCGACCTGGTCTGAGTATCCGTTGCAGCACCTCCTCAGGTGCAGTTCGAGGTGGAAGCGTGAGGGGGCTGGCTACCCCGCTCCTCCACCACGGATTGCTAAGCGCGCGTCAGATAGTTTCCTGTCGAGGTCTCGACCCGAACCTTGTCACCAATGCTGACAAAGGGGGGAACCTGCACAACCAAGCCCGTCTCGAGTGTCGCGGGCTTCGAGCTGGCGCTGGCGGTTGCTCCCTTGATCGCGGGCTCGGTCTCGGTAACCTCGAGATCGACCGTCGTGGGCAACTCGAGACCAACGGGCGCGTCATCGAAGAAATCGATGTCGAGGACGAGGTTGGCAACCAGGTACGGCAATGCATCTTCGATAACCTCCGCGAGCAGGTGAATCTGGTCGTAGGTCTCGGAGTCCATAAATACGTAGTGGTCGCCTTCCTTGTACAGATACTCCACGTTGCGTGAGTCGAGCTGCACCCGCTCGACATCCTCCTGGGAACGGAAGCGACGGTCGACCATGGCCCCGCTGCGTAGATTGCGCAGCCTCGTTTGCACCACCGCCTGCCCCTTGCCTGGGGTCACGTGCTTAAAGTCGTGGACCCGGAGAAGCTCCCCGTCGATCTGTACGATCATCCCCTTACGCAATTGAACTGCCTGCATCGCTTTCCTCTTCCTGGTGCACTAGCAGGACCCCGCTTCTTTCAGAGCCCTGCCATCAACTCTGCTGGTTCAGATTTCTCAACGGGTCGTGAAGCGAGCAGGCGCCAGGGCCGCGAGGTCAAGGCGCGCGCAGCCGCGACACGTTGAGAAATCCGGACTGGGAACGGTCGGTAGTGTACCAGGCACCGCTCCTCGACCGGTGCTGTCAGGAGCCGCCGGCCTCGGCAACGCAGCGAGCGGCAAATTTCTGCATCGCATCCAGATACCGGATGCCGCCCATCGCCAATATGTTGTTATGCCCCGCACCGGGCAAGGTGAGGAACTGCTTCGGTTCGGCGGCGGCCGCGTAGACCTCCTGCCCGAGCTTGATAGGTACCACCGTATCGGCATCGCCATGGATGACGAGCAACGGCCGTGAGCGCTGTGCAACCCAGGTGGAGACGGGAAACTCAGAGGCGGTGAGGAAGCCGAGCGGCAGGCCCAAGAACATCCGTCGCGCCATCACCTTGGCCGAGGGGAAGGGTGACACCAGAATGGTGCCGGCGTGCCCCACGCGGGTAGCCAGACGCGCCGCTGGAGCGCACCCCAGCGATACGCCCAGGAGAATCAATCGTTCGGGCGAAATGCCCCGTCCCTCCGTCAGGTAAGCGTACGCCGCCTCGGAGTCGAGATAGAGCCCCTCTTCGCTCGGCCGACCTTCGCTACGACCATAGCCCCGGTAGTCGAACAGAAATACCGACAGGCCCTGTCTCGCCAAGGCCCCGGCGTGGGGCGCACGGTGCGTCAGGTTGCCGGCGTTGCCGTGAGACCAGAGCAGTACTGGCGAACCTGAGGCGGGCACCCTCCCCTGCGCCTCGATCCACCACCCGTGCAGGCTGGCCCCATCAGCAGCCTCGAACCAAACCTCCTCCGCCTCGACCCCGAGCAGGGCGGGATCCCACACCCCGGCCGGATAGCGCAGAGGGAAGAAGATGAAGCCGCGCTCGAAGAGACGGACCAGGACAGCGAGGGCCAGAAAAGCAACAAGGATGAACGCAATTGCCTGAACGAAGCGCATCGGAACCCGGCCTCGATGCTCAGCTCTCGGCCAGAACGGGCGGCATCTCGTCGGCCAGCAGCAGGATCATCTCATGCTGCATCACGCCGCAAACCTCGGGCGGGCCCTCGGGGGGGATGAGCACGTCGATCTCCGTGCGAGCGCCGAACCCGCGCTCCGCCATATAGATTCCTGGCTCGATCGAGAAACAGGTGCGGCGCAGTAACTGGCGATCATCGTGGGTCTCGAAATCATCCAGGTTGGCGCCACTGCCGTGGATTTCGTCGGTAATGCTGTGCCCGGTGCGATGCTGGATCCACTGTCCGAAGCCGGCTGCCTCGAGAACCTCGCGCGCAGCTCGGTCCGCCTCGTATCCGTGAACCGTCTCGCCGGCCTCGTAGCGATCCCGAATGAGCTGGAGAGCGGCGTCCCGGCCCCCACGCACGGCTTCGAACACTTTGACTCTCTCCTCGGGTACGCTGTCGTCGACCTGCGCCGTCCAGGAGATGTCGGCGAAGATCTTCCCCTCGCCCGGCTCCTTCGCCCACATGTCGAGAAGAAGCCAATCGCCACGGCGGATGGGGCTGCTGCCCTCGGGACCCGGAGCATAGTGCGGATCCGCGGCGTGTTCGTTAACCGCCACAATCGGCCCGTCTGGAGTCGCCAGGCCTACCGCTTCGATCTGCTGCAGGATGTACTGCTGCAGCTCGAACTCGGTGATCTCCTCGCCGGCCAGCAGGCAGCGACGAACTTCCCGGAAAGCCGCCAGCATCACCTCTGGGAGCACCTTTCCGGCCTGTCGGTGGGAGGCGATCTCGGCGTCGTTCAGGGTTGCGGTGAACTGTTGAACCAGGTCGGCCGCAGAGACAACCTCAACCCCGGTCCTTTGGATCATTTCGACGGTTCCGGCGTCGACCATGGCAACCGGCGGGATGTTGTTCATCGGTGAATACTGCATGGCTACCGAGCCCGCGCCCTCCAACAACCTGGAAAGACCGCCTTCCAGCTCTCCCCAGGTGCGGTAGCTGTCCTTCGGGCCCGGAAGGTCGTCGAGCGCCGCGGGCTCGATTGCGTGAACGAGCTTGCGGGGCTCGCCGTCGCTGGGAACGAAGTAGTACCAGCGCCGCGTCTGCAGTCCCTCCGGGGCGAGATTCAAAACCCTGTCAGCAAGCGGATCACGGCCGTGGAACTGTGCAAAAAGCCAGCCATCGACTCCCTGCTGGCGTAACGCCTCCTGTACAGCTTGCAGATCGAAGGGATCGTTCATCAGTGCTCCTCACGTAGAGAGCCGGAGTTCTGGCGAGGAATGTAGGCTAGCCTGGATGTCTCAACGAGTCGAGACGCTCAGGCTGGGAGCGATTAGGGTTGACTGGCATCTGCCTGAAAACCTAGGCTGATTTTCGCCACATCTTCCCAGCGCCCGGAGGTGCCTCGGTTTGAATCGTCTTGTCTGCCCGAGTTGCCAACGCCCTTCTTACTGCGCCAGTCTCCGCGGGCCTTTGCGGTGTGCCTACGATGACTGCGGGGCGTTGATCCTGCCCGGAGATGACCTCGACGCCGCGGCCGACCGCCGCGTCACACCGCGCATCAACACCGAGACCCTGATCAGTGTTGAGTACCTTCTCGAGGACCGGCGCGTGATCGAGGCGGGGCTGCCCTACACGGATGCCAGCATTATCGGGATCTCGATCATCCTGGATCACTTCCCCTCTCTCGGATCGCACGTTGTGGTCGAGTTCAGCAACACCGGTGAGGATGGGGCTCCGCGGAGGGTGCATGGAGTGGTCATGGAGGTGCAGCCAGCGGAGGGTGAAGGCTTCCGGGTCGGCATCGAGGTTGCTCCCGAGGGCGGCGACGGCGAGCTCTGATCGCTGCCGGCCGGCCCGAGCAGGCTAAACCCGCCGAAACCAGTTTGACCTACACCCCTGCTGACGGCATATTGAATCTTCCGGGGCCCGGTTTCTTCGACGGCGTCGTCCGAGTCCGAGATTGCAAGCATCGCGGGCCTCTCTCACGAACTGGGGAGTAAGTCAGGTGCTTTCCCGAGCATGTGGCTTTCTCTGCCGGCTCGGTGCAGGAATGAACCGAAGGGAGGTCGTCAATTGCAGGGGTTGCCTAGCGAGTCGACCTTGGCGAACCAGAGCCTTTGGCCTCTGGGAGCGTATGCCCTTCTAGTCCTCGCCATGCTCGCTGCGGTCGTCATCATTTCCGCCCTGATCGGCCCACGGCACAGCGCCAGAAGGCGCGATCTTCCCTACGAGTCGGGGGTGCCCCCAACCGGAACGGCGGCGCTGCGTTTCCCCGTACATTTCTACATCGTCGCGCTCGCCTTTCTGATATTCGATCTCGAGATCGCCTTCTTGTTCGCCTGGGCCGTGGCAGCCCGTGAGGTCGGCTGGTCTGGCTATTTCGAGCTCGTCGTGTTCATCGTCATGTTGATGGCCGGGCTCGTCTACCTGTGGGCCAAGGGCGCTCTCGATTGGGGTGCGTCACCGGCGAACGCGGCAGCGTCCGCGGCCGAGACCGGGGAGATCGACGGATGAGTGACGGCTCGCCAGAGCTTACCCGCGAGACACTGCTCGAGATCGCCGAGCAAGAGCGCTCTGCCGACTTTTCGGAAGCAGCACAACGTGGCCACGACAGCTCCTTGGTGGCTGCAACAAACCGGCTCCTGATGCTGACTCGCCTCGACGACCTAGTTGCTTGGGGCCGCAAGAACTCGATCTGGCCATTCAACTTCGGCCTTTCTTGCTGCTACGTCGAAATGATGACCTCGTACACGTCCGAGTACGACATCGCGCGCTTCGGCGCTGAGGTCCTGCGCAGCACGCCACGAGAGGCCGACCTGATCGTCATCGCGGGAACTGTTTTCAGGAAAGTGGCGCCGGTCATCAAGCGTCTCTACGACCAGATGATGGAGCCACGTTGGGTCATCTCGATGGGATCGTGCGCCAATTCGGGAGGAATGTACGACATCTACAGCGTCGTCCAGGGAGTCGACTCCTTCTTGCCCGTTGACGTCTATGTCCCCGGGTGCCCGCCCCGGCCCGAAGCCTTTCTGCAAGGATTGCTGCTCCTTCGCGACCGCATCGGTGTCGAGAAGAGGCCCGTCTCATGGATGCTGAGCGATGAAGGGGTGCAGCGCATCGAGATGCCTGTCCAGAAGGACCTGAAGCGGGACGAGCGGCGTGCAATGACGACCCTGCGGCCGCCCAGCGAGGTGCGCTGACCATGCCTCCGGCCGAGCCCATCCTGACCGAGTTGCAGGCACGATGGGGCGCTGACACCATCCGGCCACAGGTCACGGCCGACGGCGTGCCCACAGCATGGGTGCCACGAGACTCGATCCTCGATGTGCTCGCAGCGCTGCGGGAGGAGGTAGAGGCACCCTATCGCACCCTCTACGACCTCACGGCCATCGACGAGCGCGCGCGCGCCGAGGCAGCGGGCGCTGGCGAGGCGGCCACCTCCCCGCCCGTCGAGGATGGCCAGTCCGGCCCGAGCCCGGCCGACATTTCCAGCGACTTCTCCTTGGTCTACCAGCTCCTCTCGTACGATCGCGGCGAGGATCTGCGCCTGAAAGTGCCCCTGCAAGGCGAATATCCCTCAACGCCGAGTGTCACCGGCTTGTGGCCCGCCGCTGACTGGTACGAGCGCGAGGTCTTCGACATGTTCGGCATCGACTTCGAGGGTCACCCCTGTCTGCGGCGAATCCTCATGCCGCCTGACTGGGAGGGCCACCCACTGCGTAAGGAGCACCCGGCGCGCGCCACCGAGATGCCGCCCTACCGGCTTTCCGAAGACGAGTTCACCGCCCACGAGGAAGCAATGCGCTTTCGCCCGCGGGAGTGGGGGCTTGCCGATGGCGACTGGGCCACAACGGGTGCCGGCGACGCGGCCGAAAGCGAGATCAAGGCTGCCATCGGAGCCGAGGACGGAGCCATCGATGGTACTGACTACCTGTTCCTGAACCTCGGCCCCAACCATCCGGGCACACACGGGCTGTTGCGCCTGATCTTGAAGCTCGACGGCGAGGAGATCATCGATGTAATCCCCGACATCGGCTTCCATCATCGTGGCGCCGAGAAGATGGCCGAGCGACAGACCTTCCACACCTTCATTCCCTACACCGATCGTGTCGACTATCTGGCCGGGGTGCAGAACAACCTCGCCTACCTTCTCGCGGTGGAAAAGTTGACTGGCACTGAGGTGCCGGAGCGGGCCCAGGTGATCAGGGTGATGATGTGCGAGCTCTTCCGCCTCGCATCGCATCTGGTTTGGTTCGGAACCTATGGCCACGACGTCGGTGCGATGACGCCGGTGTTCTACACCTTCAACCAGCGCGAGCTCATCTTCGACATCGTCGAGGCGGTTACCGGGGGGCGGATGCACCCGGCATGGTTCCGCATCGGCGGCGTTGCCATGGATCTGCCGAACGGCTGGAAGGAGATGGTCGACGATTTCACCAAGCAGTTCCCGCCCCGCGTGAAGGAGTACGAGGACCTGCTCGTCCGGAACGCCATCTTCCGCTCCCGTACCGAGGGCATCGGCCGCATAAGCCTCGACGATGCCATTACCTGGGGCATCACGGGCCCTAACCTGCGCGCCTGCGGGATGGAGTGGGACTTCCGCAAGGAGCGTCCCTACTCGGGTTACGAACAGTTCGATTTCGATGTGCCCACGGCGGAGGGTGGCGATTGCTACTCGCGCTGCCTCGTGCGTATGGAGGAAATGCGGCAGAGCCTCAGAATCATCGAGCAGTGCGCCGAGAACATGCCCGACGGGCCATACATTTCCGATGATCATGCGGCCGTGCCCCCCAACAAACCGGAGACCATGGCCAACATCGAGACGCTGATCCACCATTTTCTCGGCGTCTCCTGGGGCCTGGCCGTTCCCGCCGGCGAGGCACATGCGCGCATCGAGGCGCCGAAAGGCAACAACAGCTATTACGTGGTGGCTGACGGCGGCACCATGCCGTACCGGGTGCGCATTCGCACGCCGTCTTTCGCCCACATGCAGGCCGTACCCCTGATGTCTCGTCACCACTTGCTTGCCGACCTGCTATCCGTGCTCGGCAGCCTCGACTATGTGCTGGCGGACGTTGATCGATGAGGTCGCGATGTCGACCGATGAGGTCGCGATGTCGGCCGATGCGGTCGCGCTGAGGATTAGATGCTGACTCCCGAGGAACGTGCAGAGCTCGACGAGATACGGTCGCACTATCCGACCGTGCGCGCGGCCTCGGTGAGCGTCCTGAAGTGGCTGCAGAGGCAGCGGGGCTACCTCTCGGACGAATCCATGCGCGACGCGGCCGACTACCTCGGGCTGCCGGCTGCTGAGCTCGACGGGCTCGCTACCTTCTACAACCTGCTGTTCCGGAAGCCGGTCGGGGAACACGTGATCTGCCTTTGCGACAGTATCTCTTGCTGGATGTGCGGCTCCGACAGAATCCGCCAGCATATCGAAGATCGCCTGCGCATCCGCATGGGCCAGACCTCTGCCGACGGCCGCTTCACGCTCGTCCCTGTAGTCTGCTTGGGCAATTGTGACCACGCACCGTCGATGATCGTGGGCGACGAGCTATACGATGACCTCACGCCGGAGAAAGTCGACGAGATCCTCGGGCTGACCGATGAGGCGGATACCGGCGCACATGGGGGTGATCATGACTGAGATCACTCCAGTCCTCACCGCCAATATCGAGCCCGGCCGAGCGCCGCTCGATCGCGCAGGCTACGAGCAGGCCGGCGGCTACGTCGCCGTGCGCAAGGTCTTGGGCGAGATGAGCCCCGACCAGCTCCTCGAGCTGGTCAAGGAGTCGAACCTCAGAGGCCGGGGTGGCGCCGGCTTCCCCACCGGTATGAAGTGGGGCTTCGTGCCGCAGGGTCCTGATTCCCCGACTCCCAAGTACCTGATCGCCAATGGCGACGAGATGGAGCCGGGGACATTCAAGGACCGCCTGTTGATTCATGGAAACCCGCATCAGATCGTCGAGGGAATAATCCTCTCGGCCTACGCCGTGCGGGCACCCGTGGGATACATCTTCCTACGTCCCGAATACCAGCGAGGCGCCGAGCTGCTGCGCCATGCCATCGCCGAGGCCGAGGCCGCCGGCTACATCGGCAAGAACATCCTCGGCAGCGGGTTCGACTTCGAGCTGCATCCGCATGTCAGCGCTGGACGCTATATCTGTGGGGAAGAGACGGCGTTGATGAACGCACTCGAGGGCCGTCGCCCCAACCCGCGATCACGGCCCCCCTACCCCGCTATCAGCGGGCTGTTCGGCAAGCCGACGATCGTTCAGAACATCGAGACGCTGAGCTGCGTGCCCCACATCGTCAACCACGGGGCAAAGTGGTTTCGCCGCCTCGGGCTCGGCGAGGACGCAGGCACCAAGCTCTATTGCGTGAGCGGCAAGGTGAAGCGCCCCGGGATTTATGAGCTGCCGATCGGCGTGACGCTCAGGGAGCTGGTATTCGAGCACTGCGGTGGCATGCAGGACGGTCTGGAGCTCAAGGCTGCGATCCCCGGCGGCGCCGCCACCATGCTGATGTCTCCGGAGGAGCTCGACACGCGCCTGGACTTCACCTCCCTGGAGAAAGCGAAGAACCGTCTCGGCACCGCAGGAGTCATCGTCATCGACGACCGCACCTGCATCGTCGGGGTCAGCCTCAACTTGCAGAGCTTCTTCGCGCGAGAGTCTTGTGGATGGTGCACCCCTTGCCGCGATGGGATCTCCTGGATCGTCGATATTCTGCGCGACCTGGAGAAAGGACGCGGCGAGCCCGGCGACGCCAAGCTTCTCATGCGTGAGATGAAGATGATCGGTCCGAACGCATTCTGTGCGCTCGCCATGGGCGCTGAGGGGCCCATGGTGTCGGCGCTCGAGAAGTTCCCGGAGGAGTTTGAGACCCATATCAGCAGCGGCGGATGCCCCTATGAGCGCCCCCCGGCGCTGCCCCTGAACGAAAGCGGATCACAAGAGAATTGAGCCTCGGGCCGAATGGTGACCCGAGCGAGATGCTGACGATGCCCAAGGTTACGATCGACAACAAGACCTATGATGTCGGGGAGAGCCGCAATCTCCTGGAGGCCATCCTCGACAACAAGCTCGAGCTGCCTTATTTCTGCTGGCATCCCGAGCTGGGCTCGGTGGGATCGTGCCGCCTGTGTGCCGTCAAGCAGTACCGAGACGAGGACGATCAAAAGGGGCGCCTGGTTACCTCCTGTATGATGCCGGCCACCGATGGGGCGCGAATTTCGATCGCCGACCCGGAGGCCGCGGAGTTCCGCCGTTCGGTAATCGAGTGGCTGATGATCAACCACCCGCACGATTGCCCGGTATGCGACGAGGGCGGCGAGTGCCATCTGCAGGACATGACGGTAATGACCGGGCATGCTCACCGGCGCTATCGGGGCCGCAAGCGCACCTTCACGAATCAGAATCTCGGGCCTTTCATCCACCACGAGATGAACCGCTGCATCCAGTGCTATCGGTGCGTGCGTTTCTATCGCGAGTATGCCGGCGGCGAAGACCTAGGGGCGTTCGCCTCGAAGAACCATGTCTACTTCGGTCGTTTCGAAGAGGGGGCGCTGGAGCTCCCGTTTGCCGGCAACCTCGTTGAAGTCTGCCCGACGGGCGTCTTCACCGACAAAACCCTGCACCGCCATTTCACCCGCAAGTGGGACCTGCAGTCGGCTCCGTCCATCTGCACACACTGTGGGCTGGGCTGTAACACGCTGCCGGCCTCCCGATACGGAACACTGCGCCGGGTCACGAGCCGCTACAACAGCGAGGTCAACGGCTACTGGCTCTGCGATCGAGGACGGTTCGGCTACGAATACGTCAACGGTGATGACCGCCTCCTGGCGCCCGCATCAGCGGCTGACGACGGGGCGCCTGATTCCTGGGAAACGAGCATCGATGCAATCGCAGGCATTCTGAGCGAGGCCCGCTCCAATGGCACGCTCGCGGCCGTGGGATCCCCGCGTGCCAGCCTGGAGGCGAACTTCGTACTGCGAGAAATGGTGGGAGCCGAGCGCTTCAACTCCGGCCTAGCCGATGAGGAACGTCGCATCGTGACGCGCTTTCTCGAGTTCCTCGAGAGCACATCAGCTCGTTGCGCCAGCCTGCGCGATGCCAACAGCGTGGATGCGGCTCTCGTCCTCGGCGCGGATGTCACCAGCGAGGCCCCCTTGCTGGACCTCGCCCTGACCCAGGCATGTCGGAATGCTGCGTGCCGGCTGACACTGACCAGCTTGCGTCGCGGCCGCCTGTCGAAGTTCGCCGCCGATGACTTGCGTCTGGATCCCGATCAGGCTGCCCGCTTCGGCGCTGCCGTCGTCGCTACGCTGCGCGGCTCGCCCGAGCCACCGGAGGCGCTACGAGACAGCCTGCCGCCGGGCACTCATGACCGCGTCAGGGACACCGCCGCGGCCCTCTCCGCGGCCCAACGCCCCTTGGTAATCGCAGGAACCTCGGCTCGCCACCGCGGCGTGCTGGAGGCTGCGATCCAGGTTGCCCAGGCGCTCGTGTCGACCTCTGGTGGAAGCATAGAACCGCTTGTCAGCCTCGCCCTGCCCGAGCCCAACACGCTCGGCGTTACGATGCTCGACGCCGGCGAGGGACCGTCGCTCGAAGACCTTTTGTCTGCCATTGAATCAGGCAAGGTCTCCACTCTGATCGTCTGCGAGAACGATTTGTTCAGGCGCAGCAACGATCCCGAGCGCCTGGCCAACGCCCTCGCCAAGCTCGAGACACTGATCGTTCTGGATCAGATCGAGACCGCGACCGTGGAACGGGCCGATCGGACCCTGCCGGTCGCCGCCGCGACAGAGTCCAGCGGCACGTTCGTGAGCAGCGAGGGGCGAGCGCAGCGCTTCTTTCAGGTCAAGGCAGCGGTTGGAAAATCACGTGCGAGCTGGCAAATCCTGCGTGATCTTTTCGCCGAGATTCAGCAAGAGGGGTCGGAGACGGCCCTGGAGTGGACCACCACTCATCACGTCACGGCCGCCTTGGCCGCAGCGCATTCGAGCCTCCGGCAGATCGTCGAAATCGCCCCCCCTGGAGATTTTCGCCTCCTCCAGCAGCGCATTCCGCGCCTATCGATACGCTCCTCCGGGCGCAACGCAATGCCTGACATGGCCAACGTCAGGCAGCACGTACAGCCGCCCGAGGATACCGACACTCCGTTCGCGTTCTCCATGGAGGGCTATCAAGGTCGTGGCCCCACATCCCTGCTGCCGCGCTACTGGTCACCGGGGTGGAACTCGAGCGAGGCCATCAATCGGTTCCAGATCGAAGTCGGTGGCCCCCTGCACGGTGGAGACCCCGGCCTGCGGCTTATCGAGCCCGGCGACGGTCGAGCTGGAAGTGACGGCGCAGGGCTGCAGACAGTCAGCGTGGCCGCCGTGCCCACGGGCAAGTTGGAGGCCGTGTTGATGCTCTGCAGCCTTAGCGAGGTCTTCGGATCCGAGGAGACATCGCGGCGCGCACCGGCGGTGGCGGAATCGATGCCACCGGCCTATATGTTGCTCAACCCCGACACCGCGGTGTCGCTGGGAGTCGTGGAAGACGGCAGATATTGCCTGCGCTTGGGCATCGACGATGAGGTGCGGGAGCTCAGCTTGACCGTTCACGTCGACGAGACGTTGCCCATCCACGTGGCAGGACTTCCCGACGGCTATCCCGAGACGTCGTGGTGGCAAGCCCCCTGCTGGGCAACGGTCGAGATCACTGGGCAGGAAGAGCAGCAGGAGCCGGAGAAGGAGCAGCCATGAGCGACACGCTCGATGTCATCGTGCGCCTGGTGCTGACGCTGGCACTCGCGATGGCCAGCGCGTCGATGCTCGTGTGGGTGGAGCGCCGCCTCCTCGCTGCCTTCCAGGATCGCTACGGTCCGAATCGGGTGGGGCCGTTCGGCCTGCTGCAACTCGTCGCCGACTCGATCAAGCTGTTCACCAAGGAAGATTGGACCCCGCCGTTCGCCGATCGCGTGCCCTTCATCCTGGCGCCGACGATCATCGTCGCTACCGGGCTGTTGAGCTTTGCCGTCGTGCCATTCACCGCCGCCGGGGCGCTCGTCGACCTGAACATCGGCGTGCTGTACTTCCTGGCACTTTCCTCCCTGAGCGTCTACAGCATCATGCTGGCCGGCATGGCATCCAACAGCAAGTACTCACTTCTGGGCGCCGTGCGCGCCGCCGGCCAAATGATCAGCTATGAGCTGGCAATGGGGTTGTCAATCGCTCCCGTGGTCGCGCTAGCCGGCTCGTTCAACTTGCGGGAGATCGTAGCCGCCCAAGAGGGCCTGCCCTATGTGGTCCTTCAGCCGATAGCTTTCCTGATCTTTCTGATTGCCGGCCTGGCGGAGAGCAAGAGATCGCCTTTCGATCTTCCAGAGGCGGAGAACGAAATCGTCGCCGGCTACCACACCGAGTACAGCAGCATGAAGTTCGCCTTCTTCTTTCTCGGCGAATACTTGGCTCTCGTGCTGTTCAGCTCCATCGCGACAGCCTTGTTCCTGGGCGGCGGCAATGGCCCGTGGTTGCCGACTATCGTCTGGTTTGCGATCAAGATGGCCGCGATAATCTACCTCTTCATCTGGGTGCGGGCGACGTTCCCGCGGGTTCGCTATGATCGGCTGATGGCCTTCGGCTGGAAAATCCTGGTTCCCGTGGCCATCCTCAACCTCCTGGTGACGGGCGCACTCGTCGTTGCCGGCTCAGCGGGAGGCTAGCCGATGGGTTCCCTACTGAGCGGCGCGGCCAGTCTCCTGAAGGGTCTCAGCGTCACCTTCCGGCACCAGTTTCATCGCCGCATCACCTATCAGTATCCAGAGGAACGCGCGCCGATTGCGCCGCGAAACCGTGGCCGGATCGTGCTCACTCGTGACCCCGATGGCCAGGAGCGATGCGTCTCGTGCTACTTGTGTGCCGCCGTCTGCCCCGTCGACTGCATCAGCATGCAGGCCACCGAAGACGAGAACGGCAGGCGCTACCCGGAGTGGTTCCGCATCAACTTCTCCCGCTGCATCTACTGTGGCTTCTGTGAGGAAGCCTGCCCCACCTACGCGATCCAGTTGACACCCGACTACGAAATGGGTGAGTACGATCGCAATCATCTCCTCTACGAGAAGGACGAGCTCTTGATCAGCGGTGTGGGGAAACGGCCCGAGTACAACTTCTATCGCCACTCGGGAGTGAGCATCGGCGGCAAGGACAAAGGCGAAGCCGAGGGCGAGAAGAAGCCCGTCGACGTCAGGAGTCTGCTGCCATGACCATGCTCTTCTACGCCTCAGCCGCGGTGGCAACGGTCGCCAGCCTTCTGGCGGTGACGCGTACGCAAGCCCTGCACGCCCTGCTCTATCTGGTTCTGGCCCTCTTCGCTGTGGCGCTCTGCTTTCTGTCGTTGGGCGCTCCGTTTCTTGCCGCACTCGAGGTCATCGTGTACGCCGGCGCCATCATGGTGCTGATCCTGTTCGTGATCATGATGCTCAACCTGGGCCCGGATTCACGGGCGCGCGAGCGCCACTTGCTCCCGCGGCATGCTTGGCTCGTGCCGGCGATCATGGCGGGCGCTCTCGTCTTGCTCACCCTGTTCGCGGTGCTCGGCACCCCTCAGCAGGCCACACAGTCAGCGTCAGTGGGGCCGAAAGCAGTTGGCGTGGCACTGTTCAGCACCTACCTCATCGGTGTCGAGCTCGCTTCGGTTCTCCTGCTCGTGGGGTTGGTTGGCGCCTACTATCTGGGAGCCAAGAAATGACGCCCCAGATCACATCCGCTGCTGCATCCATGACGGCCGCCGTGCCGACCAGCCACGTCCTTGCCGTGGCGGCCATTCTCATCGCCATCGGCACGTTCGGGGTCCTGCTGCGTCGCAACCTGATCTTCATGCTCATGGCTTTGGAGGTGGCCCTCAACGGTGCGGCGCTGGCTTTCATCGGAGCCGCTGCACGTTGGGAATCAGTGGATGGCCAAGTGTTCGTGCTTTTCATCATGGTGATGGCGGCCGCCGAGGTGGCCGTCGGGCTAGCTCTGATCCTGCAAATCTACCGGCGTGCGTCGACGCTCGACGCTGACGTCCTAGACACCCTCCAGGGATAGGCCATGACGCTCTCCTTGATGATCATGCCCCCGTTGATCAGCGCGGCGCTACTGGCGCTCGCCGGGGGCCGCATGGCGAAAAGAGCGATCGCCGTGCTGGCCTGCGGCGCAGTGGCGCTGAGCTTCATGGCGGCCGTGTGGACCAGCGCCCCGCTCCTCGCGACCACCTACGAAAGCATGTCGAGACTGTCGGGCCTGGAATCCTTGCCGCAGGTTTCCAGGACGATGGAAGGTGTTCCCTACGTGCAGGAACACCTGTACACATGGATCGGGGTCGGCTCGCTGCTCGTCAACATCGGCTTCCACCTCGATGCTCTCGCCGTTCTGATGGTTCTGGTCGTGACGGGAGTCGGCCTGCTCATCCATCTGTACGCCGCCGGCTACATGGCGGACGATCCCGACTACGGCCGCTTCTTCTGCTACATGAACCTCTTTGTGGCGACGATGCTGATTTTGGTCCTCGCCGACAACCTCGTGCTTCTCTACCTCGGATGGGAGGGAGTCGGCGCCTGCTCCTATCTGCTCATCGGTTTCTGGTACCGGGAGCCGGCCAATGGTGCCGCTGCGCGTAAGGCTTTCGTGGTCACGCGCGTGGGTGATGCGGCACTGGCGCTGGGCTTGTTCCTCCTGGCACGTGATCTCGGCACCCTGCAAATCGATGAGGTAGCCAGCGGCGCGGCACGTCTTTGGGCCGTCGGCGATCCCGTAGTCACCTTGGTCGCGGCCCTCCTGCTCATCGGTGCGGTCGGCAAGTCGGCGCAGCTACCCCTGCAGGTCTGGCTCCCCGATGCGATGGCCGGCCCAGCGCCTGTCAGTGCGTTGATCCACGCGGCGACGATGGTGACGGCGGGCGTCTACCTGATCGCACGCACTCACGTGATCTTTCTCATGGCGCCCGCAGTGATGACCGCAGTGGCCATCGTCGGCACGCTGACCGCGTTCCTGGCGGCCTGCGCGGCCCTGGCGCAGAAGGACATCAAGCGCGTCCTGGCCTACTCCACCATCAGCCAGATCGGCTACATGTTTGCCGCCCTCGGCGTCGGGGCTTTTGCCGCCGCCTTGTTCCACCTGATGACACACGCCTTCTTCAAGGCATTGCTCTTCTTGAGCGCCGGCACGGTCTCGCACGCCTGCCACGGCGAGACCGATTTGCACCGCATGGGCGGCCTGCGACGCGGGCGCGCACTGCCGGGCACAGCGGCGCTCGCGGCAGTGGGAGTCGCATCCCTGGCCGGCTTGCCTTTGATCACGTCGGGGTTCTACTCGAAGGACGCGATCTTGTGGGCCGCGCTGCAACCACCGTACGGCCACCCGATGATCCTGGCGGGCTTGTTCGTCACGGCCGGGCTCACGGCCCTGTACGCATTCCGCTGGTACTTCATGATCTTCTCCGGCTCACCCGGCCCTGCTTCGCGGGCCGAGGTACATCGGCCGGGGGCGCTGTTGCTTTGGCCCTGCGTTGGCCTCGCCGCCGGCGCGCTTCTGGTCGGCTTCCTCGAAACCCCGGAGACGCTCGGCGGCTATCACGCGCTCGGCGACTTCTTGAGCCCCGTCTTCGCCGCGGCCGAGCACACGGTCGGAGGCGAGCACGCGGGGTTCGCCTCGGCGGAGGCCGCCCACACCGCGGAGTTGGCTCTTCAGGGGGCAGCGGCAGCGATGAGCCTGATTGGCGTTCTGTTGGCTTATTACTTCTTTGTCATGCGACCCGCCTGGCTGGAACGGCTCAAGCAGGGATCCGCGGGCCGGCTGATCGAGGCTACTTGGCGATCGGGCTGGGGCTTCGACGCCGTCTACGAGCGGGTCTTCGTGCGACCGTACGTGGCTCTTGCCAAGCTGCTCCGCAGTGAGCCCGTGGACGAGGTGGTCGATGCCATCGCCGGAACGGCCCGAATCTCGAGTGTTCTTCTGTCGGTAACCCAGAGCGGCCGCCTGCGAACCTACGCCGGCGCCCTCGTCTTCGGAATCCTGCTGCTACTAACGATTTGGCTATGGCCATGAGCCCACTGATTCTCACGGCACTGATCGCGGTTCCGCTCACCGGAGGTGGGCTGGCCATGATCCTGGGGCGCAGAAGCGCTGATGCCGCTCGCTGGGTGTCTCTGCTGGCAGCGCTGCTGACCGTGGTACTGGCTGCTGCCCTCTGGTTCGGTCTCCAGGAGACACTGCCGGCGGCTCAGGGCCCCGTGCTCGAGCAGAGAGTCTCTTGGATCCCGCGCTATGGAATCGAGTTCCACCTGGCCCTCGACGGCCTCAACCTGCTATTCGTCGTTTTGACAGCCTGCCTGGGTACGGTCGCCGTGTTGATCTCCTGGCGCGAGGTCACGCGGGCCGTCGGCGCCCACTACCTGTGCATCATGGCGACGATAGCGGGAATCATGGGCGTATTCCTCGCCTACGACCTCTTCCTGTTCTACTTCTTCTGGGAGCTCATGCTCGTGCCGATGTACTTCCTCATCGGCGTGTGGGGGCATGAGCGTCGCGTCGCCGCGGCCATCAAGTTCATGATCTTCACAATGGTCAGTGGGCTGCTCCTCCTGGTAGCGATCCTGACGCTGTACTACGCCCACGGTTCAGCCACGGGCAACTACACGATGGACTACACACAGCTGCTGGGGACGCAGATCGGACTTTCCACGGCACGCTGGCTATTCCTCGGATTCGTGGCCGCCTTCGCCGTCAAGTTGCCGCTATTTCCATTGCACACCTGGCTTCCGGACGCCCACACCGAGGCGCCCACCGCCGGCAGCATTCTCCTCGCCGGCCTGCTCCTGAAAACGGGCGGCTACGGGTTGATCCGGTTCGCCGTACCCTTGTTCCCGGATGCCGCTGCATCGCTCGCGACCCCGCTGGCCGTGCTGGGGGTCATCGGCATCATCTACGGCGCGATCCTCGCCTATTCGCAGCGTGACTTGAAGCGCATGATCGCCTACTCCAGCGTCAGCCATATGGGCTTTGTCATGCTCGCAGTGGCAGCCTGGCAACTCACGGCGTTGCAGGGCGCCGTGATGCAGATGCTAGCTCACGGCGTTGCCACCGGTGCATTGTTCGCCATCGCCGGCATGATCCAGGAGCGCCTGCACACGCGTGACTTCTCGGAGTTGGGCGGGCTGTGGAGCAAAGTCCCGAAGCTGTCGGCCTTCGCTCTTCTGTTCGTATTGGCCTCTGTCGGCCTCCCCGGACTCGGCAACTTCGTCGGCGAGTTCCTGGTTCTGCTCGGCAGCTTCCCTGTGACTCCGATCTTGGTGGCAGGAGGCGTGCTCGGGATCGTGCTGGGAACGATTGCGATGCTGGCCTTGATGCAGCGTGCCTTTTACGGTCCGAGCCGCAACGCAGCGGTGATCGCCGACCTCAGCCCGCGCGAGGTCTTGGCTCTGGGAATCCTGGCGGTGGCCGCGCTCGTGCTCGGACTACTTCCCCAGCCGTTCCTGCACGCCGCCGGACCGTCGCTGGTGGAGGCCGTCTCTCAGAACACCCCTTTCAATCCGGCCGATCCAGAGGTCAACCTCGGTGTGCAACGCACCGCCGCGGAGAACACCGTCAACGCATCGCCTCAGCCGCCTTCCGACACAGGCCGTGAAGAGGCAGCCGTCGCGAAAGAACCGTCCGCGGACTCCGCTCACGTTGCCCCTGCATCCGCGCCGGCGGGAGACGAGGAGGGGGAATCATGAGCGGCGCTGATCTGTGGACTCTGGCGCCACTGATCATCCCGGCTCTGGCGGGCACACTCGTGATGCTGTTGGGCGGCTTCAATGTCGACCGCCGTCTGCACCCTGGGCTCGCTGTGGGCGCCCTGGCAGCGGCGCTGCTGTGCGTCGGGATGGCACATGGAACAGCGCCTCGAACGGTGACACCGCTGTTGATTATCGACAGCTACGCCCTCTTCTTTCTCACCGTCATCTACGCGGCGACAGGGCTGCTGGCCATGTTCGCACGTCCATATCTGGCCGTTCGTAAGAAGGACACGGATGCTTTTTACGCGCTGCTGCTTTTTGCGGCCACGGGAATGGGTGTGCTGGCATGTAGCAACCACTTCGCGGCGCTATTTCTCGGGCTCGAGATACTCACGGTGTCGCTTTACACCCTCATCGGCTATCTGCGGGAGGATTTGAGGTCACTGGAAGCTGCGGCCAAGTATCTCGTTTTGGCGGCGTTGTCCTCGAGCTTTCTCTTGTTCGGCATCGCGCTCGTGTACGCCGCCACGGGTACGCTGCTGCTGAATCCCGCGTTTCGTGCGATCGCTGATCTCGCGCCCCAGTTCGGTCAACAGGCGGAAGCTGCTTGGGCTTTGGCGGGAGGCATCTTCCTGTTCGTCGGGTTCGCCTTCAAATTGGCACTCGTGCCCTTCCACATGTGGTCTCCCGACGTCTACCAGGGTGCTCCCGCTCCCGTAACCGCCTTGATTGCCACCGGCTCCAAGGGCGCCGTTCTCGCCGTGCTCCTACGCGCAGTGGGCCCGGTGGGCCTCGGAGAGATGAGCGGGGCGGCAGGAATTACCGTTCTGGCGGTGCTCACCATGTTCGGGGGCAACCTGCTGGCCCTCCTGCAGGACGACCTGAAGCGCTTGCTCGCCTACTCGTCCGTGGCTCATCTCGGATATGTAATGGTTGCCTTGCTCGCAGGTGGTGTCGCTGGGGCGGAGGCAATGACTTTCTACGTCCTCGCCTACGTGATGACCACGCTGGGAGCCTTCGGGGTGGTTACGATCTTGTCATCCGAGTCTCCGCACGAGGCGGACAGCCTGGCGGACTACCGCGGCATCGGCCGGCGGCGGCCATGGCTGGCGGCCACCCTCGCCGTGATGATCCTGTCGCTCGCCGGCATCCCTCCGACCGCAGGCTTCCTGGCCAAGGTAGCGGTCCTCGGAGCGGCAATCGAGGCAGGTCGACTGGGGCTCGCGATCGCCATGGCACTGGCGTCGGGAGTGGCGATTTACTTCTACCTCCGCGTCATCGTGGTGATGTATATGCAAGAGGAAGAGGGCGCCCTGGAAGCCGGCAGCAGGCCGGCCTCGTTCGCCAACGCTGTGGCGCTATTGGCGCTGGTGACTCTAGTGATAGCCGTCGGCCTTCATCCAACGCCTTGGTTCGAGGCGGTGAGAGTGGCAGTCGCTGCCATCTTGCCCGTTTGATTAGCCCGCATTTCTAATCACGCTTCGTCGCGCGGGCCTATCCGCGGCCGCAGCAGGAGCGTGATGAGAAATGCGGGTTAGGCCAACATCAACTCGGCGGCCGCATCTGCGTCGAGGCGACCTTCCAGCAGATCGACAACCGCGCCTAGGCGAGGGATCTCGAGTCCGGCCCTAGCCGCTAGCTGCGGCAGCACCGTCGCGGTGGAGACGCCTTCAACCGTACCTCGGTACGCTTCCATCTCTCGCCGCACCTCCTGGATCAGGTCCCGGCGCCGGTCCTTCCATTGCTCAACGGACAGCTCCTGTCCCCGTCCGGAGTCTCCTGATTCGCGACCCTCGCGCAGGGTTCGCGTTACCGCGACGCCGAAGGCTCGGTTGCGAGTAGAGCCGAAGGCGCTCAGCAGCAGATCGTTGCCCCAGCACTGGCTCACCATGGAAAAGGTCGCGCGTTTGGCCCCCAGCGCAACCGCGAGGTCCTGTGCTTCTTCTGACGCCAGCGACAGGAACAGGGTGAGGGTTCCAAAGACACAACCCAGCCCTTCGAGTAAGCCAACCCCTATGACCAGAACGCTCTTGAATGCGGCAGCATACTCGACACCGACCACGTCATCGCTGGCCTCGATATAGAGTCCGGGGCCTTCCAGAATGCGCGCCAGTGAGGCCGCTTGCTGCTTGTCCTGCATGGCGATAGTAGCGCCGAGGCGGCGGCCACGGGCGAGCTCGGCGGCAATCATGCCACCCGCCAACGTTGCGTAGGGTGCAGTCTCCCCCCTCACCTCGGCGACGATCTCGCTGATCCGCCGCCCGCTCTCCATCTCCAGCGCCTTCGAAACATTCAACAAGGGCACATCGCCCGGGATCCTGCCCGCCAGGCCGGCGGCGGCGCTCGGAACGGCCCGTCCCGGAACCGCAAGAATCACCAGATCCGCGCCTTCGAGAGTCTCATCCAAATCTGCGAAGACCGATGCCGACTGAGGCAGGCGCAAGTCACCGGAGATGCGCGGGTGGACCTCTCCTCCGGCGAGAAGGTCGAGCAGATCTCGGTCATTGTCGAACAGGCGCGCCTCGATCTGATCGCCGCGTGAGCGATCCAGATGGATGGCAAGGGCGAAGCCAAACGCACCGGCTCCAACGAAGGCAATTCGGTGACGACTCATGGGCCCCCTACTCTACCAGGGAAGGGCCGAGATGCGGGCAGTTGTCAGTTCCGCCAACGGCGTCTACTGTACCCGCATGACTAAGGCTCGATTGTTGATTTTTGCCGCGGGAGCTCTTTCCGTAGTCCTGGCCCTCGTGCACTTCTCCACCCGACCCGGGGTCGGAGTAAGCTCGGAGCTGCTGGCCAACTACGACCTCGTCGGGCTTTCCATGCTCTATGCCGGCTTGGTGACAATGACCGTCGCCTGGATGGCCCTGTCGCGACAGCTACTCTCCGGGTACGCGGTTCTGTATGGCGTCTACTACGCTGGCCAGACCTGGGTCTTGCTCTGGTCTGGCGGACCGAACTGGCTGCGCGCGGGGGGTGCGCTCATCATGGCGGCCGCGGCGCTGGTCGGGGCGTACATGGCCTGGGTTGATCGTGGCACAGAGGGAACGAGCTCCGAGCTCTGAGGCTCCGGCGGGCGGCTGAGCTCAGAGTCCCTGGCGAGCCGCGAGGAAAGCTCCCGACGGGGGCATCTTCGGCCGATGTCTGGCCACATTCATCATTTCCCCGCCCGCCGTGCAACTTTATGCCCTCTCCCCCCGTCATACTGAATGGAGGAGGTGCTCGTCTTTCCTACGCTCCCCGCGATGGAAGGAAGGGATCATGGCCAACGGCAGGTACAGCCAATCCCGCTCCCCTATTCGAGCGATAGCGGCAGCCAGCCATACAGCGGCGGGGCTCCCGCTGCCCCAGACACGTCCATGGGGCAATGTCATACTGCCCGAGAGCTCGCCCGACCATGCCCTCGACTTGGAGAGCCTTGGAGAGCCACGGCGCCAATCTCTCGCTTGCCCGGAGTGCGGAACTGCGCTCAGCCTCCGGTTGCTGGCAACGCAGGCCGCCCATCATGTCGCGCCGAGTATCGCGCCGGGCATCGCGCCGGCTACGTTGCACGTGTCTCTCGATCAGTTCGACGACGCCGTCGAGGCCTTCAAGCGAGAGCTCATGACTCGCGCGCTGAAGGAGAATGGCGGCGTAATGACGCGTGCAGCCAGAGCGCTCGGACTCAAGTACACGACATTCGTCGCCATGGCACATCGGCTGGGCATCACGAAGATCTGAGCTGCGCCGAAAAACTTCGGTCGTACACCTCGTGCCCGCCGGTGGTACATTTGGTGTATGCGTCGCTGGCTGATTCGGGTCCTCGTTGTAGCAGCAATCGTGGCTGCAGGCTTCGTTGTCAGGGCTACATACTTCGCCCCGCGCCCCGTCGAAGTCACCGTGATCCCGGTCGAGCGCGGCAGGGTCGAGGAAACCGTCACCAATTCCAAGGGCGGGACGGTTCGCGCCCGGCGACGCGCCAGCATCTCTTCCGAAATCGGTGGCAGGGTAGTGGAAATTCCGCACCGCGAGGGCGCCCGCGTGAGCGAAGGCGACCTCCTGATACGGCTCGAGGAGTCGTCGCAACGCGCCCAGGTGAGGCTCAGCGAGCGTGATCTGGATGCTGCGGAGGCGGAGCGCGAACGTGCCTGCTTGGCCGCCGAACAGGCGGCTCGTGAGCTCGCGCGCCACGAGACCTTGGCGAGCCGGCGAATCATATCTGAGAACCTCCTCGACCTGGCACGCAGCACCGCCGAAACGACCGCCGCCGCCTGTCGAACCGCCGAGGCAGGAGTCGAACGCGCCCGTGCCGCCGTTGAGGTCGCGCGTACGGCACTCGCGAAGACTGCGGTCTATGCACCATTCAGCGGCATTGTGGCCGAGGTCGTGACGGAGGTCGGAGAGTACATCACACCCTCACCTCCGGGGTTGCCCATCCCCGCCGTCCTCGATCTGATCGACCCGTCCTCGATTTACGTCAGCGCCCCCATGGACGAGGTGGACTCGGCGAGGATCCATCAGGGTCAGCACGCTCGGGTGACGATCGATTCGTTTCCGGGTCGCACCTTCGAGGGGTTAGTTGCTCGCGTGGCGCCCTACGTACTCAACCTCGAGGCACAGAACCGCACCGTCGAAATCGAGGTCGAGCTCGACGATACCGAGCTCGCCTCGACTCTTCTGCCGGGAACATCGGCGGACGTCGAGGTGATTCTCTCTGTCCGCGAAGATGCGATTCGCGTGCCGACACCCACCCTGCTCGAGGGCGGCGTCGTCTTGTTGATCGAAGACGGGATGCTCGTCGAGCGACCCGTTCAGATCGGCCTGCGCAACTGGGACTTTACGGAAATCACCGCGGGCCTGACGGCCGGCGAGGAGATCGTCAGCTCCCTCGACCGCGCCGAGGTGCAGCCAGGAGCCCTGGCCGTGGCCAACGCCGGCGGAACGGACTGAGCCTTGATCCAGCTCGAGGGAATCTGCCGAACCTTCGATGTCGGAGGTCGCCCCGTTTACGCTTTGGTCGACGTTGACGAGCAGATCGAAGGCGGCGAGCACATCGCGGTAATGGGTCCCTCCGGCTCGGGAAAATCGACACTTCTGAACCTCATTGGTTGCCTCGATCGTCCGACATCTGGCTCCTACCGACTGGGAGGCCGAGAGGTGGGCGATCTCGACGAGTTGGAGTTGTCGGAGATCCGAAGGGATTGGATCGGCTTCGTCTTCCAGGCCTACCACTTGGTGCCGCGGCTCGATGCCGCCGCCAATGTCGAGCTTCCCATGGTCTTCGCAGGCGTCGCACGAGCGGAGCGGCGCAGGCGTGTAGCTGTTGCGCTCGAGGCTGTGGGCATGAGCGATCGGGCCGACCATCGCCCCGACCAGCTTTCCGGGGGGGAGCGCCAACGGGTCGCCATCGCTCGGGCCACCGTGATGGGGCCTCAGATCTTGCTTGCCGACGAACCCACCGGGAACCTCGATAGTGAGTCCGGCAACCAGGTTCTCGAGCTTCTCGATCGCATGAACGGCGAGGGGTTAACGCTCATCGTGGTAACCCACAATCCCGACGTCGCACGGCGTGCCGATCGCGTCATGGTGATGTTCGACGGCCGCGTCGCGCAGCGCATCTCGGCCAACGACCTCGACGGCTATCTACTTCCCTACAGCGATCCTCAGAGGGCGCAATGAGCATCCCCGATCTGCTGAAATTCGCTCTCCGTGCTCTCTCCGGGCACAGCCTGCGAACCGGCCTGAGTATGCTTGGCGTGGCGATCGGCGTCGCGGCAGTGGTGATGCTCACGGCTCTGGGCGAGGGGGCGCGGCGCTACGTCATCGATCAGTTCGCCTCTCTGGGTACCAATCTTGTAATCGTCGTGCCCGGGAAGACCGAGACCACTGGAGCGATCCCGGGCTTCGGCGGTGTGCCCAACGACCTGACGCTCGACGACGCCGACGCCATACGCCGGCAGGTGCGCCAGGTGCGTAACGCGGCACCTGTGTCGATGGGCACCGAAAGGGTCTCCTTCGGCGAGCGCAATCGCCAGGTCATGATCGTCGGCTCGACCTACGAGCTCCTCGAGGTCCGTGAGCTCGAGATGGGCAGCGGCCGCTTCCTGCCAGAGGGAGACTGGGACCGTGGTGCACCCGTCACAGTCCTCGGCACGAGCCTCGTTCGCGAGCTCTTCGGCAATGAAAACCCGATCGGCAAGGTCGTGAGGATTGGCGAGTGGCGAATGCGTGTCATCGGTATTCTGGACAAGCTAGGCATGCGGATGGGAATCGACTTCGACGAGATCGCGATAGTTCCGGTCGCCACCGGCATGAAGATGTTCAATCGCGCTTCCCTCTTCCGGATATTGGTGAAGCTCGGCTCCAGCGGTGATGTTGCGTCGGCCCAACGCCAGATTCTCGATCTCATCACCGACCGTCACGGCGAGGAAGATGTGACGATCATCACCCAGGACGCCGTGATCAGTACGCTCTCCTCAATTCTGGGCGTCCTGACGCTTGCCCTCGGAGGTATCGCTGCCATCTCCCTCAGCGTCGCGGGCGTCGGCATCATGAACGTGATGCTGGTGTCGGTTTCGGAGAGGACTGCGGAGATCGGCCTGCTGAAAGCCCTGGGAGTTCGCCGCGTCCAAATCCTTGCGGCGTTCCTCACCGAGGCCGTCCTTCTGTCGACGGCCGGAGGTCTGCTCGGCCTGGCTGGCGGATGGATATCCATCAGGCTGCTGGTGCAGCTCTATCCGGCCATCCCGGCGAGTCCCCCCACTTGGGCCGTGGTCGCAGCGCTGTCGATCTCAGTTGGGGTCGGGGCGATTTTCGGCGTGCTGCCGGCACGGCGGGCGACGAAGCTCGACCCGGTTGAGGCGCTGGCGGGGCGATGAGGATCCGGCTGCGAGACCTTCTTGCCCTCGCCTTCGGCTCCTTGTCCAACTACAAGCTGCGCACCACGCTCTCGATGCTCGGCGTCGCCATCGGCATCGCCGCGGTGATTCTGCTCACATCGATAGGGGAAGGCACCCGGCGTTACATCCTCGACCAGTTCACCCAGTTCGGCACCAACATCGTGGCGATCAACCCGGGCAGAACCGAGACGATCGCCATCCCGGGAGCGTTGGGGGGGACAACCCACAAGCTGACGATCGAAGATGCCGAGGCCCTGCGCCGTATCCCTGGCGTCGAGGATCTCGTGCCGCTGGCCATGGGACAGGCGCGTGTCGAGGCCAACGGCCGCGGCCGCAGCGTCTACATCTACGGCACCACGGCCACCCTGCCGCGTGTTTTGAATCTCAACGTGCGGCAAGGTTCTTTCCTTCCGCCCGGTGATCCGCGAAGAGGCGCCCCGGTCGCTGTTCTCGGCCCCACGCTGAAGCGCGAGCTCTTCGGCGATGCCAATCCGCTAGGGCGCTTCGTACGCATTGCCGACACTCGTTTGCGAGTGATCGGCATCATGGCGCCCAAAGGGCAGATGCTGGGCTTCGATATCGATGACGCGGCCTATGTGCCGGTAGCCACCGCCATGCGGATGTTCAATCTCGATGAGCTCATCGAGATCGACGTCCACTATTCGCACCCCGGGCTGACCGATCAGGTCGTTGAGTCCATCCGTCTCCTGCTGACTGAGCGGCACGGCGGTCGCGAGGATTTTACGATCACGACCCAGGCGGACATGCTGGAGGTCTTCGGCAACGTCATGGACGTGATCACGATGGCGGTCGGAGCCATCGCGGGGATCTCGCTGCTGGTAGGCGCCATCGGCATACTCACCATCATGTGGATCGCAGTAAGTGAGCGGACGCAGGAGATTGGCCTCGTCCGGGCCATCGGAGCGACACCGGGGCAGGTGCTGCTCATCTTCCTGGCCGAGGCTACGGTGCTGGCGACCGTCGGCGGTGCCGCCGGTCTGCTTGCCGGAATCGGGCTCGCCAATCTCCTGCGCGCCGCGGTACCAGGCTTACCGGTGCATACGCCCCCGGAGCTCGCCGCGGCGGCGCTGGCCGTCAGCTTGCTGACGGGGTTAGCCTCAGGTGTGCTGCCGGCGCGGCGCGCCGCCGGTCTCGACCCGGTCGAGGCCCTACGCACAGAGTGACACGCAAGATGGCCGTGACAGGTCGAGGTTGAAGTGGAGGTGAGCAGCATGGCCGCAGAGGGCTGGAGCGATGCCGACCTGATGGCGCGCTGCATTCGTTGTGAGCTCGAGGTTGCCGCCAGAGATGCGCCACTCGATGGCTGCCCGCGTTGCCGAGAGCGTGGCCTCGGTAGCAACTTCGCCCTGGCTGTGCCGACAACCCCGGGCATGCCGCTGACCGAGAGCGAGAGCCCCGGGATCTGGTGCTTTGCTCCGCGGCTGCCCCTGGTGCCCACAGAGAACCGCGTCACGCTCGGCGAGGGGGGCACACCGCTGTTCGAATTGCCCGGGTTTCCCGGGTTGCCGGTGGGCGCGGGACTTTGGGTCAAGGACGAGAGCCTGAATCCCACCCTGAGCTACAAGGATCGCTTCATGGCTGCGGCAACGAGCCGGGCATGGTACGAGGGAGCGGAGATCGTGGCGGCATCGTCGAGTGGCAATGGCGGCGTTTCGGCGGCTGCCTACGCAGCACAGGCAGGGCTGCGCTGTGTGATCTTCGCCACGGCGGGCATTCCTCAACCACCCCGGCGCTTCATCGAGTCTGTAGGGGCAGAATTGATCGCCCTCCCAGGAACATCCGCTCGCTGGGACTTGTTGCGCGCGACGGTCGAGGAGTGGGGTTGGTATCCGCTGACCAACTTCGCCGATCCCCCCAATGGCAGCAATCTCTTCGGCATCGGTGGCTACAAGACCATAGCCTACGAGATTGTGGAGGCCTCCGTGGTGTCGGAGCTCGACTGGGTCGTAGTGCCGCTCTCCATGGGTGATGGGTTGTACGGTATTTGGCAGGGCTTCGTGGAGCTTGCACAGCTCGGTCTGATTGATCGCCTGCCGCGCATGGTGGCAGTCGAGCCCGCGGAGGCGGCCCCTTTGGCTGGCTGCTTGGCCGCCGGTGCGGATCATCTCGAGCCCGTCCACATGACCCCGTCGGTTGCCTACAACGTCGGCTCCAGCCGCAGCAGCGAGCAGGCACTGGCAGCAATTCAGGCCTCTGACGGCGTCGCCCTGGCTATGCCGGAGACCGAGATCTTGCCCCTCAAGGTAGAGCTCGCGGCCGAGTGTGGAATCTACGCGGAGGCTTCGTCGGTGCTGGCGCTCTGGGGAGCTCGTCAGATCCTGCGCGCAGGTCAAACGGCAGTGTCAATCGTCACCTCGTCGGGACTCAAGGACCCAGATCCGGCGGCGCCACCTAGTGAAATGCTCGACCCGATCGAGCCAACCCTGCAGGCCCTGACAAGGGCCTTACCGCAAGGATTCACCTCCGGCTAGGACTTCCCTGAGATGTTCTCGACAGCCTCGAATAGCTCCCTGGCGCGGAAGGGCTTGGAAATGTAGTCGTCCATCCCTGCCTCCAAGCATCGCTCGCGGTCCCCTTGGAGAGCGTGAGCAGTGACGCCAATGATCGGGATATGGCCCTGCCGTTGTCTCTCAGCATCACGAATGGCCCGGGTCGCCTCGAGGCCGCCCATGTCGGGCATCTGCACGTCCATGATCACCAGGTCGAATGGCCCTTTGCTGTCGAGCAGCTCGATCGCCTCGACGCCTGTGCCGGCCACCTCGACTCTGTGCCCCCTTTTTTCCAGAAGACGCACAGCGATCCGCTGATTGACTACGTTGTCTTCGGCCAACAACACACGAAGCTGCTTGCGAGCCTCACGCAGCGAGTGACGGGTGACCAGCGGCAAGGGCTCGTCATCCAATCCGGACTTGCCGGCAAGCACAGTCGCGATCGCATCCCACAGCTCCGATTGCGATACCGGTTTTGTAAGATAGGCGGAGACGGAGAGATCTCGGCATCGAGTCCCATCACCTCTCTGGCCGGCGGAGCTCAACATCACGACGGTGACACCGGTGAGGTCAGTGTCTTCGTTGATCATCTCAACCAACCCGAACCCACTCACCTTCGGCATGTTGGCGTCGGTGAGAACCAGCTCGTATGGGCTCCCCGCTTGGTGGGATCGCCTCATGTCAGCGATTGCACTCATGGCATCTCCGACGGCAACTGGCCCCATGTTCCAGCGACGCAGAATTTCGACGAGAATGCGCCGGTTGGTGTCGTTGTCATCGACCACCAATACCTTCATGCCTCGCACTGCATCTCGATCGATCGGGCTGATGCCCGCCGCCGGATGCTCCTGCAAACCGAACCGGCAATCGAAGTGGAATGTGCTCCCCTCCCCCATCTCGCTTTCTACCCTGATGAAGCCCCCCATCATCGCAACTAGCTTGGCCGTAATTGTCAGCCCGAGGCCGGTGCCGCCATACTCCCGCGTCGTCGAACCATCCGCCTGAGAGAAGCTCTCGAAGATGAGCTCCTGCTTCTCGGGGGGGATGCCGATGCCGGTGTCGCGCACCCGAAAATGCAGCAGAGCTTCCTCGTCTTCTAGTAATTCGACAGACACCGCCACCACGATCTCGCCCTCTGGCGTGAATTTGAGCGAGTTGCCAACAAGGTTGGTGACGATCTGCCGCAAGCGCCCGGGATCCCCGATCAGAGCATCCGGCACATCGGCTGACACATCTACGGCAAGCTCCAGGTTCTTATCTCTTGCCTCGAACATCAGCGCCCGCATCGTGTTGTTCAGGCAATCGCGCAGGCTGAAGTCGATCGGATCGAGGTCGAGCTTCCCCGCCTCGATCTTCGAGTAGTCCAGGATATCGTTGAGCAGCCACAACAAGTTGTGCCCCGAGTCTCTGACGATCTGTAGGTACTCGAGCTGCTCGTCGTCAAGCTCGGTGTCGAGAGCCAATCGCGTCATCCCCAGAATGGCATTCATCGGGGTGCGGATCTCATGGCTCATATTGGCCAGAAACTCGGACTTCGCGCGTATTGCTGATTCAGCTTCGAGCTTGGATTGTCTGAGCGTTTCCTCGAACTGCTTCTGCTCGGAAACATCTCGAACGATGCTGATCCATGCCGGGCGCCCGACGTAGTCGATCTCGTCGGAGAGAATCTCCACATCCATTCGCCTGCCGTCTTTGGTGAAATGGGTGTAGGCGTGCGGCAGGTCGATGTTGGACTCGTCGATATTGCGACCGACTTGCTCATGATCCCCAGGTGGGTGCAGGTCGAAGGGGGTCATCGTGAGCAGCTCATCCCGGGTGTAGCCGTAGACTCGCCCGACGGCTTCGTTACAATCGAGGAACTTCTTCGTCTCCCGGTCGTAGATGAAAATCGGGTCTGCAACGCGATTGAAGAGCGTCCGGTACTTCAGCTCGCTGTCGGCAACCGCTTGAGCCGCTCGCTTGCGCACCCCGATATCTTCGTAGACGGCACAGATTCCAGCCTGCTTGCCGTCGATGATGACCTCGACACCATGCACCGCCACATCGACTCGCGTTCCATCTTTGCGCTTGCGCTGGAGCTCGGCCTTGACCAAAACTCCAGCGCGCGCTTGCTCGCTCATCTGGATTGCGACGCTGCGTTGATCCTCGGGGACGATGAGCTCGTCCACACTGTTTCCCAGAACCTCTTCTCGTGAGTACTGAAAGAGAGTCTCGAAGGCCGGGTTACAGTCGACGATCCTGCTTTGTGGATCCAGAATGACGAGGGCCAGCGGATTGCACTCGATCAGCGCACGCAGATAGGCTCGCTCCCCCGGACCAGAGAGATCTTGGCTGTGGATGCCAGCCTCGCAGTCGGGTGACTTCGGCAAAGCGTGCTCCTCTTGGCAATGGCGTAACCAGACCCATCACGCTTTCACCACGGCCTGCTATCGATAGTATCCCGGCCGCACCAGGGCGCGGAAATTGGGACGCCGCAAGACCACGCTGACCTCGTGCCAACGCAATCCAATTGCATCGCCCTCTGCGATCTGCTCTGCCGAACGGGGCTGGGGCTGTGCCTGGCTACCAATAGCCGAGGGATAGTAACCGAGCAGGTACGATGACCTGAGAAGCTTCACGATCTCCCCATAGGAGGCTTGCAGGGCATCGGGGCTGGCGCTCTCGATCAACCTACCCCCGGTCGCGCGAGCGAGCTCAGTGAGTCGCGATTTCAAGCTCTGGTCCTCGTTGGCATAGCCGAGCGCGAGGGGGAAGACCGGCACACTGGTCGCGCGCGCGGCAGTCAGGACCTGCGCGAAAGATGCCCGGCTGTTCTCATCGGCGCCATCACTGAGCACCACCAGCGCACGCCGACGCGCGCTGCGTGGGTCACCCGAGCCAGGAACCGGTAAGGGTCCCCCACAACGCTCCGAGGCAGCCTCCGACTCGCTGGCAACTTCGTATACAGCAGATCCTAGCTGGGAGGAGATGGGACGTCGCCGGGGGGCTCCCAGAGTGGCGTTCTCGGGATCCTGTGAGGGAGCACCTGTTCCCGTGCGGGGCTCCTCGGAAATGGCGTCAGCGCTCACGCCTGACTCATCGTCACTTGCATCGCTTCCGTCACGCCTTTCACTCTGTGGCCGCATGCCCAGCGCGATGAGCTCTTCAGTCTTGGCTCTCTCGAGCACGGCGATCCCACCCATCAGCGCATCGTAAAGCGATGTGCCGCCGGACGGGACGATGTTGTCGATATACGACCACAGGACCGGATCTCCCGCCCTCCCCCATCGGCCCGAGTCGACTTCCTCGGTGAAGGGCAGAACATACACGCAATCCTCAACGTCGAGCGTCGACATAAACGTCAGCGCCGCACGCCGCGCCCGCGTCGCAACGGGCGTCATGCTGGTGCTCGAATCGAGCACCAATCCTATGTCGAGGGCCGAGTCCCCCGGGGTCAAGAATTGCACAATCTCTTGCCGGACCCCATTGTCGTAAACGCTGAAATCCGCCTTCTCGAGCTCGGGCACCTCGGCACCACCCGGGTCGATCACCGCCACGTTCAGCAGAACCATGTCGACGTCGGCCCGGTACACGGCATCCTGCTGTTGCGCGAGAAGATCCGGAACCACGGAGGCAGAGCAAATCAGCGCTGCCAGTAATATGGCGCTCGGGAGCTTCTGGAATCGGATGAGTGGCAACAAGAGCTCTATTCTCTTCCCGTGGACGCACGATTCAGCTGCAGCCGGAGCCAGCTTGATCGGGCATTGGGCTCGAAACCCTATCCTCACGCTACCCCCGCGACCCCCTCGGTCGCAAATGCGCCGAGACGTGGCCCGCCGCCCGGATTTCTCGACGGGTCGAGGCGGAGGCGTTTTCGGCCTGGCTACGCCACCAGGACCGCCCTGACCTTGCGTGCAATTTGGGCGGGGGTAAAGGGCTTCTGAATGAAGGGCACGCCAGGCTCGAGAACGACATTGTAATTCAATGCCTTGTCCGTGTACCCGGACATGAAAAGGACCCGCAACCCCTCTCGCTCCTCGAGCATTCCCTGGTACAATTGCTGGCCATCGCAACCCGGAAGAATCACGTCTGCGAGCAGCAAATCGATCTCGTCGCGATTCTCCGCGAAGATCTTCATCGCCTGCTCGGGATGACCCGCTGAGAGCACTCGATATCCGTAGCTCTCCAGGGCACGAATGATCACGCCCCCCACAGCGATCTCGTCTTCGACGAGGAGGATCGTCTCGTCGCCCTGCAGATCGACCGTGGGGGTCCTGCCGGTTTCGGTCTCCTCCACCATTTGCTCCAAACTGGGAAGGTAAATCTTGAAGATCGTCCCGTAGTCCGGCTCACTGTAGACCCAGATGTTGCCGCCATGTTGCTTCACGATGCCGTACACGGTGGACAGACCAAGCCCGGTTCCTTTGCCACGCTCCTTTGTGGTGAAGAAGGGCTCGAAAATGCGCGCCTGGCTACTCTTGTCCATGCCCTGACCGGTATCTGTAACAGCAATCATCACGTAGCAGCCAGGACTGACGCCCGCATGCCGGTCGGCGTAGACCTGATCGAGAACTATGTCCTGTGTCTCGATGAGAAGCCGGCCGCCCTGCGGCATGGCGTCGCGAGAGTTGACGGCCAAGTTCATCAATACCTGCTCGATTTGGCCGGCATCCGCTTCGACGATCGCCGGCTCGGCCCCCGGCGAAAACTCGAGATTGATGTCCTCCCCTATGAGGCGCGCCAACATGCCCGTAGTGTTGTGGATCAGCTTATTCAGGTCGAGGTTCACCGGCTCCAGGGGCTGCCGACGACTGAAGGCGAGGAGTTGCTGGGTGAGTTGGGCCGCACGATCGCTGAACTCGCGTATGCTCCTGAGGTCGTTGCAGACGTCTTCGTCGTCGACCTGACTCAGGGCGAGCTCGGTGTAGCCAATAATTCCCGTCAGCAGGTTGTTGAAGTCATGGGCAACGCCACCAGCGAGCCGGCCCACAGCTTCCATCTTCTGAGACTGTCGCAGCTGATCCTCGAGCTGTCGCCGTTCCTCTTCCGATCGGGTGTCCTTCAATGCCATAGAGAGATGGGTGGCCACTTCGGAAAGCGTGTCGATCTCATGAATGCCCCACTTCCTGGGAGCAAAAGCGTGCAGTGCCAACACGCCGGCAAGATCATTCGAGGAATAGAGCGGCATTTCCAGCAAAGAGACGGTACCAGCGTCAGAGAAAAACTCCCGACCCGCAGCGGTCTCGTCGGCTGACATGTCGGCCACGATGAGAGGCCTGCCGCGATTCAGCTGCTCGACCCAATCGGGCACATCGCTCAATTCCACGGTTCTGCCGGCAAGAGAGAGCCGTCCGGCAGGCTCCCTTGAACAAACGACCTCCAAAGTGTCCTCCTCGGAGACCCTCGCGCAGATGGCACGGGTATCGGCGAAGTGCTCCTGAAGGCGGTCGAGAGTGATCTCGATCATCTCCTCGACGGAAGATCCCGATTTCATGCCCGCCAGAATGCTGTTCAAGAGCTCGAGACGGGCCTGGCTACGGATGAGAGCCTCCTCGGCGAGCTTCCTGTCCGTGATGTCGCGGATGACGCCGACGAGGCTACTGATCTCGCCATCACGGTCGATAATCGTGGCGACGATCTCCGTCCACACCTTGCCGCTGCCCTTCTTCTTGAGTGCTTGCTCCGAGCGGAACCGTGCCTTGCCGTCCTCGAGGGCGGCATCGAGCCGCTCCTGGAACACGAGGTGGCGGGTCGGGTCCGGGAACAGATCGGCTACCCCCATGCCTATCGCCTCATCGACTTCGTACCCGAGGATCTCAGTGAACGCCTTGTTGGCGTACTCGATGCGCAAACCCGGCAACGAGAAGACAACAACAGCGTCAGCCAGGGAATCGGTCAGGTCGACAAGGAGGCGCTCAGGGTCTGGCGAGTGGGTAAAGAGAGAGTGGTACAGAGGATCCTCCGGTAGTCTTCGTTCCCGCTTCGTTCGGGGCTGCCTGCCATCCGTCAGCGACTGATCCCACCGGCGCACGTGCGATGCAAGCCAACAGGTGCGCCTACTTTAACGCCCACCGGCAATTCCTGCGCTCCCGTGTTGGAGTTACCGACCCGCGGACAAACTGGTCCCACTGACGTCACCTTCACACTGGAAAAACGAAGGCTATGGAGTTTTTCCGGGGCCAATATCAGATTTTTCGAGGGAGCCGGAAACCCCTCCCAGACCCATCACACTTTCACCACGGCCTGCTGGAGGATCGTCCAGTGTCATAGCTGGTCTGCCCCCCTGCCTCGTCGACAACTTGCTCCTGAATGCACCGAATCTCCGGCAACAGATCCAGGAAAGTGTCGAGGAGCCGCGGGTCGAGGTGCGTACCTCGACCATCGATCATGATTCCCACTGCTTTGTCCTCAGTCATCGCAGGTCGATAGACGCGGTCGTGCACGAGTGCATCGTAGACGTCGACTACAGCTACAAGGCGGCCGGGCGCGGGGATGGCGTCGCCCTGGAGCCCACGAGGATATCCGGACCCATCCCATTTCTCGTGGTGCGACAGGGCGATTTCCTTCGCCAAGCGCAACAACGGGACTTTCGAGCCTTCCAGAATGTGGGCACCGATCTGCGTGTGAGTCTTGATAATCTGGAACTCTTTCGAGGTCAGCTCCTCCGGCTTCAGCAGAATGGTGTCGGGGATTCCGATCTTTCCGACGTCGTGCATGGGCGCCGCCAGACGGATCGCTTCGATCTCCTCTCGCCTCCAGGTGAGAGCAGAGGCCAAGAGCTCCGCGTACAAGCCCATGCGACGGATGTGAGCGCCAGTCTCCTCATTGCGATACGCCGCGGCCGAGATGAGGCGCAGGGAAATCTCTTCCTCGCGGCGCTGGATCTCGGCGGTTCGCTCCTGAACTTCTTCCTCCAGAAGCTGCTGGTAGTCGCGCCCTGCCAGGTCCATGCGACGCCGTTTGAGGGCGTTGACGACATTGATCAGCACTTCGTTGCGACCGAAGGGCTTGATTACATACCCGTAGGCACCCAGCTCCAATGCCGTAACAGCGGTGGACCGATCGTCTACGGCGGTCACCATGATCACGGCAATGTCCGGCAACTGCGAGCGTAGGCGCACCAACAGCTCCAGACCCGACATTCCGGGCATGCGAATGTCAGAGATCAGGAGGTGATAGTCGTCCTGGCGCAACGCCTCGAGAGCTTCCTCGGCAGTCTCTGCCTGCGCACACTGGTACCCCTCCGCCTCGAGCCAACGCCGCAGGATCTCACGAACGTAGGGCTCGTCGTCGACAACGAGGATCCTTGTATTTGCAGGTTCGACCATCCTCTAGGCATCCAGTATTTCGCGAACTGCTCGAGCCAGCTCCTCAGGGCCGAAGGGCTTCTGCAGGTACGGTTCATCGGGGCTCGGCCTCACGCCATGCGATGCCGCCCGCTCAGGGTATCCCGACATGTAGAGCACCTTCAGATCGGAACTGCTCTGACGCAGCTTCGCATAGAGCTGACGACCGCCGAATCCAAGCATCACCAGGTCCGTCAGAAGTAACGATATACCCCCACCCATTTTCGTGAACAAAACCACGGCTTCCTCGGGACGTGAGGCGGTCAGGACTCTGTATCCCTGACTCTCCAGCATCCGGCGCACGACATCCAGCACGCGTTTCTCGTCCTCGACCACCAGGATTGTCTCATCTCCACCAGTTGCGAAGTCTGAGCCATCCGACTCGAGCGCCATCCCGGCATCACCTTCCACGCATGGCAAATAGATGCGGAAGGTCGTTCCCCGGTCGGGCTCGCTGAACACCAACACGTTGCCGCCATGCTGGGTGATGATCCCGTAGACTGTCGGCAGGCCCAGCCCCGTGCCCTTCCCCACCTCCTTGGTCGTAAAGAACGGCTCGAAGATGCGGGCCATGGTGTCCGCGTCCATGCCGCACCCACTGTCACTGACCGAGAGCGTTACGTACGATCCCGGCTCGACGCCTGCCTGACGGGCTGCCTGCTCTGTGGCCAACTCGGCATTGGCGAGCTCGAGAGTCAATGTCCCTCCATCGGTCATGGCGTCACGCGCGTTCACTGCGAGGTTCATGAGCACCTGCTCGATCTGCACGGGATCAACACGCGTAGGCCACAAGTCCTGTGTTGATTGTCGGCACGCACACGGTGGCGCTGTGCTGCTTCCGCGATGGCGCCAGCATCTCGTCGTCGTCCCTCCTTGCCCTCGCCCGCAAGTCCTACCTCCCAGACCCACTACACTTTAACCACGGCCTGCTACAGTGTGCCGCCATGATCGAACACCGGCATACGAACCGCCTCGCCGACGAGACCAGCCCTTACCTCCTGCAACACGCCCACAACCCTGTCGATTGGTACCCGTGGGGGCCAGAGGCGCTGCAGCGCGCACGCACCGAGAACCGCCCCATCCTCTTGAGCGTCGGGTACGCCGCCTGCCATTGGTGCCACGTCATGGAGCGCGAGTCCTTCGAGAACGAGGAAACCGCGGCGCTCATGAACCGCCACTTCGTCTGCATCAAGGTGGACCGGGAGGAGCGTCCAGACCTGGACAACATCTACATGACCGCTGTGCAGATGATGACCCAGCACGGCGGCTGGCCTCTGACAGTCTTCCTTACACCCGACCTCAGGCCATTCTTCGGCGGCACCTACTTTCCTCCTGCGGACCGCATGGGAATGTCCGGCTTTCCTACCGTCCTCGAGACCGTCACCGACGCCTACGCCAATCGCCGTGAGCAGATCGAAAACGTGGCCAATGACCTGACCGAGCACCTCGGGAGGCAGGCAACCGCCGGTGGGTCGACGCAGGTCCTCGATGCAGACCTCGTTGACGAAGCGGTAGACGAGCTCAGGAGACGCTTCGATCCGGCCCACGGCGGATTCTCACCGGCCCCCAAGTTCCCCCACAGCACGACGATCTCTCTGCTACTGCGCGCAGCGAACGAGGGCGATGATGACGAGCCTCTATCTATGGCGACGTTGACCCTGGACAAAATGGCCGCAGGCGGGATGTACGACCACATAGGCGGCGGCTTTCACCGCTACTCGACCGACGCCGAGTGGCTCGTGCCCCACTTCGAGAAGATGCTCTACGACAACGCCCTCCTCGCCGGGACCTACCTCGAGGCCTACCAATCGACGGGCGACGCCGAGTACGCGCGCGTCGCAGGTCAAACTCTCGACTGGGTACTGCGTGAGATGCAGGGGCCCGATGGTGGCTACTACTCCACCCTCGATGCAGATAGCGAGGGAGAGGAAGGCAAGTTCTATGTCTGGAGTCGACTGGAAGTCGACGGGCATCTCGGAGAGTCCGCCGCAGAGCTTTGTGCCGTCTACGACATCACGGCTACCGGTAACTGGGAGGGCAAGAACATCGCCAACCTCAGGCGGCCGAGAGAAGAGCTTCTCGCAGACATCGCGGCACAAACCGGACGCGCGATAGAGCAGGTCGAGGAATCGCTACAGCGCTCTCTAGCCATCCTGCTCGAAGCACGCGCGCAGCGCCCACGACCTGGCCTCGACGACAAGGTGCTTACCGACTGGAACGGCCTGATGATCGCTGCCATGTGTGCCGGCTACCGCGTGCTCGGGGACGACCGCTACTTGGCCTCGGCGCAGCGGGCTGGCAACTTCATCCTGCGTGCGATGATGCCCGACGGCCGGCTTCTCCACACATATCGGGAAGGGCGAAGCAGGTTGCTCGCCTATCTCGATGATTACGCCAACATGGTAGGAGCGCTGCAGGAGCTCTATGCCTGCACTTTCGACGTGAAGTGGCTCGGGCAGGCTCGCGCGTTAGCCGACCAGATGCTGGACCTGTTCTGGAACGAGGCGGAAGCGTCCTTCTCATTCACCGGCTCCGATCACGAGGAGCTGATCGCGCACCTGAGGCCAGGACACGACGGGGCGACGCCTTCGGGAAATGCCGTTGCCACGACAGTCCTGCAGCGCCTCGCCACTCTGACAGGAGAGAGCGTCTACGCCGACCGGGCCGTGGCCACTCTCCGCACCTTCCAGTCCCAGATCGGACGCTCCCCGTCGACCTTCTCTCAGATGTTGCTGGCGCTCGACTACTACCTGCGTGAGCCTAGGGAGATCGCCCTGGTGGGTAAGCTGGATGACGCTTCGACGAGGCAGGCCTTGAGCGACCTGTGGCGACGCTACACGCCACATGAGGTCGTCGCCGTTCTCGATCCCTCGGCTGCAGACGCCGCGAGGATCGAAGCCGAGGTACCACTCTTGCG
>SDBT01001248.1_pt1 | contig 44183 bp, 35 predicted proteins | sample 2277101 | NCBI WGS metagenome assembly SDBT01 (sample SAMN10404973, study PRJNA504765) | marine sediment metagenome | isolation source: marine sediment core GS10_PC15, 103 cmbsf | place: Arctic Ocean: Southern Knipovich Ridge | collected 2010
TTGGTCATCAAAAGGGCCGGGATACAAAAAGTAACATCTACAGAAATTTCGGTATGCCCAATCCGGAAGGTTATCGAAAAGCCAGACGGTTAATGCAAATGGCAGCCCAATATAATAAACCAATTGTTTCCCTGATAGATACACCTGGCGCCTATCCGGGAATAGGAGCAGAAGAACGTGGACAGGCAGAAGCCATCGCCAGGAATCTCTTCGAGATGGCCCGCTACCCCGTTCCGATTATTATCGTCATAATCGGTGAGGGGGCTAGTGGTGGCGCACTTGGTATCGGTGTGGGTGATCGGATTCTGATGATGCAAAATGCCTGGTATTCGGTAATTAGCCCTGAAGGTTGTGCCGCTATTCTATGGAGAGACCGGGCAAATGCCGAGCAGGCGGCTGAAGCGATGAAGGTAACAGCGAACGATCTACTGGATCTGAATGTGATTGATAAGATTGTAGAGGAGCCGGATGGTGGCGCCCATCGTGATCCGGATAGGGCAGCAGAAATTCTCAAAACTGAAATAATTCAATCCTTAACTGAACTTTTAAAAATCCCCGCCGATAAGTTATTAGAGATGCGGCTTGAGAAATTCTCAAAAATGGGATTTTGGAATGAATAAGGAAGATGTCTGGTATGTTAGCACAAGATTTATTAGCCATTTTAGCTTGTCCAAAATGTAAAGGAAACATGGAATACAAGCCCAAAGAAGATAAACTGATTTGTCATTCCTGCCGGTTAATATTTGAAGTCAGGGATGATATTCCGGTCATGTTAATCGATGAAGCAAATAAATTTTAAAAAATCGGGAACACGCGGCATAATAAGGTGTTTAATAGATAAAAATCAGTTGACATGGCTGATTTCCAAATGTAAATTTAAATCTTAATATTAATCAGGAGTTGCCTATACACCGTTTGTTAAAGGCTTTTTATACTACATAGTCAGTAAATATTTTGACGAATAGGTCTGCCTTTAGTGAATTGTGTTTAAGTTTCTGTAAACCGGTTATACGCGAGAGAAGACCTTTCGATATAATCGGTTTTTTTGTATGGAGGTAAATTATGAAATATCTAAGTGTGTTAATTCTCATTTTCCTGTCATTCTTTTCTGTTACCGGTCTGTTTGCACAGGGTGAATCGGCAGTACCCTTTCTCTTGATTGCCCCCGATGCACGTCCCGGTGGAATGGGAGAGGCCGGTGTCGCGACAGCCAGTAATGCCACGGCTGTTTGGTGGAACCCCGGGGGGCTGGCGTTTCAATATGAGAATCCAGATGTCGACAGCCGCGGTGAGGCCTCTTTGATGCATGTCAAGTGGCTGCCCCAGTTTAATTTCAGCGATCTTTGGTATGATTTCCTGGCAGCACGGTATTATATAGATGATATCGGAATGATCGCGACCAGTATCACCTTTCTGAATTTGGGAAAAAATCATGCTACGGATGAAAGTGGTAATGATCTGGGCACTTTTGATAGTTTTGAGTATGCGTTGACACTTTCTTATGCCACAAAACTAAACGAGAATCTGGGACTGGGTATTAATCTAAAATATATACAAAGTAACCTTACGGATGCAAACCTGCAGGTTGGCGCAGAAAACAGGGATGGGCGTTCCTCTTCATTTGCAGTTGATCTTGGTGTAAAGTGGATTCCCGCTTATGATATATTTTCAAATCGACTTTCTTTTGGAGTGAATCTGGCTAATATAGGTCCAAAGATGACATATATTGATGAAGCACAGGCCGATCCTCTGCCCACTAATCTGAAAATGGGGTTGGCCTATAAAATAATCGATGATGAATTCAACAAAATGACTGTGGTCTATGATTTAAACAAATTACTGGTGGTTCGCAATAAAGAGGGATCTGATGGTGTATTTAAAGCCATGTTTTATTCAGCCTGGGTGGAAAAGAATAGCCTGAAAAAAATTCAGCACTCAGTCGGTCTTGAATACTGGTACGGGAACCTCATTGCCCTGCGTGCCGGTTATTTTTATGAAGATGCAAACTATGGTGGCCGTCAGTTTATGACGTTTGGTGCAGGATTAAAATACTACATTTTTGGCATTGATTTTGGGTACATCTCCGCCAGTGAAGATCATCCGCTTTCAGATACAATGCGTTTCTCTGTATTGATCGAATTCTAGTCAGAAGTGCTGTCAACCAGTGGCCATGAAAAACCATGATCATCTACTATTCATATTGAGGCGATAACGGAGTCTGAAGTCTTGGAAAGAAATAGAAACTTATTTTTTACGGTGATTGTAGTATTGGTACTTGTTTCTTCACTGGTTGGCCAGGATAAATTAAACCTAAACTCAATCAGAATTGAGTTCCAACAGGAAGAAAATATCCTGACTACGGGTGAAGGCCGGTTCATGTTGAACGATTCCGGTGTTACGCCATATACAATAGATCCACCTCCTCACGACCGTAGTTATTTCCAGGATCAAATCGTCGCTGTTGATAACTACTTCATAGCTGCTTCAGATTCACGTCTTCGGGTATATGGGCAGGTATTCCCGCGCCGGCAGACATCGGCCTATCAAATGTCTCAACCAATGGGCTATTATAATCCTAATACAACCGAGGAAGAAAATAACTACTATTTAGCCCAATTGTTTGTTGAGGCGGTAAAACTAGCTGATCAGGATGCGGATATTACTTTCGCGGATTATGATCTGGTCACAATCTTTCATGCCGGGGTTGGTAATGATATCGATCTTGGTTTTGATGAAACACCGCAGGACATCCCATCCTTGTATATATCCTATGATTTTTTAAAGAAAGCCTTAGGGGACACTTTTAGCGGTATAAAAGTTGACAATGGTGACACAGTAATCAAGAATGGGATTATTCTTCCTGAAACTGAAAGCCAGGCTGGACTCGAACTTGCCATAACGGGGATATTTGCAGCGAATATCGGAAGTTACCTGGGAATGTATGACTTATTCAGCCCCTCGACAAAAAGATCGGGTATTGGCAGGTTTGGCTTGATGGATTCCGGACTTTTTAATCTGTTTGGACTGGCTCCCGCCCTGCCATGTGCCTTTTCGAGGGAATTAATGAACTGGGATGAAGTGGCCGTTCAAAATTCCCCTAAAAATAACCTGTCATTACAACGTTTACAAGAGGGACAGAGTAATGATCCCTCAATCATTAAGATTCCTCTCAATAGCGACGAATACTATCTTCTTGAATACAGAGGTGATAGCGATGTGAATATTGATAGTCTTTTTGCGGTCCTTTCGGAAGGTAGAGACACTTTTCCCACATATCTTGAAGTTCTTAAGACCTATCTCCCCGACCGGATTGAAGTCTCTGATTCGACTGGCGTATTGCTGAGTGTGGAGGATTACGATTGGGGATTGCCAGGTTCGGGTATATTGATCTGGCATATCGATCAAAAAGTAATCAGAGAAAAGAAACATCTCAATGCCATTAATGATGACCGGGATGACAGGGGGGTCGATCTTGAAGAATCTGATGGGTCACAGGATATTGGCTATGAGTACTCCATTATTGAACCGGGTTTTAATTCCGAATTGGGAACCTGGCTCGATTTTTGGTTTTTAGATAATCCTGCTCCACTGTATAAGAACGTTTTCTCCGTCTCAAGTGCTCCAAATACAAGAAGCAACCGAAATTATTCAGATTCTCATATTACGCTCTCTGATTTTTCAAACAACGATAAAGACCAAATCTCTTTTGATTATACCCGTGATTATTATGAAGAAGGTTTTCCGGTTCGCTTACCGGGCCAGGCAAATAGTATGTATACGCATCCGATTGTTGGTTTAACAGAGTATGCCAATAAAAAAATTATTTTTACCTCGGATCCCATGGGGACTATTTATGCCCTATCCGGGAGTGGAAAAGGATTCATTTATCCTGATAAATTAATTGCTGCGCATCATTCTGTACAATCTCTTGCTCTCCTGGCCATGGGTGATGAGAATTCTGATGGCAGGTTTGACAGACTCATTGCCTGCAGTCCTGCCGGCTATGTTGACCTTTTTGAGTTTGCCGATTCAGATACGGACTCATTACTGGACACTGTCAGTACCTATTATAGTAATGTTCAGATTTCCGCCGGACCTGTCGTTCGCGAACCCTACTTTTATATCGGAACTAATAGCGGGGATATTTTACGTTTTACATTAACGGAGGGAACGCTAGACTCTGTGTATCGGTATAACGATCCTATCGCTTCTTTCACTGTTTTATCTCCTGCAGACATAACCATCCGCTTCGGCTCAAACAGGATTGAAAAATTAGCGCCGGCAATTATTGATTTGGACAGTGACGGAGAAAATGAGACAGTATTGTTTACGACACCCGATCAGATCTCAATTAAATCTACAGGGAAATCATATCAGATATCCCTCCAGGATTCCATTATTTCCGGTCCCTCATTTGCAGATGTTGATGGAGATGGTCTGTTCGAAATCCTTTTTAATTCGACGGGAACCCTTTTTGCGATTAACTATAATGGCAGCATGGTCTCTAATTTTCCGCTTGCCCTGAATCTGGAAGAAAATGAGTCTCTTGTGGGCACACCGCTTGTATTCGATGCGGATGATGATGATAATTCAGAAATATTGCTCTCAACTTCTTTAGGGCGTATCATAATTATAGATTTGAAGGGTGAAATTTTACCCGGGTTTCCAACTACTTCAGGAGATAAACTCACTGTTACACCAATTGCAGAAGATTTGGATGGGGATGGTTTTCTGGAGATATATTCCCTCAATACAAAAGGGGAATTTTTTGCATGGCAATTAGAGGGTTCAGGGAAGGAAGAATCCGTATGGTGGAATCAATCATCTTACCGTGCCGATAAAAATTTCTTTATAGAGAAAAAACTAAATTCCGCGCCTGCAGATATATCAGAACTTATGCCCGCCGCGAGTGTCTTTAATTATCCCAACCCGAACAAGCAAAACTTTACCACTATCCGGTATTTTTTAAAGGATGATGCTGAAGTCAATATAAAAATATTTGATCTGGCCGGAGATGCTGTGACCAGTTTTACTGGTCCCGGTCAGGGGAATATCCACAATGAAAAGCGCTGGGAACTTAGCGATGTTGCTTCCGGTGTCTACCTCTGCCGTGTGGAAGCTAATTCCGGATCGGATAAAAGCGTGAAGATTATTAAAATTATGGTTATTAAGTAATTAATTATGATAAAGTTATTCCGTCCCAATATAAAAATATTTTTTATCCTTCTTGCTCTTGTATCCGGTTTGCTTGCACAGGATCCCTTCAAATATAATCATCCTGAATTGAAATGGGAAACCTTCGAGACAGAACATTTCCTTGTCCATTTTCATAATGGCACCATGCGAACTGCAAAAATCGTAGGGAAAATAGCCGAAGATATTTATGAACCCTTGACAAGTCTGTACGACTATAAACCCTCAGGAAAAATCCACTTCATTATCCGAGATACGGATGATTATTCCAATGGCGGAGCATATTTCTTTGATAATAAGGTAGAGATATGGGCGCAAAATTTAGATTATGTGATGCGCGGAACGAAAAACTGGTTGAGAGATGTTGTGACCCATGAGTTTACACATATGATTTCTATTCAGAAATCGATCAAATTTTCACGTACAGTACCTTATGGATTTTTTCAGTATTTCAATTATGAACCGGAGAGACGAAAAGATGTTGTTCGTGGGTTTCCAAATACCATTGTCTCTTATCCCATTTCATCGATTACCATACCGGTGTGGTTTGCCGAAGGCGTGGCCCAGTATCAGGTAACGGGCGCCCGCTATGATTATCGGGACCCCAACCGGGAAATGGTTCTTCGTGACCGGGTCATACATAACGAGATGCTGACCTATAATGAGATGGGTGTTTTCGGAAAAGATAGTCAGGGAAATGAGTCCGCCTATAACCTTGGTTTTTCTTTTGTTGCGTATCTATGTGATCGATTCGGTGAGGATGTTCTGGAGAAAATCACCAAAGAGAGCGGCGATATATCCATCCTGACGTTTAATGGTGCTCTTGAAAAGGCCACCGGTGTGTCAGGGAAGGTCCTTTACCAGGACTGGGTGGATGGTTTACAAAGTAGTTATCAGGATAAATTAAAGACGATTCTGTCCCACGAGGTTAAGGGAACAGCCGTTGAGACCGAAGGTTTTTCTAATTTGTATCCAATATGGTCGCCGGACGGAAAAAAAATCGTTTATATTACCAATAAGGGCAGCGATTCGTGGGGACAAAATCATCTGGTCCTTTACGATGTTGATAAGGATAAAAAAGAAAATATTAATATCACTGGTATCAGTTCATCAATCTCTATGTCACCCGATGGCCGATTCATACTCTTTGCCGCCCATCGTTCAGAAGCCCTGACCGGTTCCAAATACCGTGATCTTTTTGTTTATGATCTGGAAGATCGTAAATCTATACGTCTGACTCGCCGAATGAGAGCGAAAAATCCTTCCTGGAGCCATGATGGAAAAAAGATCGCTTTTGTTATGGAAGCAAATGGGCTTAATAATTTATTTTTATATAATATAGATGATATTACTTCAGACTCCTGGGAAAACTATTATGTTGATCCGGAGACCAGTGTTTTGCTTGAGTCTGCTCAGGAGGGTCAGAATTCGCGGAAAGCCGAGGTCAGAGGCGGGCGGATCACTTTACTGCAATCCTTTCCCGATGGAAGGCAAATCTATCATCCACGCTGGTCACCGGATGATACCAGATTGGTTATGGGAACAGCAACCGATTATGGCAGGGATATCGCTATTTTTAATTTTGATGATCTCACATTCAATATTACAATCTCCGGAAAGGAAGAATTGCGATACCCGGTCTTTCATCCGCAGAAGAATGTACTCTATTATACCTCTGGTGAAACCGGTATCTATAATATTTATAAAAAAAATCTGGACAATGATGAAGTAGAGCTACTCACCAATGTAGGTGGCGGCGCGGTGATGCCTGCCGTTAACCAGGACGGTGACATTGTTTATGCCTGTTATGAAAACCTTGGCTATCATATTTATACATTAAATGATCCGGTCTCAATCGATTCAAAATTTGCTGTTTATGAGGAAAATTATATTGCTACGGTGCCGGATAAAAACTTTGATGATTCGCAATTGCCTGACTGGCCGGTAAAACCGTACAGACAGCAATTCACCGGTCTGCACATTTTGCCGAGACTCCTGATCGACTATGGTACATTTAAACCAGGTTTTTATTTATTTGCGTCGGATGTACTGGACAAGATGACTTTTATAGCCGGGGCCGATATCAATATGAATTTCGACTATGATTTATTTGGTGTTTTTGAATACCGGGAGTTTTTTCCTACCTTATTTATTGAAGCCTATAATCTAAGTCAAAATATCACGGATAGTTTGGCGATCAGAACAGGAAAAGAGTTTGAAGTTATAGATCAGGATATAAACTTTGATCTGACGGAGATCCAGGCGGGTTTGCGGTTTTATCTGCCCGAGGAGATCCAGTGGCGGTTTTCTTATATTATGAGTCTTTATCACGCCAAACTGGAATGGTTTGATCCCTTTGTGAACGATATTCTCAACTTTCGTTACCGCTATCTTAACGGTAAGGCGGTCCAGGTACGTCTGCAGGCAGATCACATCAAATATGATAAAAATTACCACATCAATCCCAGCGGCGGCCGCTTTTTCCAGTTTAAATATACCTGGGAGAACAATGATTTTCTGGTAGATTTTGACACAGGTAAAAATCTTGGTCTTGAAATATATGAGAACTATACATTTAACCGGTTTGAATTGGATTGGGAGGAGTATTTTCCCAATCCCCTGTTTAAAAACCATGCATTTTCCGTTCGTCTTCAGGCCGGCTATATCGATCGTCCGGTCGATGACTTCTTTTATCTCTGGGCCGGCGGCTTTTTGGGAATGAGGGGATATTCTTATTTTAGCATCGGGGGAACCCGGAAATTCATTTCAAGTTTTTCCTACCGGTTTCCTGTCATTGAAAACATAGACTGGCAGATATGGAATCTTTATATTGATAAGCTTTATATGGGCGTTTTCTATGATTGGGGAAATGCCTGGGACGGGGAGGGTATCTATCCCGAAAGATTTAAAAAAGATATTGGAATTCAGTTGCGGTTAAATGTATTTTCCAATCACCTTTTTCCAACCAGGATATTCTGGGAGGCGGTATATCCGATAGATGATGTGCAGCGTATTAATGTTTTTTATGATAACGATTGGCGTTATTATTTTGGAATCCTTTTTGAATTTGATATCCGTGAAAGGCACGGACCAAAAATGTCACATAGAAAACTCAGATAAAAAATTTTAGTAAATATTATGAAATATTGTTGGATGACATTACTCTTTGTATTAGTGAACGGACTCTTGGCCGGAGATAATGCCGGATCAATTAATTTCGAGCCCAGCCTCACAAAACATTTATTGATAAATTCATCTTATCAGAGTGCGGATTCTGTGATCTCTGAGGAAGTAGAAGAAAAAGCGGTTTTAAGAGCAGCTGTATATTCTGCTATTATTCCGGGAACAGGTGAGTATTATGCCGGTTCTACCTGGAAAGCGATCCTTTTTTTCGGTATTGAAGTTGCCGCATGGACTGCCTATATCGTTTACACAAATAAGGCGGGGGATAGTGAAGTGCAAATGGAAGGATATGCTAATGAAAACTGGAGCGAACAGCGCTACTGGTCAAAGCTTTACTATGATGCCAAGAATCCAAATAGCGGAATAACCAATTTACCGGTCTACCTGGTCGATAAAGATAATATATTAATTGATTATGATGCGGATGTAATCAAAAGCCTGCGTTTTCTGGAAGATGCGTTAGGGCATTCACATAAATTGCCGCATACAAAAACACAGCAGTATTATGAAATGATATATAAGTATCTGACGCAGTTCGGTAATGGTTGGGCCGATGCTGATTTTGACCTGGAATATTATGGAAACACGAATAACATGACACCACAGATGTTTCTATACCGGGATATGCGTAATGATATGAATAACTATTACGATAATGTTTCAACGGTTACAAATATTATTTTATTAAACCATGTTTTGAGTTCACTCGATGCTGCCTGGACGGCCCGCAGCTATAATCGTGAGATAAATATAAAAATTCATGCGTATAATAAGAAATATTTTGATGAAAATGTCCAGATGTTTGGAATCAATGTTACCTGGTAAATCTATGCAATATTTATTGATCCTGGTCTTGCTGTTCACTTTTAATAAACTTCCCCTCATGGCCCAGGAGGATTCTCTGGTTATACCATTTTCGGATGGAAGCCGGATGATGTTATTGAGTCAAAACTGGGCAGAGCGTGAGATGACCTTTACTTATGAAGAGGAAGGGACAGATCCTGAAAAAAAATCAGCCTCAAGAGCTTTTTTTTACAGCCTTCTTCTGCCCGGTACCGGTGAAGCCTATGTTGGTGAAGAATTTCAAAGTAAACTCTTCCTGGGAATAGAACTTGTGGGCTGGGGGCTGGTTATCGCCAATATTATCAATGTAAATTTGCGGGAAAGCGATTATAAGAATCTTGCTGTCCAGCATGCAAAGGTGATCAGAGAAGGGAAAGATAACCAGTATTGGATTAATATCGGGAAGTTTGATACTATATTCGAGTATAACGAAGAACGAAGAAGGGAGCGGGATATTGATGCTTTGTACCCTGAAAATCGCTTTTACTTCTGGCAATGGGACTTTAGGGCCAATCGTTATAATTATGATGCTTACCGCATCGAAACGCGGGAAATCGAAAATAGAAGATTATTTTATTTTGGTGCTATTGCCCTTAACCACCTTGTCTCTGCGATTAATGCTCTGAGATTAGCCAATTCACATAATCGCCGCCTGGAAGAACAGTCCCTGAACCTTGGATTCGATTATAATCCCAGAATCGGGGAATTCACCTTTTCAATACAAAAATCCTTTTAACATTCCGATCCATGAATGCCCGCGAGACAGCACTTCGGATATTGCTGGAATTTGAACGAGAGGCAAGCCGGTTAGATGATCTAATCGATAAACATTTAAAGGCCGGAGATTTCCCGGCCAGGGAGCGAAAATTCATCTTCAATCTCGTTTCCGGCGTGGTGAGACACCGGAGTCTTTTTGATTGGAAGATTGCTTCACTATTCAATGGAAATTATAAGAAGACACTCAAAAATTTTAAATTAATCCTCTGTCTGGGACTCTATGAACTGGATTTTCTGGATCATATCCCCCCCCATGCCACACTCAATGAATACGTATCAATTGCCAAAAAAAAATTGCCGGCAGCTAATTTCAAAACGGTAAACGGTGTATTAAGAACCTATCTTCGTGAGGGTCGGGGACTCGATCCTTATAAAAAGTTCAAATACATGGATACAAAACTGGCTGTTAAATACTCTTTCCCTGAATGGTTAATAAAGAGGTGGCTGGGTATTTGGAATGCGGATTTCGTTCAGAAAATGTGCGAAGCCCTGAACGAAAGACCTTTATTTGGTGTTCGGATTAATAGATTGAAAATTGATAATGAAAAGTTTATAAATGCGCTTATTGAGGCTGATATTAAATTTGTGCCATCTGAGCACTTTGCCGATATGTTCAGGATAAGCGATATCCAGACTCTGATACGAGCGGGCATGTTACAGAAGGGTCTCTGTACGATTCAGGACGAAAGTGGATTTTTGGTAACACAATTGATCGATCCCGTTAGAGATGATCTCGTTCTTGATTCATGTGCTGCGCCGGGTGGGAAATACACGGCCTTAGTCGAGAAAAATAGGGGAGTCAAAATTATAGCGCTTGAGCCGGATGCGGGACGGGTACTTAAAATCAGGGAAAACTGCCGCCGATCCGGCCTCCCGGATGCCATGATAATCCGGGGGGATGCGCGATCAGCCTCCTTCAGGGCAAAAACGTTTGACCACATTCTGGTCGATGCACCCTGTTCCGGCTTTGGAGCCGTACAAAAACACCCGGACATCAAATGGCGACGCACTCTGCAGGAGATATTCCAATTTCAAATTCTCCAACTGGAGATTTTAAGGGATGCAGACCGGATGCTCAAATCCGGAGGGAACCTGGTTTACAGCACCTGCACAATCGATCCTGCTGAAAACGAAGCCGTTGTTGAAGAATTTTTGAATCAAAATCCGGGAAAATATCAAATTATCCCTCCCCCGGAATCATTCCAGCCCTTTACGGTTGATAATAAATTTGTCCGCACATTTCCACATAAGCATCATATGGAAGGGTCTTTTGCCGTAAAACTTCAAAAAGTTTAAGCAACAAGAGTGTTGCCTAAAAATCATTCAACCTGATCTATTCATACCGCAGCACAGGGCTGCAATCAAAAAAAGAAGTCCACAAATTACACTGATTATAAGTTGTTATTACTAAATTAGTTACGGAATTCGATGAAATTTTATTTAAATTTAAATAATTTATTATCTAATCCATTGTTTTTTAAGTATTTCTGTGCAATCTGTGTAATCAGTGGTGATTTATTCAGGTCAAACAACTTTAAAAATTTAATAAATTATTGCTAAGACATTGATATTTATTTAAATTCCAAGACTATTGACTAAATTTAGATTGCAACAATATGTTAGAAGATCTTACTCAGAAGCTTGAATCGATTTTTCAGACCTTACGCGGATATGGAAAGCTGAGTGAGGAAAATATCTCTGACTCAATGAAGGAGATACGCCGGGCACTCCTTGAGGCGGATGTTAACTACAAGGTTGTAAAGAAGTTTGTAGAATCTGTCAGGGAAAAATCGCTTGGTCAGGAGGTCTTGCGCAGCATAACTCCTGGTCAGATGATTGTCAAGATTGTCCATTCTGAACTGGTCGGGTTGCTCGGGGAATCAACCACGCAAATTAAGGTTGCCGGAATTCCACCGACCATTGTAATGCTTTCCGGCCTTCAGGGATCAGGCAAAACTACCTTTGCCGGTAAGTTAGCCCAGTTTTTCCGGAAAAAAGGCAGACATCCCATGCTGGCGGCGGCTGATATTTATCGCCCCGCAGCTATTGAACAGCTTCAGGCGGTGGGTAAAAATCTGAACCTTCCCGTTTATACGGAGAAGACCAGGGATGCCGTAAGGATTTGTGCAAATGCTGTTGCTGAAGCACGAAAGCAAAATTGTGATCTGTTAATATTGGATACAGCCGGTCGTCTGCATATTGACGATGAGATGATGAGGGAACTTGAAGATATTAAGTCAAAAGTGAAACCTCATGAGATTCTTTTCGTTGCAGATGGTATGACCGGGCAGGATGCTGTCAACACGGCAAAGGAATTTTGTGACCGGCTGGAATTTGACGGTATTGTATTGACAAAGCTTGATGGCGATACCCGTGGAGGAGCAGCACTCTCAATAAGGGCTGTTACCGAAAAGCCAATCAAGTTTATCAGTATCGGTGAGAAGTTTGACGATGTTGAGCAGTTCTATCCGGATCGTATGGCTTCACGCATTCTGGGTATGGGTGATGTGGTTACCCTGGTTGAAAAAGCACAAGAGTCAATTGACCAGGAGACTACGGCTAAATTAGAAAAAAAATTACGCAAGCAAGATTTTAATTTGGAAGATTTTTTTGATCAATTACAACAGATTAAAAAAATGGGTCCGCTTGATCAGCTTCTGGGAATGATTCCTGGTGTAGGTGCCCAGATTAAAAATGCTAATGTTGATGACCGGTCTTTGATTTACATTGAGGCGATCATTAACTCGATGACACTTCAGGAGAGACGGAATCCTAAAATATTAAACGGGAGCAGGAGACGAAGGATAGCTATTGGAAGCGGAACACGTGTCCAGGATGTAAATCGACTCCTAAACCAGTTTGGGCAAATGAAGAAAATGTTGAAAAATATGAATAGAAAACCCTTTAAAGGAATGGGAAATATTCCCTTTCAGATGGGTTGATCGCTAAAACAAAGAAGGAGACAGTTTTGTCAGTAAGATTGAGATTACGACGGATGGGCCGTAAAAAAAGACCGTATTATCGTCTGGTCGCTGCAGATCAGCGTTCACCAAGAGATGGCCGCTTTATTGAAATTTTGGGCAGCTATGATCCCCTAAAACATCCACATCATCTGGAATTAAAAGAGGATCGTATCTATTATTGGCTTGACCAGGGAGCACAGCCTTCTACAACCGTTACAAGCCTGCTCCGTAAAAAGGGTATCTGGCATCGTCTTGAATTACAGAAAAGAGGACTCGAGCCAGAAAAGATTGAAGAAGAAATGAAGAAATGGGAATTGCTTCAAATCGAACGACAGAAACGGCAGGAAGCCAATAAACTGAAGGAATCTAAAGAAAAAGCGACCCAAAAAGAAGCGGAACAAGAGGAAAAAGCCCAGGAAGAAGCGACGGCTGCATCAGCTGTAGCAGAAGAAGCAACAGAAACACCGGCAGGTGAGGCGGTCGAATCTAAACAACCTGAAGCGGTAGTAGAAGAGCAAAAGGAAGATATACCAGCTGAACCGGTCGAAGAACAAAAAGATGAAGCAACTAAAACACCGGCAGGTGAGACTGCAGTAGCTGAAACGGTCGAATCTGAACAGCCTGAAACGGCAGTGGAAGAGCAAAAAGAAGATGTAGCGGCTGAACCGGTTGAAGAACAAAAAGAAGAAGTATCTGAAGAAGTCAAAACAGAAGAAGTTGAACCGGATACGACTCCGGATGTGGAGAAAACCGAAGTTCTACCTGAAGTGGTTGAGGAAGAAGACAGTACAAAAAAAGATAAAAAAGAAACAGTAGAAAAGGCAAGTGATGCTGCCAAGGCAGATTCAAAGGATGAGAAATAGTCTAATGGGAGTTACCGTTTATTGTAGATCTACACTCTAGGAGGAATCGAGATGAAAGAATTTGTTGAGTACATCGCTAAACACCTCGTTGACAAGCCTGACGAAGTGCAAGTGACCGAAGTTGACGGAGAACGGGTGACCGTGTATGAGTTACGTGTTGGAGATGGTGATCTTGGTAAGGTCATTGGAAAACACGGGCAAACTGCAAAATCTATCAGAACTTTATTAGGTGCCGCCTCTGCCAAAGCAGGTAAAAGAGCTGTCCTGGAAATATTAGAATAGTTTTGTTTGAATGTATCTGATTGGATATGTCTTAAAACCACAGGGGATAAAGGGTGAGATAAAGATTAATCCGGTCTCATCCGACCTTGAACGATATAGGCAATTAGATAATATATATATAGCATTAAAAAATAAGACGCAGACCTATTCGGTGCAAAAAGCGAGAATTACAGACAGGTTTGTTTTCTTAAAACTTTTTGGTGTAGAATCACGGGATGATGCCGGAAAATTACGGGGCGCTGAGGTTCTGATAGAGGAAAAGGATCTGATCCGGCCTGCAGAGAATGAGTACTTTGTTCATGATCTGATTGGTTGCCAGGTGGTTGCCGATGATGGTCAAATAATCGGTATTCTTCGTGATGTTCTACAACTTAGCAGTAATGATGTTTACGTCATTGTTGGTGAGTCCGGAGAAGAAATTCTTGTTCCGGCAATAAAAGATGTGATCGGGAAGGTTGATGTTACGAATAAGCGGATATCGATTCACCTGCTCGAAGGATTAGTTGATTGATGTAACATATGCAGATAGATATTATTACCGCCTTTCCAAAGATGGTTTCTGTTCCTTTAGAGGAAAGCATTATCGGCCGGGCTGCAAATAGGGATATTGTAAAAATCAATATTCATGATCTCAGAGCCTGGACTGAGGACAGACACCGAACGATTGATGATGCACCCTATGGCGGTGGTGCAGGTATGGTTTATAAAGTTGAGCCTTTGCACAAATGCTTAACTGAGATTTTTGAAAAGAAAGAGCATCCGTCAAGGGAAATACTTTTGACCTCCCCCAGGGGGAAAACATTTGATCAGGCGGCGGCCGTAAAACTTTCGTTGATTGACCATCTGATAATAATCTGCGGCCATTATAAGGGGATAGACGAAAGGTTAAAGTCCTTCTTTCCTGTCAATGAAATTTCTTTGGGAGATTATGTGTTGTCAGGGGGAGAGATTCCTGCCACGGTGATCGTCGATTCTGTTGTACGCTTGCTGCCGGGTGTTTTGGGTGATGTGGACTCGGCTTTTACTGACTCTTTTAATGATTATTTACTGGATTGTGATTATTATACACGACCTGAAAATTTTAAAGGCGTCTCAGTTCCGGAAATTTTGCTATCCGGTAACCATGATAAGATCGACAAGTGGCGTTTGGCACAAAGGGAAGCGATTACAAAGGACAGACGTCCGGATTTATATAAAAAATATTTAAAAAAATAAAGATAAAGTAGGTGATTAAAATGGATTTAATAAATACTGTTACGGCAAATCAGTTAAGAACCGATCATCCGGAATTTAAAGCCGGTGACACATTGCGTGTTCATACACGTGTGATTGAAGGCGAAAAAGAGCGAATTCAGATATTTGAGGGTGTGTGCATCCGCAGAAAAGGCAGCAGTATCCATGAAACTTTTACTGTGCATAAAGTATCAAATGGTGTGGGTGTCGAGCGAATATTTCCTTTGCATTCTCCACGGATTGCCAAGATTGAAAATATGAAAATTGGTCGTGTTCGCCGTGCGAAATTGTACTATCTGAGAAAACTACGCGGTAAGGCTGCCCGTATTGCTGAAAAATAGTAAATTCGAAGGAAAACCATATCTGTTTAAATCTTATGGTTTTAACAGATATGGTTTATTCTTACCCGAATGATAGGCAAACTAATTTATCTCTGTCCCGTGTGCGGTGACGAGGATAAGATAAACCAAAACAAAGAATTTCTTTACTGCTCCACCTGTCAAACCCGTATTCCCTTCCAAAACAATACCTTAACTTTTAATGCTAAACATTATACATTGTCAGACTTTTATGATCTGATCAAACAAAAAATATCAGTAAGAACTATTAATAAAGGTCCGGTGTTAAGAGAATCCGGCCCGGCGATTCTTCGTCAGGGAATAAAGAAAATGACCTTCCGGGGATATGATAAAAACAGGATTGTCATCGAAAAACCGGTAAAAGTTGATCAGGGCATTCTGAAATTTGAAGAAGATCGATTGATCTTTGAGGGGAAGGGTGCAAATTGGATTTTTCCCATATCCGATATAATGGGATTTACCACCAATTCCAAATATTTGGAATTCAAAATAAAAGATAAGCAATTTTTTCAAATATATTTTAGGGAGGAAAGCCCTCTTAAATATGAAGATCTGCTAATAAAATGGTATAAGCAATATTCACCGTCCGGGGGATTTATCGAGCATCAGCCCAAAATCATATCAGAGATACCCTCTTCCCCTGTGGTTTTTCTCCCACATAATACCGAAGTAAAGGGAAGATTCAGAGAAAAAATTTCTGCATTTGAATACATGCTTCATCTATTCGTAGCTCTTCCCATTTATAGCTTTTTAAAGTGGAAATCGAAACTTCAATTAAGAAATAAAGAATTAATTCCCCGGCAAGGTCCTTGTATTCTCATCGCAAATCACGAAAGCTATTTAGATCCTATCATCATTTCCATACTTTCCACGAGACGAATCGGTTTTTTTACCAAAAGTACATCTTTGACCAATCGGGTTTTACAACCAATTTTCAGGGCTTATCGCTCCCTGCCCAACAGGCGCTATGAAACTGATCCGATGGTGATCCGACAGGCAATCCGGCGATTAAGAGATGGTCATTGTGTTGGTATTTTCCCGGAAGGAGAACGAACCTGGGATGGACGGCTACGCTCTTTTAAATTCAATACAGTCCGGTTTTTATTAAGTGTTCAGGTTCCCCTGGTTATCGTCAGGATTTACGGTGGCTTTAATGTATTACCCCGTTGGTCACACCGATTTGCCAAAGGGGAGTTGAAAATCGTTGTACAAAGATGTGTTTCACTGCTTCCCGGAAAATGGACTGTCAGGGATCTGAAAGAGAATTTAGAGTCATATTTTCGTGGTGAGAACGAATCCTGATGTGTATTTTAATTTTTTTATTTTAGGTAAAATCTTTAATTTATTGTATGATAGATGTCAGAGCCGGGATAAAACTCCTAATCTGGGTAGTGGTGTTAACTGTTTTCTTGTCGCAGTTTTCCTGCGCCTCTCGCGGAAGACCCGGGGGAGGACCTGTGGATAAAATACCCCCTTATATCGTTCAAACAGAACCGAGACCTGATTCAACAGGATTAGAGTCGATTGAGGAAATTCTCATTGTGTTTTCAGAGCGAATGAATGAACCCTCTGTAGAAAAATCAATTTTTCTGTCACCACCCCTAAAATATGAAACGGATTGGTCAGGAGGGGATGAGCTTACCATGACATTAAAGGATACACTGCGACGTGACCAGACCTATGTTATTACGATCGGATCCGGTGCCATGGATATGCGGAAGAACCGCATGTCTGATTCATTTCAACTGGCTTTTACTACAGGAGATGTCCTGGATAGAGGGGAAATATATGGTAAAGTTTTTGGTGTTGAAACTAAGGATGTTTATTATGTTTATGCCTATAAAAATACCGATCCGGATTCTCTTGATCCCAAATACGCTAAGGCTGATTTCCTTAGTCAGACAGGACCGGACGGCAGCTTCTGGTTAAGATATTTACCCATAGGATTCTACCGGGTATTTGTAATTGAAGATCTGAACAAGAATCTGATTCTCGATGCAGCTACCGAGAGGGTCGGGATCCCAACAGGGGATGTGATGCTTGACAGCTTATCTGGTCCGGGAGGCCCACTTAACTTTGTGCTTACCAAGATTGACACAACTCTGCCTGAAATATCCGGGACCCGATCTATTAACAATCGAAGTGTTTTATTGCGTTTTAATGAGGTGGTAGAAGATCTTACTTCTGAGGTGGTCTCCATTCTTGATACATTAAATGGTAATACACTCTCCGTTCTTGGTCTGGCCCGAAACAGTAAGGAACCAAAACAATTCAATATCTATACAGTTGGGCAAGATTCCGGGAGAGCTTACCGCATTATGGTTTCACAGATAGCAGATACCATTGGTAATATACAAAAAACGCCGCAGGTGGCGGATTTTGTGGCTGACATGGAGAAAGATACAACAAGGTTTGAATTATTAAAGATTACACCTGCTGACAGCACATCTCAAGTGGGCTTGACTTCAAAAATCTATATTGATTTTTCACTCCCGATCGATACTGTTGTATATTCTGAAAGATTTAGTCTGATGACAGAGGATAGTCTAAGCATCAATGGAACCTGGTCCTGGAAGGAATTATCCCAGAGTTCATTTAAACCTGATACGGATTTATTGCCTGGCAGAACATATCTCTATAACTTTCATACCGCCAATCTGAAATCAATCTGGGGTGATACTTTGACCGATACGACATATACAAGAACTTTTTTTGCAATCTCTGAGGATGAATTTGGGTTACTCAGCGGGGAACTGGAATATAACGGAAAAATTGAGGAGATTGTATATGTCCAGGTTGAGGGTATATCCGGTAAGCGGAAGTCGTATACAGTCCGGGCTAATAAGGATGGGGAATTTTTGATTCCCTGGATATTGCAGGGTCAATATAAATTGGGCGGATTTGTTGATATTGATGAGAATGGAAAGCATTCACCGGGAAGTCTAAATCCGTTTATATTTTCAGAACCATTTATCATTCAGGATGATACCCTGCGTATCAGGAAGCGCTGGGATCTATCTGATTTGCGTTTATCAATACCGGGATGGAAATAATCCATGGGATTTGAATTCTATAAGATTCATGGTGCCGGAAATGATTTTATCGCCGTTGATAATCGAAAAAAAAACTTCCCTTCATCTGATCATGATTTTGTAGAGAAAATTTGCGAAAGCCATACCGGTATCGGGGCAGATGGACTGTTATTATTAGAAAATTCAGACCAGGCCGACTTCCGTATGCGTTACTTCAACTCGGATGGTCATGAATCGGAAATGTGTGTGAACGGAAGTCGCTGTATTTGTTACATTGCTTTTTTATTGAAAGTTATTGATAAAAAGCACAGTTTTGAAGCTGGCGATGGTGTACATTCTGGAGAGATTTTGACAGAGAATCTGGTTAAAGTAGAAGTTAAATATCATAAAAAAAAGGATTCTCGCAAATTTCCACTTGATTTTAAACTACCAAAATCAATATCTTTTGTGGACTTTCTGAATACAGGTGTACCTCACGTTGTCTTGATGTGTGAAGATGCCGGGACTGCACCCGTAGATGAATTAGGAAGATTATTGCGTTTTCACCCATATTATGCACCAGAAGGTGCAAATATTAATTTTGTCGAAATTTCCGACGCTTATGGTAGTCTTACTGTCAGAACATTTGAAAGAGGTGTGGATGCCGAAACACTTTCCTGTGGTAGTGGTGTGACTGCGTCTGTAATAAGTATAGGGAAAAAATTTACTCTTAAAGACGAGAAAATAATGGTAAGGACCCGCGGTGGAAATTTACTTGTAACGAAACGTGAAAAATTTGATGCCATTTTTTTGGAAGGACCTGTAAAAATAATTTATAAAGGTACATATATTGAGGAGGAAATCTCATGAAACGCGTATTGATTTTTGTGGTGGGAGTTATATTTATCTCTTCCTGTGCATGGTTTAGCAGCAGCACCCCCCCACCCGAGCCAGAAGAAGAACCGAAAGTGGTTGAACCGGAAATGAGTTCAGAAGTCTTGATGAGAGCAGAAAATGATGTTACCGAGGGTGTTGAGTCTTACCAAAAGGGTGATTACCGGAAAGCCGTTTCTTTATGGCAAAAAGCCCTCGAACTCATCCCCGGGGATGCAGAAGTACATAATTTTATCGGTATCGGCTATTATAATCTGAATCAATTAGAGAACGCTTCGAAGCACTTTACCATAGCCTCAGAATTGGACACCAATTATTATGAAGCCTTTAATAATTTAGGATATGACTTATTTCTTCAGAAACAATATGGTAAGGCGCAGAAAGCATTTAAACGCGCTTTGGAGATTAACCCGGATTACGCTGCCGCAAAATTGAATTATGAAACCACTAAAATGATTATGAGCGGTGAGTTACAGCGAGAAGTATTTGAATTAACAGAACAAGCGGCCAAACTGGATGATTATGACAAACAGATTGAATTTTATGAAAAAATATTGCTCATGGATGCCAATAATGCAGAAGTGCATAATAATCTTGCGGTTGCTTATTATTACGCTGATAGTCTTGATGGAGCCTATGATCATCTGAATAAGGCGCTTATACTTAGAAAAGATTATGCAGAAGCAATAAATAATATGGGATATATCTATAAAGTAGCAGGCAGGTATCAGGAAGCGGTAAAATTATTCCTAAAAGCGATATCATTGAAAAAAAGATATGTTATTGCTTTGAATAATTTAGGTGAGACCTATATGTTAATGAATGAAAACGAGAATGCCCAAAGGGTATTCCAGACAGTTCTGGAGGTAGATCCGGCTGATCAATACGCTAAAGATAGTTTAACAAAAATTCAGGAAAATCCGTCGCAGGCAAAATAACTTGTTGTTCCAAAAAAAATCATTCGGGTTGTAATAAAAGGATAATATTGTATGTATGCTGTTTTGATGGCAGGAGGTTTGGGAACGAGATTCTGGCCTATGAGCCGAAAAGCATGTCCAAAGCAATTTCTCAGTTTTGTGGGCAAAAAAACCATGCTCCAGCAAACATATGAAAGAGTAAAACCATTAACTGAAGATGATAAAATAATTGTTGTAACAAACAAAGAATTGCGCAAGGAGGTAGAAAAACAGCTACCTGAAATACCGAATGAAAATATCATAGGTGAGCCGGAAGGTAAAAATACTGCACCATGTATCGGTCTCGCTGCAAGTATTATAGAAAAAAGATCAGATAAAAATGAAATAATGGTTATTTTGCCTGCAGATCATCTGGTCTCCGGTCTTGCTGATTTCCGGAAAACGCTTCGGGTGGGCATTGAATATGCACGTAACCATGATACACTGGTTACCCTGGGAATACAACCAACTTTTCCGGAAACGGGATATGGCTATATCCAGGTGGATAAAAAGGTTCATTCTGATAAAGGAAAAGATCTTTTTAATGTTAAAACCTTTGCCGAAAAACCCAATCCGGAAACGGCTAAAAGATTCATAAAAAGTGGTGATTTTTTGTGGAACAGTGGAATGTTCATCTGGTCGGTAAAAACGCTTATGAGAGAATTTGAGGAACACCTGCCGGAATTATTCGAAGATTTCACACTAATAAAAAACCGGTATGGACGGAGCGGATTCAATAAAATTCTTTCAGAAGTGTACGCCAGAACTAAATCAATATCTATTGATTATGGTATTATGGAAACAGCTAAAAATGTTGTAGTGATAAAGTCAAACTTTAAATGGAATGATCTGGGATCGTGGGAAGCAGTTTATAATATTTCCGGAAAAGATAAAGAGGCAAATGTATGTCACTCAAAAAAGGAAATATTATTGGATGCAAAAAATAATTTTTTTCACGCACCCAAGAAGATTATTGCTGCAATTGATGTGGAAGATCTGATCGTTGTGGATATGGATGATGCAATTCTTATATGTAAAAAAAATAGGTCACAGGATGTAAAACATATTGTCGATTATCTGAATCGAAAAAAAATGAATACATACCTGTAATTTATGTCAGAGTTCTTGTACAAAATATATTATAATCATATATTTTATCAGGTCATATGAAGGAAGATCAAATTTATAAAGAGCTGGAAAAGCTACTCAACAGACTATCTATTGAAATAAAATATAGAAAAGGCTATTTTAAGGGCGGATTGTGTCGCTTCCGGGATCAAAATTACTTTTATCTCAATAGGGTAGATAAAGTGGAGCATCATATAGCTCTTATCCTGGATGAACTTGGGAAGATGGATCTCAGCGACATTGATATATCTCAATCGATTGAAGAATTGTTATCAAAATCAGAGGCATCAAGGGAGGAATAAGTATGTCAAATCAGGACCGCAAGTCAACACGATTGGATTCAGATCAGTTTATCTCATACCGATTATTTGATTCTGAAGGGCGTGTGTGCGACGAGGGAATGGCAAAAACAAACGATATCAGCCGGACCGGCGTTGCTGTTGAAAATCGTACTGCTTTCGAGGTTGGATTTAAGGTGGAACTGACCATTGCTTTGTCAGAAAACCTTGTCAAAGTCGATGGTGTTGTAAGAAATGTAGAAGAAATTAATGAGAACCAATATAATATTGGAATTGAATTCTCAAATATAACCGATGATCAAGTGAAGGAAATTTCAGAAGAATTTCCCGAAATACTTAAGTAAGTTTTTTAACAATATAGAAGATGATTACACACATTCTATATAACTATTGAACCAAAGCAGTATCCATCAGTTAATATAAAAGACCGGAATTCAATCTTCAATTTAAAAGTATATACAGTAGCCTTTAATCCTAAATAGCAGGATTAAAGGCTATCTTTATCTCAAAACGCCCGGATTCGAATGTCAGGTAAGTGCGATTTATGGACGTCCTGATTACCACCATCGGGGGATCATCCCGGATCCTGTGATAATTAACACATCCATCTCATTTTTAAATCATTATTTTAATTAAATTTGCATGATGTAGAGACGTCCCGCCGGGACGTCTTTACACACATATACCTTATAGTAAATGTACTCCAAAGGAATTTTCCTATGATATATTAGCTAAATCCGGTAAACTTAACTTTAAATGGGACGATATAGTTAAATTAAGGAATAAAACTAATACAACATTTAGTTTATGTCGCATAGATAGATACCCGGGATATTATGAAGAAATTTATTCATATCATGATGCTTTTTCTTGTTTTTGTTCCTCAAAGTTGTAATAATAAACAAACTTTGAGCCCTTCAGAAAAAGAGAAACTGGACCCTCAGTTACAGCAATTGCTTTTAGAAGATGGAGTTACTGAAAAACGTTATAATGTATCGATGAATGAAAATGGTAAAAAAGTTTATGGCGTAATTATTCTCACGAAAAATCCTGAGGATATAAAGCGCCTGGGTATTCATTTAAATAGTGTGCATGGGGAAATAGTAACAGCAAAACTTACACCTGAGGAAATTCGTAACATTGTTAATCTAAATTCTGTTCAATATATAGAAAATAGTAAAAAGAATTATCCTCATTAAGCTGGAGGGCTTACATAATGAGCCGTATTCTGAAATCCGGAATATTTATAACTGCAATTCTGCTACAAATCATACTACTTGGTCTTGCACCTCAGACGGATGTTGATCTATCTAAAATTCATCCGAGGTTTCATTCTCTTGTATCCGGTGAACATAAACTATCTGTGATGACTAAATCCGGAAAAATCTCCGAACATTCATATATTGATGCTGAGGGAAAAGAACGTTTTGGCATTATTGTAAAAACGGATAATATCCAGTCTTTTCAAGAGACCAATATAAATTATAATTCCGTATTTGAGAGCTTTGTTACGGCGAAGGTGACAATAGAGGAATTAAAACTTTTGTCAACTCTTCCTGATATCGAATACATTGATGCGCCATCGATAAATTATCCGAAAACAAATGTCAGTTTACCTGAAAACGGCACTTCATTGGTTCATAACGGTGCCGTTAATAATACAGCATACAAAGGCAAAGGCGCGATTGTCTTAATTTTTGATACAGGCATTGACTGGAACCATATAGATTTTAAGAATCCTCAGGATACGACAGAGAGCAGAATATTGTATATCTGGGATCAGACAATTGGCCCCGTATACGTTGGAGAATCAAATCCTCCCGGGTTTAATTACGGCGTGGAGTATACCAAATCAGATATTGATGATGAGATAGACGGCACACCGACTGGAGATGTTCGTGAAAAAGATTCAAATGGTCATGGAACCCATGTGGCTGGTACTGCGGCAGGATCGGGTTCCAAATTCAAAGGTATTGCTCCTGAAGCCGATATCATTATAGTGAAGGGTGGTGATGAGAGTTTTTCGGAGGTTCATATTATTGATGCGATTAAATACGCAGAAGACAAAGCAGACGCTCGGGGACAACCAATCGTGGTCAATCTAAGTCTGGGGGGACAAGACGGCCCACATGATGGCAGCAGGCCCTATGAACAGGTTATTGATAATTTCAGCAGCAAGAGCGGACGGGTTGTCGTCGTCTCAGCAGGAAATGATGGTGCTGATGAGATTCATATACCAGGGAATATAAGCAGTGGTGGAAATTCGACCATTCAGATTACGGTTCCCACCTATACGCCGGAATCGGGATTAAATAATGATTTTCAATTTAATTTATGGTATGACGGTAGTGCAACAGTTACAGCAAAAATCACATCCCCAAGTGGGGTGACATATCAGCAAACGAACTCTGGTGGATATGCCTCTGAAGACCGTGATGGAAAAATTTGGTTAGAAAATCTTACTGTCTCCGGAAATAAGCGCACAGTCGGACTCGATGTCTCTGATGCCTCATTAACTAAACCGCCGGCAGAAGGCACCTGGACGCTTGAATTAATTGGGGCCAGTGGTTCAATTAGCTATGATGGCTGGTTATCGATTAATTCGATTGGTGAACCTGCTTCCCGGATTCAACTTCAATATGGAGATAATAATAAATCTGTGAGTATGCCTGGAACGGCAAATAAATCTATTACGGTTGGTGCTTATGTAACCAAAATTACCTGGCCATCAGTTAATGGAGGTCAATATTCTTATACGGATGATGATAAGCCTGGTGACATTGCCAAATTCAGCAGTCAGGGTCCTACAAGAGATGGGCGTTTGAAACCTGAAATTACCGCATCGGGAAAAGGCATCGTTGCTGCTCTTTCTCAACAATTGGACGAGGCTGAAGATGATGTCTGGATTAACCCTGATAATAACCATTTTCTTACTCAGGGTACTTCGATGTCTGCACCACATGTGACCGGAGCCTCGGCATTGTTATTATCAAATAATCCCTCTCTCACTGTAGATGAGATTAAATCGTTGCTGGGAAGCACAGCAAAAACAGATAATTATACGCAAACAACGCCCAATAATACCTGGGGTTATGGGAAGATGAATATTTTACAGGCCCTGACGACCCAGGAGACACAAGATTCTGTGATTACCAGAAAGATCGTTAATTATGCCAATTCAATTAATGGACCTTATCATGAGGTCACCGGATCAGAAAGACTCGCAGTCAGATATACCGCGCCCTTTTCCGGTCAAATCTCAGGTGCTTATCTGACAACTCTGATAAATCATGCGGATGTTAATCCGATCATCAGCGGAAAGGGAAATCTACTCGTTTCCGTTCATAAAGATGAAGGTGGATTCCCGGGAACGGTGATAGGTAGCGTGGTTGAACATCCCCTTAGTCTCCTGGATGCCGGTACGGATAATTATATTAATCTTCTGGATGGGAAGGTGACAGTTCAAAGTGGTGAATACTATCATATCGTATTTATGCTTTCTAATGGTGAAGACACACTAAAAATTAGATTTGATAGTGGCGCAAGTGATTACCTCATAAATTACTCGGAAATCTATCTTCAGGGACAGTGGTCTAAACTAGGGGATGTGTTTAGCAGCGCTTATAATCTGTTATTAAAATCAGAAAATATCATGATCGAATATGTTAATGCAATAGACGATGCACCTGTTAAAATTGCCAGGACATTCAGACTCGATCAAAATTATCCAAATCCTTTTAATCCATCCACAACGATCCGTTTCAGTCTAATCCGTCGGGGGCCGGTTAATTTAAGTATCTTCGATGTGCTGGGAAGGGAAGTTGTTAAATTAACCGATAAGGTTACAAATGCAGGATCTCATGAGATAATATGGGATGGAAAAAACCGGCATGGAAATCAGGTGCCGACGGGCATTTACTTTTACAGGCTTAAGACGAATGAGGGAGTTCTCTCGAAGAAGATGTTAATGGTGAAGTGATCTGGGTTCTGGGTACTGGGTCCTCGATTCGGGTTTTAAAGTAGGTTGAAGTATTTGAATATTATACTTGACAATATAAACAGATGGACACAACTTTTAGTCCCAATTCCCAATTCCCAATTCCCAATTCCCAATTCCCAATTCCCAATTCAGATATCCACCTTCTTCATCAGCATATTAATCGGTTTTGCATTTTGCATGATATAAAAATGGATGGCCGGCACCTTATTATTAAGTAATTCTTCGACCTGCCTGGCTGCCCAATTCACACCAATCTCCATTATCTGCTCTGGTTTCGCTTCCATTACTTCATCAGCCAGCTCTTCGGGAATGTTTACATAAAAATTCCGGGGGAGGGAGGATAGATTTGACTTAGCCATGATAATTTTTAATCCGGGTATAATCGGAGCATCAATACCCTCTTCACGACAGATTTTAACAAAATTGAAATAGGCTTTATTATCATAAAACATCTGGGTTACAATATATTGTGCGCCAGCCTCTATCTTCTTTTTGATGTATTTTATGTCTGCCCTTAAATTCGGCGCTTCAAAGTGCTTATCCGGATATCCACCAACACCGATACAAAAATCTGAGGCTTTCGCATCCAAAAGGTTCTCTTCCAGATATTGCCCTGTATTCATGGCTGAGATTTGACTGACTAACTCCACAGAATTGGCATTTATAGACCGGCCGTGCTGAACAGGTTTCTTATAACCGCTACTGTCACCTCTTATGGCCAGAATATTTTCGATGCCCAGGTATTGAATTTCTATCAAAAAATCTTCCGTTTCTTCCCTGGTAAACCCCTGGCAAAGTACATGCGGAACCGCATCAATGTTGTACTTGTTTTGGATCAACGCACATATTCCCAGCGTTCCCGGCCTCTTTCGCTTAACCTTTTTGCGGATTCCTGTTTCAGTTTCTTCATAGATGACTTCGGCCGCATGACTGGTTATATCGATGAATGGAGGATTATATTTTACAATATCATCCAGAACCGCTAATAAACTTTTTATATCCCCACCGCGTTTGGGAGGAATAATTTCAAAACTAATCAAGGTTTGATTTGCCTTATTCAAATGTTCAACAATTTTCATGATATATCCTTCTTTTCAAAAACGTAGTGGAAAAAATAACCACAGAGTGCCTAATGCTCACCCGAAGGGTAAGCCCTAGGAGTTCTCAGAGTATTCCTCTGAGAACTCTGTGGTTTCATCTTTTAATCCAATTTTTCATTTTTTCATGTCCCGATTTGGTCGGATGCCACAAACCTCAAAAATGTTGTGTTAAATCATTCAAACACTAATTATTTCAGGCCAAACCAGATCGGATTTGATATTGTTTCAAAACCTTTCAGAGTTCTTGCTTCGGCCCTGAGATATCCTCGTGCAGGCATGTCTGCCAAGGTGATTTCAGAGGAATATTGAAAAACATTATCCCCGAATTCTTTGCTGAATAGTGATTTTTCTTCTGTGCGGATGATGTCCCCGATAAAGATCCGGATATATTGTAATGTTGAGAATTCTACTGTTGAGAATAGGTCAATCTTGAGTAAAGATGGTGCAATGCAGGAAGATCCCATGGGATACCAGATCCCTTCTGACTGTACTTTCATTTGCAAAGCAGGTCCATTTGTGAGGAAACAGTTACCGACCACCATCTGACTTAATACATTCTCTATCGTCGTCACCTTATCATCCATATAGACGCCCGTTCGCCATTTCCCGAAGAGATGCAGATCATTCTCACGCATGGTAAAGAATGGGAAACCCACCTGTCTGAATCTGGAGAAATTTCCATGTGAATCATTTCCGGCCAGCCCTACAAGTTTATAATCAGCTAACAATTGTTCTATCCATAAATCCCGGCCCTTTATGTTGTATTGGTTTTCACCGCCATTTATAAATTGGAGACCATTTAAACCAATGGTTCTGCAATCGTCAGTTTGCCATACACCGCGTTTGATGAAAATTTTCTGCAAAAGAGGGGGCGATTCTGCCGGATGGGCAGCAAAACAGAATGGGACTCTACCGGTGATATCGGCGATGGCTGACTCGGAGTATGTTTTGAACCACTTTTCACCGCTGTCTCCACTGCCCGGGAAGAATTCATCAGAATTATAAACCAGTAAATGAACATTTTGTTGACGCGAATTACGGACGGTGACCTCCTCACCAGGTATGATGAGTACCTTACTTCTTTCCTCGTTAATCTTTTGAACTTCTGCCCTAAACTTTTCCCACTTCTCAAGTTCCGGATCATTCAAGAGGTAATTATCTTCAAAGTCATCCATATCATAGGAATGATCGGTGGCACAAAAAAAATCCAACCCCTGTACTTTGGCCATAGACGCAGTCGCGGATAAGGATGCGCCGAATTCAACCTGATCTGATGTATAATTTGTATGACAATGTGTTTCTCCGTAAAGGCAAAGTCCTAAGCGGGGAAGCGGATCATCGGAGATATAAACGGATAATGCACTGTGACTTGTACCGCGGTGGTTATCGGAAACACAAATTTTCTCTTTTTTCCCTGTTTTATAATGAACCCGAATACATAATTGGTGCATGCCCGATGAGAGCTGTGATGTGCTCATTTTATTGATAATATCGGAATAAGGCTGGTTAATTTGTTTTTGGATACTAAACCTCTGCAGAACTTGTCCGTTTTCCACAACATCAATCGCCTGAATCTCAACGGGATATTTATCCGCGTCTTTTATGACCAGTAAAATTGGAAGCGGATCACTCTTTCTCAGACGTGATGGGATATCAATAATTAATTCCGGCTCTTTTTGCTTAAGATAACTGAAGAAGTATTTAAACCGGTAATGTGTCTCTGCATATAATACTGGGAAGAGAAATGTTAGAAAGTGCTTCGTATCGATCTCTCTGAGAATTTCACTTATATTCATCATCATATTTAGCACGAATTATTCATACCACAGCCTTTGGCTGCAAACAAAAGACATAATTAACCACCGAGTCCACCGAATATCACCGAAATAAAACAAATAATATAAAAAATATTCGGTGTGTTTCGGTGCTTTCGGTGGTTAAAAATCTTTGCGATCTTTGCGTTAAATGAGTATTTCAATTTTATAAAGCTTTTCTAATCTCCCAAGGCGATCCGCTAGGCGGAAATAACAAGGTTTTCGGCTACAATAGCATATCATGCAAAGGCTTGCGCACGTTTTGAAGAGAACGGAACAATCCATGCAAACGAATAATTAGGCAGATTTATTCAATTTGATACTAAAGTTTTAAAGAAATTGTCATCGTCGTACCATCTCCGGGGCTTGAAATCACAGATAGTTCCCCATCCAGTTGATCCACCAGCTTTTGGGAAATAGCCAGGCCCAGGCCACTGCCTTGCTCCCTGGTGGTAAAAAAGGGATCAAAGATCCGGTCCATGATTTCAGGAGGTATCCCCGGGCCATCATCGGTGATATGAATTTGAAATTTGTGACCGTTCAATTCACAGCGAATGATAATCTTACCCCTTTCCATGGCCTGAACGCTATTGTTGATAATATTTAAGAGTATTTGTTCTAAAGCATCCCTGTCGCTGGTTAAATTGGGTAAATTATCCGGAAGTTCTGTTATTATCTCTAAATTATCATACTCAGAAAAGCCAACTTCGATTTGCTTTATCAGTTCTGTAATGTCAATTGGCTGAAAATTAATTGAGCGGTTTCTGGCAAAAGTAAGGAATTTCTCGATCAGATTATTTAACCGTTCCAGTTCCACCGGAATATAAGTAAATATTTCATCTGATTTCTGTCCATATTTTTTCCGGATCAGTGAGTTTGTACCTTTGATGATCCCCAGGGGATTTCTGATTTCGTGTGCTACTGTTGCGGCCATTTCACCTAAAGCTACGAGATGCTCCTGATTCTTGATGAGATTCTGAAGGTGAAATACTTTTTTAACGGAACGTATTAAAAATAAGGCGACTGTCAGAATGAGAAAGGCATTAAAAAAACTGAAAATTAACAAACCCCGATCGAACTGATCTAACATGTCAAAGAATTCCGCCGGTGCTTCTATAACCAGCATTCCCGCGATGGTGTTATTTATATCAATCAAAGGAGTGATGGCAGTTAAGAACTTGTGATCACCAAGCGTTTGCAGATCACCGGCAAACGTATATCCGCTCATGGCTTTTTCAACCAGGGATTTCTCAGGAACCTGATGTGCTGTAATGCCGGAAATTTCAGGAGCCAATTCTATAAGCGTCTCCAGAGCAGGAGATATGATATAGATATCCTGAAGATTATTTTTCTCTTTTAGCTCAAAAAGTAAGTTTTGATAATAGATGACTTCCGGAGACGTATTACCTCCGGGTACAATATAGTCCAGATCGTTTGCATCAATCAAACGTGCTGAAATATTTACAATATTCTCAAGACGAAATCTAAGGTCCGATACCAGGAATGATTTGATTCGTTGAAGATATATCCAACCTAGCGCATTGGCGAGTAATAGAATCAACAAGCCGATACCGATAATCCAAAAAAGTGTTTTCTGTTGTTTTGCGAAGCTAGTTTGGACCATCCTTATCCCTGATCATCATCTGAAAACTTTTTTAACCAATAAGCGATTTCATCCTGTCCGATTTGAGGATTTTGCTTAATAGATTTATTTACTTTTTGATCATCTCTCTTTTTAAGCTTTTGAACAAATAATTCTGATGAGAGAACATTTGCTCCAAAATCTCTGGCCCGCAGGGATAACTGCCTGTCGGAGGTAATGACGGTGATGCCCCTTTTGTTCTGTTCTCTTTGTAATAACCGGATAATCAGGTCATCGGCCTTTTCAGGGTTGCGGGAAAATGATATTGATTGATTCCGCTTGATGTTATCCGAAAAAACATCCGGCTGTCCGTCATAGACTATTTTATAGGTGACTTTTCTTGTTGAAAAATAGGATTTTACCAGGGTATTAAATCTTTCTCTGGCGGTCTCCAGATGATCAGGAATTAATGAAGCAATTCCCGGGATTTTAAAACATACATTCCAGGCGTCGATTAAAATATAATTCGTCATTTCTATTACACACTGCCATTCGAGATATTGGGAATAAAATACGATAATTCGTTTAACGGTGCTATTTTATTCTGCCAAAAAAAATCCTGGGGTTATAATAACCCCAGGAATAACTAAAAAAGGACAATCCCCAAAATAGATATATTTATAATCCAAATCGTTTTTTATTCTTTTCGATATAACCTTCCCATTTTTTCGGGACTTCATCCTCAGGATAAATAGCTTCAACCGGACATTCTGGCTCACAGGCCCCACAATCGATACACTCCTCAGGATGAATATACATCATTTCCTTTGCAGCACGCATTCTCTCTTTATCAGCATTTTCCAGACTATATCCTTCAGCAGGGTAGATACAATCTACCGGACAAACGTCCACACATGCGGTATCGCATACACCTGCGCAAGGTTCTGTAATCACATAAGTCATGTATATCTTCTCCTCAAATACTAATTATCATTCATTTGTTCTAATATATCATATACTAGTAACGACGCGATTAATCGCGTCGCTACATATTCAACCACATTTAATCATAACTGTATAATTCCTCTATGTAAATATTAAATTTAACTAAAAATCTCATAGAATTCTATCAAATTATGGTGTTGATCCGGATCTGTGGGGCATTTTGATTCATTATTCCTCTCGATGGGCCATTGTTGCCGCGCGTTGGGCTGTCGGGAAAATAATTATTTCTGCGATTTGAACATGTGGCGGACGGGAAGCACAATAAAAGACGGCATCGGCGATATCCTCGCCACTGAGAGGTTTGAGGCCCTTGTATACCTTGTCAGCCTTCTCCTTATCACCATGAAATCTTACGATGCTGAACTCAGTTTCCACCATACCCGGATCAACCGTGGCCACACGCAAAGGTGTGCCCAGTAAATCCATTCTAATACCTCTTGTAAGAGCCTCCACGGCATGTTTGGAAGCGCAATAGACATTTCCGTTGGGATAAACCTCATGCCCCGCTATCGAGCCGATATTGATGATATCCCCACGCCCATTTTCAATCATCCAGGGTATGATCTTTCTTGTCACATAAAGTAATCCTTTTATATTCGTATCGATCATTTCTTCCCAGTCGTCAATTAACCCTTCATGTAATTTTGAAAATCCGCTGGCTAATCCGGCATTGTTTACAAGAATGTCAATCGATTTCCATTCAGATGGTAAGGTCTCAAGTGCAATTTCTACCTGTTGCCGGTCACGGACATCGAGTTGAAAAACATGGATTTCGGTTCCGTACATTTTTTCCAGTTCACCGGCCAGAGAATCCAGTCTTTCTTTTCGGCGGGCGCAGAGCAGTAATTTTGCTCCTTCTTTCGCAAAACGATATGCACAGGCTTTGCCGATACCGCTGCTGGCACCTGTTATAAAGACAGTTTTTTCATTGAGATGCGTCATAGTATAACTCCTTTACCTGATTTATCGTAATTCTTGCAAAAATTATTCCCTAACTTGATCAATTTATATTCCGCCCGACAGGCTGTTGCAGTTTCAGTTTTGAGGCACTAAAGTGCCTGAGAATTTGATAGGTCTCCTCAATCCCCCGACTTAAAAGCCTGCCCGCCTAGGCGGGTGGCGGTAAGTCAGTTGTATTCCAATAGGTTACGCGCTTTGCCTAACTCCGCGCTTTTGAGGTTGTGTGAAAATTGAAAATCAACCACGGATTAACACGGACAAACACAGATATCATAAAAAATTGTTAAATAATGTATGAAATTGTTTAAGTATCTTTTAATCTATCATTTGTATTCCGTGCACATCCGTGTATTTCCGTGGTAAGAATTTGTTTTTACACAGCCTCTTTAGTGCGGAGATCCAGAATGTCTACTTCAATTTATGAGCTTTAGCCCTGAAATTGATGTTACGGCAACAGCCTGCCGAGCGGGACCCGCAAATTCACCGGTAGCGGCAAGACTTATGTACCCTGGTTTATACATCAATGAACATAGAGTTGAGGCTAGAGAAAAAACCCGATCAGCAGATAAAGCACGGTGGTGGCGGCTCCGGCAATAAGGGCGTAAGGCAACTGCGTTTTTACATGGTCGATATGATCACTGGCCGAGGCCATGGAAGAGATGATGGTTGTATCTGAGATTGGAGAACTATGATCACCAAATATACCGCCACCTAATGCCGCAGCGATTGTTAAATATATATTGGCATCCATCATCTGGGCCATCTGAAGCCCGATCGGAATCATGATTGCAAAGGTTCCCCAGGATGTGCCGGTTGAAAAAGCGATAAAGCCAGCTACGAGAAAAACAATTGTCGGGACTAGTTTTGGACTTAACCATGATTGGGTAACCTCGGCAACGTAAATACCCGTCCCCAGATCCCGGCATACTTTTCCGATGGCGAAGGCCAGCATCATTAAGAGTGCCAGGGGAATCAATCCTCCCACACCCTTAAATATCAGATTAATGATCTCCGGCAATTTGAAAATGTTCTGAGCACGATATAGCACAGCCCCGACCAGAATGGAAGAGAGTACAGCCCACAAAACAGCTGTTGATCCGGACCCCTGTCCGAGAGCCAGGAAAATCTGCTGCCATAAGGGATAGTTGCCGATGCTTTCTACCTTGAACCAACCGGTAAATACTAAACCAATGGGCATCATGGCCACCATGGTAGCGATAGGGATGATCATATTCCTTGCCCTGGCAATAGTGTCTTCAGCCTTTTCCAAACTGATTATCTCAGTGGAGATCATTGGCGTGGCCCCGTCTCTGATTACTTTACCCTCTTCACGCGCCCGGCGTTCTGCTTCTTTCATCGGTCCCAGATCCTTTTGTGTAAAGATAACCAGGGCGACGATAATCATAGCAAAAATGGGATAAAAGTTCAAGGGATAGGCTTTGACCATTGTTCCCAACGGGTTTTCCATACCCTGTGCAAATAATAGACCCATAATGTAAGCGCCCCAGGCATTCAGGGGGATCAAGATGCATGTTGGGGCAGAAATCGAATCGGCAATATATGCCAGTTTTTCCCGTGGAATCTTAAGGCGGTCAAAGATGGGTCTGTAAATCGACCCTACGGTTAATACATTAATACTGGATTCAACGAAGATAGCTATCCCGGTTAGCCAGGCCATGATCTGAACTGTTTTTCTCGGGCTGGTCTTTTTACGATCCTCAATTTTTTTTAAAAACTTATTGATATAGATAATAAAGCCTTCAACACCGCCGGAACGCTGAACAAAAGCAATTAATGCACCAACTAGAGAGCTAAACATGATGGTACGGGTATTGTCGGCATTTTTAAAAACATCTACCATGGCCTGGATGGTGTTAATAGTTCCGTTCAGGAAATTCCCATCTGAAAGAATGAGCCAGCCCATCCATATACCGAGAAATAATGAGATAAAGACCTGCCGTGTTTTAATAGCCAGGGCAATCGCGACAAGTGGCGGAAGAAGAGACCAGAACCCAAAATGCTCCATGGATGTCCTTTCAAGATGACTGTGTTGATTTTAATCTTGTTTGTCCATTACAAGAATAGAAGGATCTATCTTGCCATAGGCGAAGTGATTATAGCATGATTGAATTAATTTAATGAATCAATCTCGCACCGTAGATGACGGTGATACTGAATTATAGTTGTGATGTAAATAGGATGCAAGGAAATTTTGGGATAAAAAAAGCCGCCCATAGTTGAGCGGCTTTTTCAATATCTATTAAAATTTGATAAATGTTGCGACGCGATTAATCGCGTCGCTATGTCTTCTTTTCTATTTGCAGTGAGAAGATTAAATGCCTCACCGCTTTATCCGAATGATGCTCTATTTTTTTCTGCGGTCATTCTCGGGAGGAACAGGATGGGCTATCTTTGCATATTCCTTTTTAAGAGTGGTAAATTTGCCATCATGACCTTTGATTTTATCCTGATGACAGGTTTTACAGGTTTTTTCATCGGGAATGATCATACCAGCGGCAATGGCTGCTTTTTGGTCTTTCATCACTTTCGATTTTTTGTACAGGCTGCCCGGACCATGACAGGATTCACAGCCAACGCCTTCTTCTATTTTGTAGCTTTTGTTTAAATTCTTTTTACCAGCCGCCGTTGTATGACAGGTAAGACATTTTTCATCCTTAAGAGGCTCTTTTACACCCATAGCCTCTGCCTTTTTCTTGGCGTTATCTGACTTTAATGATTCATAGGCCTGTGAATGTTTTTCTTTTTGCCACTTTTTATACTGACCTCCATATTTATCTGAATTATGGCAAGACTTACATTTACTTGCGCCCACGTATTCCGGTTTATCCCCGGCATAGCTCAGAAGGGCAAAAGAAAAAATGATGATTAGTCCTACTGCGAGGATTTTGTTCTTCATAAGTAACCTCCGTTTTAGTAATTTCCATTTGGAATGGCAATAAATTTATTTTTAATTCGTATCCAGACCCACAGAATATCTTACATTGAAAAATAAACATCGCATCCCAAAAAAGCAATGAAATTTAGAAAAATAATTCACAATCTTCCGATAACGCTTGCTATAATCTTAAAAAAGAGATATATTTTCCCAATATTAAGAATATTTATACCAATATTCTCTTCATAGGTATTTAATGTCTGCTAAACTTGCTCAATTTTCTACAATATTCAAGAGATTAAATACCAAAATAGTGATCTACTTTATCTCTTTTGCTTTCTTGCCTCTGCTTATTTTCAGCATCCTTGGTTATTATTTAAATAAAGACTTAATAAGCCGCATAAATGAGGATCATCTTCGTTCAATAAATACCAGTTATGCAAATGAACTTAATCTATATTTTGAATTGAAAAACCGGGTCATCCGGAATGCCCTGTCAGAATATAAAAGTTCAGCAAAAACAGTATCTTTGGTGTCATTCTTAAAAAGCAATGTCCCTTTGAATGCAGAGTTTGTTCATATTTATACTGTGCCACTAAATGAGTATCATGCCGACTCTCAGGAGAAAAGATCTGAGATACCCGAAGATTCTGATATTATACTCTATTACAATACGCCTGCTATAAAGATCGCTGCAACGGTTCCGGGTAATGAAATTGAGGAACTATTATCAATCAATGTTAAAGATATGCATAATTTTGCATATTTTCTCAATTCTAAGAAAATGATGGGTAATGCAAGCCCGGGCAGATCTGATATAACAGGTCCGGACTTATCTGAAATCCTGATGCATTCAGAGCGCCAATCCGAAAAAGGAGTGATTAATACATCTTCAGAAAATCTGTATGCATATACCTGGCTGGAGAATCACCGGACCGTTTTATTGACCCGAATAAACACGCAATCGTTTTATGCTGAATTAAATACTTTCAGGGATAAAATATGGCTGGCTAACATATTTTTTGCTTTTATACTTATTATTCTCGCCGTTATTTCCTCCCGTCGGATTACCAAGCCTGTTCACAAATTAATCGAAGCAACCCAGCAAATCAGGCAGGGAAAGTTAGATAAAAAGATTGAACTTAAAAGCAATGATGATATCGAGATCCTGGCAAATGAATTTGAACTTATGAGGCAGAAACTGCAGGAATCCCATTCCGGGATGGAAAATAAAATTAAAAAGAGGACGCGGGAATTGCAACAGGCACAGGCCCAGATATCTCACCAGGAAAAAATGGCCTCTCTGGGTATGATGGCCGCCGGTATTGCACATGAAATTGGAAATCCTCTGACAAGCATATCATCGATGGTGCAGGTGATCAAGCGGAAACATACAGACGCGCAAACTTCGGAATATGTTCCTACTATTTTAAAAAATATTGAACGGATATCACGGATTGTAAGGGAGTTAGTCGATTTCAGCCGTCCCTCTTCTTATGAAGAAGCGCCAAGCGATGTGAACGAGATCATCAAATCTGCCGTGGGTATCATGCGCTATGATCGAAGGTCAAAAAATCTTACCTATCATCTGGATCTGGGAAACAATCTCCCAAAAACCGTTCTGGTCTCTGATCATCTGCTTCAGGTGTTTCTGAACATATTAATAAATGCGGTTGATGCCAGCGAAGGATTGGGTGATCAGATCAGAGTACGATCCTATGTAAAAAATAATACAATTTTTGTGAATATTTCGGATCAGGGTTGTGGGATACCCAAAAACATACAAAACAAGATATTTGAGCCGTTCTACACGACAAAAGATGTTGGTAAAGGAACCGGCCTGGGATTAACTGTAACCTATGGACTTATAAAAAAACTGAATGGTGCAATTTCAGTCAAGAGTACACCTGGTAAGGGTAGCTCTTTCCTGATCAGCATTCCAATAAAGGCTAAAATAGAGGAATAATATGAAGTCAAAGATATTAATTGTTGATGATGAAAAAGCTATCCGTGAATCAGTGTCACTGGTTTTATCTGAAGAAGGTTATAAGACTGAGATCGCTTCGAACGGGAGTGAGGCCCTGGATCTTCTTGGCGAGCAGGATTATGACGTTTTGATTACAGATTTGAAAATGCCCGGGATGGATGGAATAGAGCTGATAAAAAAAAGTTTGAAAATATGCCCCCAAACATCGGTCATTATCATCACGGCTCACGCTTCAGTTGAATCAGCGATTGAAGCGTTAAGGATTGGTGCTTTTGACTACATACTAAAACCCTTTGATTTTGATGATCTGATCTTAAAGGTGCAACGACTGCTTAAACATAAAGAACTGGCTCTGGAAAACCAGGCTTTACGAAAAGAAGTTGATGAGAAATATAATTTCAACAATATCATCGGTCAAAGTCCTGAAATGCAGGAGGTATTTAATCTGATAAAGAAAGTCAGTTCAACAAAGGGTAATGTACTCATTACAGGTAAAAGCGGTACGGGTAAAGAGCTTGTTGCCCGGGCAATACATTTTAACAGTCTGAGGAAAAACAAACGTTTTGTGGCCATTAATTGTGGTGCGATTGTGGGAACCTTGATGGAGAGTGAATTCTTCGGACATAAAAAAGGATCATTTACCGGGGCGATCAATGATAAAGACGGTTTTTTTAAAATCGCCAATCTGGGTACACTTTTCCTTGACGAAGTAGGAGACATTCCCTTGCCCCTGCAGGTGAAATTATTAAGGGCCATTGAAGAAGAAGAAGTCTATGTCGTGGGTTCAAGCAATCCGATAAATGTAGATGTACGGATTATTGCCGCCACAAACCGGGAGCTGGCCTCCGAGGTGGAAAGGGGTAACTTCCGGGAAGATCTTTATTACCGGCTGAATGTGATTGAAATTCCTCTGCCGTCCCTGACAAGCAGAAAAGAAGATATTCCTTTACTTGTACAACACTTTATAAAAAAATATAATCAGGAACTTAACCGTCATATCAAAAATCCTGATAATAAAACCATGCGGATTCTGCGAAATCATGATTGGAAAGGTGGTATAAGAGAGTTGGAGAATGTTATTGAAAGAGCTCTGATCTTATGCGATGGTGATGTGATTACGCCAGTAGACTTACCGCCAAACATGATCAATATGGAAATTGAAGAGGATGTGCACACCCGTCTGAAAGATGCGGTAGCCTATTTTGAAAGAGAACATATTAAGAAAATATTACAGAAAACCGGAATTAATAAGGAAGAATCTGCCAATATTCTAGGCATAAGTCTCTCTTCCTTATATCGAAAAATGGATGAATTAAATATTAAGATGCTCTAAAAAACAAAGAATTGTTAAAATACTAATTTCTCCCGGTATGATCAGGTTGAAGAGTAGGGCCTGCCGGGAAAATTAAAACTGTTCATTTCGGAGGAAAAAATGATACGAAAAGAGGATGCACTTAATTACCATAGCCAGGGAAGGAAGGGAAAGATTGAAGTCATTTCTACAAAACCTTGCATTACACAAAGGGATCTGGGAATGGCCTATACTCCGGGTGTGGCAGAACCTTGCAGGGAGATAGAAAAAGATCCCGGGAAGGCCTATGATTATACCTCTAAGGGTAATCTGGTTGCTGTGGTATCTAATGGTACCGCGGTACTCGGGTTAGGCAATATCGGTGCTTTGGCTGGTAAACCCGTAATGGAAGGAAAAGGCGTATTATTCAAACGGTTTGCAGATATCGATGTTTTTGATCTCGAAATCGATAGTCTTGATCCGGATGAAATTGTACAGACAGTGAAGTTACTTGAGCCCACATTCGGTGGGATTAATCTTGAGGATATCAAAGCGCCTGAATGCTTTTATATTGAAGAAAAATTAAGCGAAATAATGAGTATACCTGTTTTCCATGATGACCAGCATGGGACAGCCATTATTTCTGCTGCGGCTTTATTAAACGGCCTGGAATTACAGAACAAAAAGATTGAAGATATAAAAGTCGTTTTTAGTGGGGCCGGTGCTGCAGGGATTGCTTGTGCTGATTTATATATTAAACTCGGGGTTAAAAAGGAGAATTTATATCTAATCGATACCAAGGGGTTGGTATATCAAGGCCGGAAAGAGGGAATGAATCCATATAAAGAGAGGTTAGCCAATGGTGACGGTCCCGCCACCCTTGAAGAAGTAATGGTAGGCAGTGATGTATTTGCCGGTGTTTCGGTTGCTAATCTGGTGACAAAAAAGATGGTTAAAACGATGGCTGACAAACCCATTATTATGGCTATGGCCAATCCTGATCCTGAAATAACATATGAGGATGCCATTAGTGTACGTGATGATCTTATCATGGCTACGGGGCGTTCTGATTTTCCAAATCAGGTTAATAATGTACTCGGATTTCCTTTTATCTTTCGGGGAGCATTAGACGTCCGGGCTACGGCAATAAATAATGAGATGAAAATAGCGGCAGTAAAATCATTAGCGGAACTTGCAAAGGAGGATGTTCCTGATTCTGTAATCAAAGCCTACGGGGATAAACCGATACAATTTGGGAAAGACTATATTATACCGAAACCTTTTGATTCCCGTGTATTGATCTGGGAAGCCAGCGCAGTCGCAAAAGCAGCTGTCGATACAGGGGTTGCCCGTCAACCTATTGATGATTTTGAAGCCTACAGGGAGCACCTGGAAAGCCTGCTGGGCAAATCAAGAGAGATCATGCGGGTTGTGATCAATAAGGCAAAAAAAGAGCCGAAGAAAATCGTATATCCGGAAGGTTGGGAGCCCAAAATTCTTCGCGCCTGCCAGATTATTACCGATGAAAACATGGCAAAACCGATCATATTTGGTTCACATGATTTTATTAGAAATAGCAGCGAGGATCTGAATGTGGATCTGACTAATGTGGAGGTGGTCGATCCATTAAAGAGTGATAAACTGGACATATATGCCGGGGCTCTCTACAAAATGCGATCAAGAAAAGGGATGACCCTTTCTTCGGCAAAGACAGAACTTAGGGCGAACTGGCGATTATTTGGCGCGATGATGGTCCAAATGGGAGATGCGGACGGCATGATAGCCGGTGTTAATTATCATTACCCCGATACCATTCGTCCTGCATTACAGGCAATCCCCATGCAGGGAGAATTGGGCGTTGTTGCCGGTCTCTATATGATGGTTTTCAAAAATGATGTATTCTTTTTTGCTGATACAACGGTTAATATTGAACCCTCGGCTAAAGAACTGGCAAAAATTGCCATAATGGCTGCAGAAGCGGTTAAAAATTTTGACATTACGCCACGCCTGGCCATGTTATCCTTCAGTAATTTCGGGAGTGTAAGGCATCCGTTATCAGAAAAAGTGGCCGAAGCTACAAGAATAGTTAAAAAAGAACGGCCAGACCTGGAAATTGATGGGGAAATGCAGGCTGATACCGCCGTTGTCCCGGAAATTCTGAATAATACCTATAGTTTTTGTGATCTGAAAGGATCTGCTAATGTGCTTATTTTTCCAAATCTGGAATCAGGAAATATCGCCTATAAACTCATGAACAGGCTGGGTGGTGCAGAGGCCATCGGTCCTATCCTGATGGGTTTGAGTAAATCAATTCATGTCTTACAGCGTAATTGTGAAGTGAATGATATTGTTAACATGACAGCAATCGCAGTTCTTGATGCACAAAAAATGGAGGGGACGAAATAATTCGTATATTGTTGTCATAAAGGAGGATAGCGATGAATATTTTTGAAACTATCTCAAAATATGGACATGAACAGATTGTATTTTGTCATGAGCAGGCAACGGGATTGAAAGCTGTAATAGCCATCCACAACACCATATTAGGGCCTGCATTAGGCGGATGTCGTATGTGGCCTTTTGAATCAGAAGAAGAAGCCATCGCCGATGCAGTTCGACTTTCAAGAGGAATGACTTATAAAAATGCGGCGGCAGGATTAAATTTAGGTGGTGGAAAGGCTGTCATTATCGGTGACCCGAATAAAGATAAAAGTGAAGCCCTTTTCAGGGCCTTTGGACGTTTTGTTCAGAGCCTCGGCGGGCGGTATATAACTGCTGAAGATGTCGGGACCTCTGAAGAAGATATGGAATATATTAAAATGGAAACAGACTTTGTCTCGGGACTTCCGGAGCAATTTGGCGGGAGTGGGGACCCCTCTCCTTTTACAGCGCTTGGAACCTACGAAGGTATCCGGGCCAGTGTGAAGTATCGCCTCAAACGCAACGATCTAAAGGGAATCCGTATAGCGGTACAGGGTGCCGGACATGTGGGTTATTATTTGTGTGAAATGCTGCATGAAGCAGGGGCAGAATTGATTGTCAACGATATATTTGAAGAGAGGGTTGATAAAATTGTCGATGATTTTGGCGCAAAATCTGTTAAGAGCGATAAAATCTATGATGTCGATGCGGAAGTTTTTGCCCCATGTGCGTTGGGGGCGATTGTAAATGATGATACCATCTCAAGAATGAAATTTAAAATTATCGCCGGTGGTGCGAATAACCAACTGCTCGATGAAAAGATTCATGGACAGAAATTGAAGGCTAAAAATATTCTCTATGCCCCTGATTATCTGATCAATGCCGGCGGGGTTATCAATGTATTTTTTGAAGTTATCAATGAGTATAACCGGGAACGGGTCACCCAGAAGGTCAAAAATATCTATAATATTCTGATGGAGGTTTACCATATCGCTGACAAAGAAAATATTACGACAGCCAAAGCGGCTGCACGGTTTGCTGAAAAAAGGCTCAACCTGATTAGAAATGTCCATCAGAATTATTTAAGGATGTGATATTGATTGATAATAGCCATGCCGTCATGAGATTGTGTGAAAATTAAAATTTAACCACCACCCGCCAATATTTAGCGGGGGCAGGCGGATTAACACGGAATTTCACAGAATAATCCTAAGTTTTTTTAAAGATGACTGATATTGCAGGTTAAAATTAGAGTTTAAAAAAAAATGTCTGTGACATTGTGGCAATTTCTAATTATACATAGCCTGTTGAATGTTTTGTTACTTTGATTTTAACGAAATCGATAGAGGAGAGCAATGATATCAGATTTCAAAGTACTTGAAGATAAGATGAGAAGTGAAAAACCACGCAAAATTTCTGTGGCCCTTGCTGAAGATACTGACATACTGATAGCACTTGAGAAGGCAAGAGCAGAGGGATTTACACAGGCAATTCTAACAGGGAATGAAAAAAAAATCATCGCATTACTTCAAAAAACAGGCGCTAACCGGAATAATTATGAAATTATATCTGCCCGTAATGAACAAGAGGCTGTGGCGAAGGCTGTTTCATTGGTAAAAAAAGGAGATGCCCAGGTCTTAATGAAAGGATTATGCTCTACGGCTGTTTTTCTAAAAGAGGTTCTCGATAAAGAAAGGGGTTTACGCTCAGGAAAAATTCTATCACATATTGCAGTTTTTGAGAGCCCCAACTACCATAAACTCTTTATGATGTCCGATGGTGCTATGAATATAGCCCCCACCCTGTCGGAAAAAGTACAAATTACAGAGAATGCACTTGGTGCGATGAGAAAACTAGGATATAAAAAACCAAAGGTGGCTATCATCTCGGCCTTAGAGAAGGTGAATGCCGAAAATATTCCTTCCTCTGCAGATGCAGCCATATTGGCTAAGATGGGGGATCGGGGACAAATTAAAAACGCCATCATAGACGGACCGCTTGCAGTTGACAATGCGCTCTCCATTCAGTCCTGCCGGGTAAAAGGGTTAAAGTCTCCGGTGGGTGGTGATGCAGACCTTTGTATAGTTCCCAACATTGAAACGGGTAATGCCTTTTACAAATTACTGACCATAATGGGTAATTCAAAAGTTGCGGGAATCGTCGTCGGCGCCCGGGCACCGATTGTTTTAACTTCACGTGCTGATTCAGAAGAGTCAAAATACCTGTCCATTTTAACCGCGCTGAAAGCCAGTTAGGGATTTACCAATGGAAAATAAGGTGCAAAAAGATATTCTTGTAATCAATCCGGGCTCTACCAGTACAAAAATTGCCATGTTTCACGAACTGGAGGAAGTGCTCAGCGATAATATTCATCATAATATTGAAGATCTTGCCCGTTTTAATAAGGCATCAGACCAGGATCTTTACCGGATGGAAATCATTATACGCGTTTTGCGGGAGCAAAATATTAATTTAAATAACATCCGGGCGGTGGTGGGACGGGGAGGTTTGATCCGGCCAATCCAGGGCGGTACCTATACGGTAAATGATCAGATGGTTGCCGATTTAAAGAAGGGTGTCATGGGTGATCATCCTTCAAATTGTGGTGGTTTGATCGCCTATGCTATCAGCAAATCGTTAGGATGCGAGGCCTTTATTGTAGATCCGGTGGTGGTCGACGAAATGGATGCAGTGGCAAGAATATCCGGTATGCCTTTGGTTAAACGGAAGAGTATCTTTCATGCATTAAATCAAAAATCTGTGGGCCGGGAAGTTGCGAAACTACTGAATAAACCCTATGAAAAAATAAATTTAATTATCGCTCATATGGGCGGTGGGGTGACTATCGGATGTCATGCGCAGGGAAGGGTTGTCGATGTTAATAACGGCCTTGACGGCGACGGTCCATTCAGCCCTGAACGCAGTGGTGGGGTTCCGGTAGGGGACTTGATAAAAGCATGTTTTTCGGGAGAGTATACCCTGCCGGAAATGAAGAAGTTAGTCAAAGGACATGGCGGGATGGTTGCCTATCTGGGAACGTATGATCTCAGGATCGTTGAAGAGCGGATCGAAAAAGGAGATCAGAAAGCGAATTTAGTCTATGAAGCCATGGCCTTTCAAATTGCCAAAGAAATTGGGGCGGC
>SDBT01001249.1_pt1 | contig 44162 bp, 31 predicted proteins | sample 2277101 | NCBI WGS metagenome assembly SDBT01 (sample SAMN10404973, study PRJNA504765) | marine sediment metagenome | isolation source: marine sediment core GS10_PC15, 103 cmbsf | place: Arctic Ocean: Southern Knipovich Ridge | collected 2010
ACCGTTTCTCCCGCGTAGGGGGCGGCCTTGTGTCGCCCCGTCTAATGGGTGCTCACCATCGGCGGGGACAAGCCCCGCCGCTACGCGATTGAGATATGAGTTGTCTCAACCAAAAACTTATATTACACATATGAAGAACAAAAAAAAACCGCCGGGGTGTTCCCCGGCGGTTACACTCGTGTTCAATGCAATTGTAGCGCCACGTACCTTACTCAACAGTGACTGTCTTGGAGAGGGCAATCCCACCGCCTCTTGGATCGGTATCGGTAACGGTTATGGTGTAGTCACCGGCAACTGCCGGGGCTGTCCAGATAAAGCCGTTGGCCTCGCCGTAGCCGTCTGTCTCCTGACTCGCCCCGGAAACCACACCACCGGAAGCAGTCATGTTAAGTGTGTGATCTCCAAGAGGGTTGCCGAATCTGTCTTTTATAGTGACGCTGAAGTAGATCGCTTCGCCCGGGCTGGCTGAGGTCTCTCCGTTAATGGTCGAATTGCCTCGGTAAGTAAAACCGGTAGTCAGTATCACAGGGAAGGAGGAAACGGCCGAGGCCCCTGACCGGTAGTAGACAGTGTCGTAGGCTCCAATACCGTCGTCATTGCCGCCAGTCAATGAATAATCCTCCTGCAGGGCGACGGAACTAATCTTGGCGTAATCCGATGAAGAATAGCAACCGTCTTCTAAAGCTCCGCCCGCCACGTTCAGGTAGATGGCGTCTACTTCAAAGGTTGTCCCACCAATGACCGGATTGCCATTGAAATCCAATCCTGTGACTTTCACCGTCGCTGTGGCGATCCCGTTGGCCGGCATGGATGCCGGGACGCCGGTAACTATCAACGTGTCGGTGATGTGCGAGTTGTAGAACATACTGGTGTCGGCGACGGTTCCACCGGCGGTTTCCGCAATGACCAGCACCTGGCCGTCGGCGGTGGGCACATTGGTACCGGAAATCCATTTGGTTGAAGCTATTCCTTCCAGGTCCTGCGTGCATTCCTCATGGGACTTCATAGTGCCTTCGTCGGTGGAAAAGTACACAACCGTTGAATCGTTGACCGGGTTCAGGTATATGTCAGAAACGACTGCAACAATCTCAACCTTCTCACCAACATCATCCCAGTAATCAATATTACAGAACTCGGAGCCGACCACAATGTAAGCCGGCGGGCCGGCGGAGACCATGACCTGGGTGGCGTTGGATAAAACGGTATCGGTATAGGCGCGGATTCGTATTGTCCCGGAAACAGTCCCCGAATGAATAGTCGCCGTGGCAATACCCTGGCTGTTAGTGATAGCCGTGTATGGCCCATATCCGACAGTACCGAGATGTTCACCACCACCAGGGCCATCGGTAATGATGAAGTTAATCGTCAAGCCTTCCGGCACGGCGTTGGCATTAATATCATAACCGGTCGCATACAAAAGCGCTGATTCGATGCCGCCCGTTTGTTTTACCGATAAGTTGATTGAGTCCGAAGCTAAGTATATGGAGTTGATTAAGGCATCTGGAGAGAGTTGAATAGATCTGTCGGCGCTGCCTTGAATGCCGTTGTCATCGACGGTTGCCTTGATATAGACCGTCAGCGCGTCGTTGCCCGCGATGTAGTTCACCACGGCCTGTCCCGCTCCGCCGGAGGTGAATACGGTTGACGGGATCAGCCCAATAGCATCCCACTGGCCGTTGGCGTTGGCATCAAAAACCAACGAATCGATACCCTCCGACCAGTAACCGTTTTCGTCGATATCGACAAACTTCTCACCTGCGGTAATTTTCACCAGAGTGGAGTCAGGGGCTGGTTGATAAGTGTCGTCCCGCACCGTAATGGTAACGACCGAGGTGTCGGAGCCGTTGGCCAGAAGGAGGCTGGGGGAAACTGTGATTTCGATATTTCCGGAACCGGTCTGCGGGGTCCCCGTCACATTGATTCCAATCGTACCACTAATGGAGACACCGCTAAGGCTGGCCGAAATCGTGGCCATCCCGGACGTCCTCGCCGAAAAGACTGAGGCAGCAATGCCGCCAGCATCGGTCGTATCCACTGTCGGTGTGAAATAGCCGGCATCTTGAGGATTGACACTGAAGGTGACAACCTGATTGGCCAACCCAACACCATTGTCTGCAACCGTGGCCTCAATGACCGCTGGGGAGCCGATGCTGAGTGAATCCGGATTGGCCGTAACCGAAATGGTAGCAGTATCGGGTACTTCCTCCAGAACGCTCTTTGACGAGCAGCCGACCATGACCAAGATTGCGAAGCTGATTACCGTAACGGCTATGGCTGCACAATGTATCGCGTTGTGTTTCTTCATGATTTTTCCTGCTCCTACCTTATCTTTTCGCTGTCGAGCTAACATGTTATCCGCCACACTGTTGTGCTACCTCAGCGGCCCTGAGCTAGTTCTTGATCAACGATGGTCGGCGTGACAAAGATCACCAGGTCGCGGCTTTCCATGCGTTTGTTAGTGGATTTGAAAAGCCGTCCCAGAAGCGGGATGTCCTTCAACAGTGGCACCCCCGTTTCGCTTTCCACCTCATCTTCCGTGGTAAGCCCACCAATGACGGCCGTCTGACCGCTGGAAACGATAACAGTCGTCGAGGCATTACTGGTGTTTATGATGACGCCGTTGGGATCAAACTCATAGGTCGACCGCTCCGGCTTCAGATGCATAAGGATTTGATTCTCGGCCGTAATGTGGGGGGTGACGGTCAGGATCGTGCCGACTTCCTCAAACCTTATCACCACGTTCCCGGATTCATCGAACTGCTTGACCGGGATTTTTTGCCCCATTTGAATCCTGGCTTCCTTGTTGTCGACGGTCGTAATCTCAGGGTGAGCAATGATCTTGCCTTTGCGGTTGGTTACAATCGCCTCAATAAAGGCGTTGACTGACCAGCCGTGCTGCAAAGCGGTCACGGAATACCGGCCGGCAGGGTCGGTAGGCATCTCTGGAATTACCTCCCCCTTCTGGGGAAACTCGCGGCCCGATTCAGTCGCATAGGTTCCCTCCGCCGTCCAGTTAACGCCCAACTCTTCTAAGTCAGTTGACCAGATTTCCAGAAGCTGCGTGGAAATCTTGATCTGACGGGCCGGTTTGTCCAACTCGGCGATAAACCCCAGCACCTTGGACATGTTTGTTGGGACTTCCTGTAAAATGATGGAGTTGGATCTCGGATCACTGGTCGCCTGACCGCGGTCCGTCAAAAGAGATTGAACGGCCTTTACTATATCGTCCGAGGTTGAGTTGGAGATTTTAACGATCTTGGTATCCAACCCCACCAACTGACGTTGCGCCTGCTTATGTTTCTCCTGCTCCACTACTTCTTTCCGGTACGCCTCAGCCGGAAGAACACGGATGTAGCCGTCCTCCTCGTCGACGATAGCAAGATCATAGGTACGGCCGATGATATCCATGGCCGTGCGCCACATGACATTACTGAGCTTGATCGTCACCGTGCCGCTGACCTCCGGAGCAACCACCACGTTAACGCCGCCGTAGTCAGCCAGAAACGTCAGCACCGACTGGATGTCGGCCGACTGGAACTGCAGGTTTTTTATTGGGGCGGTCGCATCCGGCTTTTCCTCAGCGATTGCCGGCACCAGAAAGGCCGTGACAACTCCGATCAATCCCAATAACAGCAGCAGCTTGTTGTATCTTTTCCTCGCCATCATCTACACCTTCCTTTTGTCAATCTTCGTCAATATTCAAAGCCACTGTACGGCTCCACCCATATTCGAATATCTGGAAGTAAACGCGGTCGTGTTCAACACGCAGAACATATCCTTTTCGAACCTTGTCACCTTCCTTGAGGATATAGCCGTATCCATTCTTATCTTCAAACAGGGCGCTGTTGGCGCCGACCTCCGATTCCAGAACACCCACCAACTCCAATCCCTCGATATTGGGTATTCTCTTATCAATTGGGCTGTTATATGTTTTGGCTTCGTTAATCAGGGTTTCGAACGGGTCCCGGGAACTTCGGGCCTTGTACTTTATAACCAGCCGTTTGGGAAATTCCGCCACCAGCGTCCCCTTAATCTTGGTCGGGCGCGTCGGGCTGCGACGGAAGCGTGAGGTCGAGGGTTTCTTATCGGTATCCTTCTTGTCTTTTATTTCAACAGTAGAATCCTGGGTTTCCCCGGCCTTCTTTTGAGCGGCAGCTTTATCCGGGGTTGTTGCTTTCTTTTGGACGCTCTTCTTGGCCAACTTTGGTTGGTCTTGATTATCGGCAACCGCGAGCGCCGGACCCGGTTTATCGACGGCCGGAACCGGTTTATCGACGGCCGGTTTCTTTTCGATAGGAGGCGGCGTTCTCTGTTGGAGAGTTTCGGTCTCCGGCTTTTTCGCTACCGTCGGTCTGGAGGGCTGATCCTTCTTTTGCCCGCTTGTTACGGCAGCCTTCTTGTTATCCAACGTGGTTTGGGCTGCCTGCTTTCCGGTGGCTGCGGGCTTTTGCTCCTTTGATCCGGTTGGTTTTGCCTCTGCCTTGGGAGTAGGAGGCGCTGTGGCATCTGTCGGTGCCGCGGCCAATATCTTTTCAACAGGCAGTTCCTGCCTTGCAGGCGCCGCCGCCGGTTTCTCTACGGCAGGCTCGCCTTCACGGACTGCTGGCGGTTTATCCGCCTGATCTTTCGCCACCCCCGAAACGTCCACAACAGGCTCCGAAACCAGCGGTTTCAGCAGGTTCTCGTCAAACTCCGGACCATAGGGAACATCGACGATCACCACCGGCACTTGTCGGACTTCAGGAGCTGCAGGAGCTCTTTCAGTCTGGGACTTTATTCGCACGGTTGATTTTTGCTTATCGACCGTTGGCGCCGGCTCTTTTTTGGCCGGTTCAGTAGTTGTTGATGCTAAGGCAGGTTCCCCGGCAAGGCTAAACAACCGATCATCATCAATAACCTGATTGAGTTCGACCACTGTTTTCTTTGATTTGGCAACCTGAGCAGCCGAGGCTACAGCTTTTGACTGGCCCGGCGTCTCCGTTGCCATTTTCTGCGCGACCTTGGAAGTGGCTGCGTATGTGGCTGAAGACCAAACGGCAAACTTACGGCGCTGCTTATCAGGGAAGAATAGGCTTATCGAATTATCATCTGAGTCCACCCGGTAGAAAGTTACCTCTTCCATGTCAAAAACCAAGCGGACAACCTTTTCCGGTTTGACTGAGTACTGACTGGTGCGGATTTTCACAACGGGACATTCCGGCAGTGAAAGAAAGTCCTTCGCCGGCAGGTGATGCGTAGCGGACAGGACATCAACGATAACCCGGAACGGCTTACCATCCTTGGCCTCCTCGGTCTGGTGGGTGAAGCGAACCGAGCCTTTGATGTCGATATGGGCCACGGTAGAACCGTCCTGGTAATGCAGGGCCACGTCGGTTACCTGTGACGCCAACACCTGCCCCGAGGCGAGCAACATCACCGCGCATATGAGACTAGCTGTAATTCTCATTGATCTGTCTACCTCCTACAGGGCAAGCTCTTCAAGCCGTTCGTCATCTTTCACGAAATAAGTGGAAAGAGTAAAGACGGCTGACATGGTTTCTTTTCTTTTCACTTTTTCCACGCCGACGTTCTCAACGGCGGTTTTCCCTATAGCGACGTTGAGGGAGGTTAACTCCATATCCGAGATATTGGCGATAAAGGGATAATTGGCCACGTAGCCGATGAACCGTCCGAAATCATGGTAGGTACCGGTCATTTCGATTTCAAAGGAAGCGACATTGTAAAACTCTTCCGATTTGAGAGGAAGAGGCTGGATTCGGGTAATTTTGGTTCCGGTCAGTGACGAGGCGGTGTGAAGCTGGACCAAAAGTGAGGGGATTTGCTTTACTTCCGGAAGCAAGGCTTCGATCTCGTGGTAGCGCTCGACAAGGTCGACATATTCCACCTGCAGCGCGTCAAGCGATTTTGCCTTCATTTCGACGTTTCTCAGATTGGTGGTGATCGTCTCAAACTCCTGGCTCTTTAATGATATCTGGCTGTCATAACTGGTGTACAACCGGGAATGCCAGAAGTAGGCGACGATAAAAAAGGCCAGTGCCGCCAGCGCAAGCTTCTGTATTTTTGCATCCTTTAAGCCCATGGTATCTCTTCCTCAGTTCAAGCTTCTGTGGCTGGTCGGCCCCTTTTGGGAACCGCCAGTGTTGCTGGCCTGCGCAATCATATCCCGCAAATGTTCCTCCGACAGGTAGTGCAGATTGCACGTGAGAACGAAATTGTAGGCCTTGTGATCCTGGAACTTGACTTCATCGCTTGAGACCAGTTCCACCTCATCAAAGTAATCAGAACGCATCATTTTAATCATAAACGACGCCAGCGCATTCAGAGTAAAGGCATAGCCCTCGACCTCAGCGCTGCGTATGGTAGGCATGGCGACGACGGCCGGCGGTTGTTCCATCTCCTGTTCGTTCCCCTCTTGACCGGTTTGAGCGACACTATCTTTGATGGCTTCCTCCGTGAAACGCCCCAGCCAGACAAACTCCGGCACATTCCTGGCCATATCTTCAAGGATTCTCACCCAGGCTGACCGGTAACTGTCAAGGCGCTCCACCGCCGTCATCCGGCTGGTAATCTTGGCTTTTACATCAGTCAGGGCATCAACCAGTTGGATGTCCTTCTCAAGCATCGCTGCCCTCTGCTGGGCTTTGGCAATGTTGTCCTCGAGCTTACTCAATTGATGCATCTGGTAAAACGTGACGCTGATAAGCATGAGGGTAATACCAGCCACAGCGGCAACGGCGTACAGTCCCATTTTGCCGAAGGCAAAACCGAAGGACTTCTTTAGATACTCTTTGGGAAGTAAGTTTATCTCTATCATAGGACCTTTACCTCACCTTCCGCATTGCCAGACCGATGGGAACGGTCAACAGGGGAGCAATCTTCTCCGGCTGGAGATACTGAAACAGCTCCGGATCATAGTCGACCTTGCGAAGGGGATTGGCTATTTCCAAGGGTACGTTAAGCTTCGACTGCAAGAATTCCGGAAGATACGGCACCAGAGCGCCGCCGCCGGAGAGAACCAGCCAGTCAATGGCATCCACTTTGGCCTGGGACTTAAAATAGGAAAAGGCCAATTCAATACCGGAGGTGAGCTCATCGGTAGCCGAAATAATAGTAGCCTTAAGCATATCCTGGTCAATTGAGTCGGACAATTCCCCTTTGATTGCTTTGCCGGTCAGTTCCGGGTTTAATCGGAATTCCTTTTGAATGGCGTTGTAGATTTCCCGCGTCCCCGCCGAGACATCACGGGTCGCTTGATACAGCCCGTCCGCGATGTAAGTAACATTGGTCACGTCATGGCCGACATTGACCAGCGCTGTCACCCGCGAGGGATCAATGTCATAGTTACCTTCATAGGCGTTGTAGATGGCGAAGGCGTCGTCATCGACGATTACCGGTCGCAAGCCGCAATCCGTAATCAACTCCAGAAACGTTTGCAGGTACCCTTTGCGGGCGGCCACCAGCAGAACATCCATCTTGTTGGTCTCCTCGTCGACCTTAATAATGTGGTAGTCGAGGCTGACATCCTCCACATCGAAAGGCGCCCGCTGCTCGGTCTCAAACAGGATAGCCTGTTCGGCCTCGGCCCCGGTTTTTTTGTTAATGGTGAAGCGATCCGTTATGACGCCATGCCCGGAAACCGACACCACCACGTCCTTGATCTTGGGATCGGTCTGGTCGATCAGCGACTGGATATTGAATATGACGGCTTCCCGGTCGCGGATTTCGTCGGCAACAATCGCTTCCGGGGGCAGCTCACGGATGCCAATGGCGGCGACTGAGTGACCTGACTTGGTATGATCCAGCTTGACAAGCTTGATTGAGGAAGCGCCGACATCCAGTCCGACGGTGCTTTTACTTTTGCGTGATAATAACATACTCTTCTCTTTGCTTTAAATTCACGCCTTTTTACTATGCTTCATCTATCGGCATTATTGACCGCTATTTAACGACTCTTCTGTAAAAATGTCTTTTTCTGAGCAGGAATGAGCGGTCATGCTCCAACCCAGAGGTAACAGAATAGTTATCGGTCTTTTGGGGATGACCCTTTAAGAAAATTGCACCGTCGGCTGTAAGCTGCCGGCAGAATAAAAGAGCCTCTCCCAAAAAGGAGAGGCCTGCCGGAGGATTAGAAAAAGAGGAATGTCCCTAATAGTAGGCTGAACAGGATAGAATTCGGCCGGTAGACGCCAGTACGTTGTGAGTCAGGATTGCCGTAATACTCTGAGTGCTGGCCATGGCATAAATGTTACCGCCGCCGGTGAAGCCGGCCGAGCCGTTGGGTCGGAAGATAAGAACATCATCCAACATATCGGTCCCCAGATAGGTGAACTCACCCGGGAGGCTATCCACTCGGACTACGGAATCACCCGTCTCAAACGTACTGGAGTTGGGATTTACAATGTCTTTAAACAGGGTCATGGTCTGAACGTTGCCGTCAAAGTAGACGCCGTATAGATTCTTGTCGGTAATGGCCATCGATCGGGCCAGGCGAATGGTCGAGACTATATTTCGATCGGCGTTTCTGATCTTGATTTTTTCCCAGGCGGCTTGGAATCGAGGCACGGCCATAGTCGAGATAATTCCAATAATCACCACCGTGATCATCAGTTCGATTAGAGTGATGCCGCCGGTTGAACGAAACCTGGTTTTCATCTTCTTCACCACCTTACTTCATCAGTTCATCAGGCGATCAACGGTAACCTCTGCTGTTCTAATATGCCTTCCAGACGCTTAGGTCTCCGGTGTCACCGACTGATTTAGCATATGCTATGCCTTTCCCCGAGAAATGCGTCGGGCGGGGCGCCTTACGGGAAAATTACCTTGTCCGATATAACCTTAGCGGGAAAAGGCGGTGGCCAGAGTGAAGATTGGGGAACAATTTGGCGGCCTGTCCTATTTTAAAAGTATGGGGAGACCCCCCCACAAATGGGAGACAGGCAATTTGGTGTTGACAAATAAGGAAATAAGCCTACTTTATAACAAAGTAGTACATGTCTTACGATACTAAGAGTTGGTTAACAGACCTCAGCGAAAAGGATTATTTAATGAAAAGTCGTAGCAAACGTTTCCTGTACCCGCTTATCTTAGTTTCAACCCTGCTGCTGATGATAACCGCCTTTACCTCGGCCAAAAATGCCCCACCGTTTTTGACTGACGAGCCGGTTATCCTGAAAAAAGGGCCGGAGACCCTTTCAGCGAACGTAAGAAGTTTCCTCAATCAAAAGGACAGCCAGACTGCCAAGGTCTGGGTCTTTTTCACCGATAAGGGTGTTTTTACGAAGGAAGAATTCAACGTCAAAGCTGTCTCCATCAGGTTCAGCGAGAAGGTTATGAAAAGACGGGCCAAAGTTGGTAAGGACCACGTGGTATTTGCCGACCTGCCGGTGATGCAAGACTACGTTAACGAGATCATCAACCTGGGCGGGAAACATCGACGGACTTCCCGATGGCTGAATGCCGCCAGCTTTGAGATTTCGCCCGACAAACTTGACGATATCGGCGCCCTGCCGTTCGTCTTGCAGATTAGGCCGGTAGCCAGCTTCAGGAGCGAGCCGGAAACAGCCGAGCCTATTCGTCTTGATTCGCCCGATCGGCAGTCGCTGGCACCTGACGCCCTCGACTACGGCAACTCTTATGCGCAGCTTCAGCAGATCAACGTGCCGGCTGTTCACGACAAAGGTTACCACGGTGAAGGAGTCACCCTGGCAATCTTCGATACCGGCTACCGCAAATCTCATGAGGTTTTTGCGCCGCACTACGCTGAGGGTCGAGTGCTGGCCGAGTGGGATTTTGTTTTCAATGACGGCAACACCGCCAATGAGCCGGAAGACCAGTCTAATCAGTGGAACCATGGCACGTATATCTGGTCCACTTCCGGCGGACACAAGGATGGAGTCCAATATGGCCCGGCCTTCAAGGCCAACTTCCTGCTGGCCAAAACTGAAGATATGCGCTCTGAAACGCCAGTCGAGGAAGACAACTGGGTGGCCGCTCTGGAGTGGGCGGATCCATTGGGAGCTGACGTGGTAACCTCCTCTCTGTGCTACTCTGATTGGTACACATACGAAGACTTTGACGGCAACACCGCCACCATCACTTTGGCCGCCAATACCGCTGCCGGTCTGGGAATTGTGGTCTGCAATGCCATGGGCAACAGCGGCCCTGGCGCCGGTACCCTCCTGGCGCCGTCCGATGCCTTTGACATGCTGGCAGTGGGCGCAGTTAATTCTTCAGGGACGATCGCGTCGTTCTCGTCACGAGGTCCAACGTACGATGGACGGACCAAGCCGGAAGTTTGTGCCCGGGGGGTCTCCACGGCTTGCGCCACGGCCTCGTCCGATAACAGCTACGGTGCCGTCAACGGCACTTCCCTGTCGACACCTCTCATTGCCGGCGCCGCCTGTTTGCTGGTCCAGGCTCGGCCGAGCTTTGGCCCGCAGATGATTCGTTTAGCCTTGATGGAGACCGCTGATAACGCAGCCGCACCGAACAACACCTATGGCTGGGGCATTATTGACCTTAATGCAGCGTTGGGCTGGGGCGCCAATTTCTATGCCGATCTAACCTTTGGTTACGCCCCTTTGACAATCCAGTTTTATGACAGTTCTTCGGTGACTCCTACGAGCTGGACCTGGTCGTTTGGCGATGGTAACTCTGCTTTTGTACAGAACCCCTCCCACTATTATGCTAATCCCGGTGCGTTTGACGTCTCACTGACCATTGAAACCGAGTTCGGCGATATTACCAATGAAAAAAACGCCTACATCGTTTTGTTGGCCGACACGGTCAGATTCAGGCCTGATTCGGCCTTCGCCGGAGAGCAGATCGTCATGTCGGTTGAGGTGGCGAATTCGCAACAGCTGAACCGAATAGTCATCCCCTTCAAGCATGAGGCTATCCCAATGATGGAGATGTCACTTGATTCAGTCACGCTGGGGAACCGTACCGGCTATTTTGAGAAGCTTCAGTATCTCACCTATGATCCTTCCCATAACAAGTTCACTGTTGACTTGGTTGCGGACAATGGTGGCGGCTCGCCGCCTCTTGCGACCGGCTCCGGTGAAGTCTTGAAGATATACTTCACCATTGACCCCTTTGCCTTTGGTGACTTGACCAACGAAGTCGACACAATGAAAGAGGCTTACTCGCTCGAACTAAGCTCCGATGCCTTCAGCTACGAACCAGTGTTCTATTCCGGGACAATTGGGACCAAGGCGATTATCAGAGGCGACGCCGACTATAGCCAGTCCATCAACGTAGCCGATATAGCCTACATGGTGGATTACCTGTTTGGCAGCGGGCCTGCTCCGGTGACTATCCAATCCGGTGATGCACAGTTTAATTTTGTAATTAACGTGAGTGACATCACCTACCTGGTTGATTATCTTTTCATGGGTGGCCCGCCACCTCAGTCCCCGTAGGCCAAGATGCAAGACAGAAAAAGGCCGACGCCTTAGAGACGTCGGCTTTTTTGATTATGTTGTTTACCGGCTCTAAATGGTGAATTTCCCGTTGCGATAAATCACTTTGCCATCAGCGACAATCTCGCTGTCTTTATTCAGGTCGCAGACCATGTCCCAGTGGAGCGAGCTTTTGTTTTTACCTCCCGCCTCGGCAATGGAAGCCCCCACCGCCAGGTGACAGGTGCCGCCGATTTTCTCATCAAAAAGGATATTCTTTGAAAAGCGCTTGATGGCGTAGTTGGTGCCGATTGCAAACTCCCCGAGCTGGCGGGCGCCTTTGTCTACATTGAGCATGCTCGTCAGGTACCGCTGGTTTTTGCTCGCCGTCTCTTTGACCACTTTCCCGTTTTTGAACTCAAGGCGAACGTCCTGAACCTCCCGTCCCATGTAGACGACCGGGAAAGTGTAGCGTATGAAGCCTTCCGCCGAGCTTTCCAACGGACTGGTAAAGACCTCACCGTCGGGGAAGTTTTCCGTACCGGCGCAGTTGACCCACTTACGTCCCTTCACTCGCAGTTTCAGATCGGTGTCGGCGGAACGAATATGGATACGGTCCACCTTATTGAGTATTCTCACCAATCGATCCTGCTCTTTGGCCACTTTTTTCCAATGCTTGACCGGATCCGCCGCATGGATAAAACCCGCCCGGTAGACAAAATCCTCGTAATCAGCCAGAGACAAATCCGTTTCCTGGGCTTCGGCGGCGGCCGGGAAAAGTGTCACGCACCAGGAAATTGATTTGTTGGCCACGCGTTTGAACCACCGGTCAATAATGGGCCGCATGGATCGTCGACGCAAAGCCTGTCTTTTTGGAGCTACCCCCGAAAGATAGCGCGTATTCTCACTCCCCAGGATAACCAATCGCGCCTCCATCTTGTTGATCTCAAACCTGGTAATAGGCGAAATGTACTTCAACTGCGCGTCGGACCCATGCTTTAGAAAGGTCTCCTCGGTGTCGGGCAGCCGGATGGTGGTGTAGGGGTGGGCGCCGACCTTTAGCGCTTCTTCGAAAACGGCCTTGATCAACGGCAGCGTGACGACCTCACCCTCAATCCTGAAGAGTTGCCCCTTCTTGAGCTTAAGTGAATAGTGTATCAGTACTTTGGCCAGCTTTTTTACACGCGGGTCCATATCAACCTCCTGTAGCTTTGTGGCAGAGCGCCGCGTTTGGGCATCATTAACATTAACACTAACATTGTTAAAATAAGCAGCTTGCTGTCGATTTGTAAAGAACTAATACCAAGTTGTGATCATATGTATAACATTTAAGGGTACCCCACCGCTCGCGGTGGGTTTAGAAACCTCAATTTTACGTGCCTAAGGCGCCCACCCCAAGGAGGCTGTCTCAAAAGGCAATTATTCTGGCCCACGTAGGGTGGGGGCTTGTCTCCCACCTTATCATCGGCGGACACAAGGCCCGCCGCTACGCGGAGTTAGTGAATGGTGACTTCATTTGGTGCCATGTCTAGTGTAGTTGGAGTCAACTTTTGGGACAGTCTCCAAGGGGTGGGCTACCCGATCAGTATTACCTGTATGATGGCAACTTAGTATAAGAGAGACGCCCGGCCAGATTATTCCTTCAATGGAAACCTTCGTGTCGAATCACACTTCCGTTAAACCAAAAACGGACCCGACAGAATATAATATCTTTGCCAACGGGCATGGCTAAGAACGGGTGGCCTGCTTGACAGGTGATTTTGAATACGGTGGAGGACAGCAGAGTCGTTACAAATCCACTCACTGGGTGGGGCACCGGTACCGTCAAGGCAGGCCCGATACAAAACCCTCACCCCGTCGCACTCACGACCAGGTCAATCTCCGTGCCGACGTCCAGTTCGGTACCCTCAGGTTCCGACTGCTCCAGCACCGTCTCCGGCAAGTAGTTTTCGTCGGTGCGGTAGGTGACGATACCGACTTTGAGCGACTTGTCCTCAAGGCGTTTTTTTGCCTCGTCAATAGTCAGGCCTATCACTTTCGGCACATAAGTGAAATTCGATGCCCGCCCGCGGTTGACCATCAGGTTTACCGGCGAACCGAGGGGAATCTCCATGTCGGCAGCAGGATACGAAAAGACCACCACCCGTTCCGGCAGCGTGTCGGAAAAAGCCCAGGCGATCTCACCCAGAATCAGACCGGCCGTTTCCAGGTCGAGCATCGCCTGCCGTACCGACTTGCCACTCAGGTCGGGGATCGGGATTAACTTCTTCCCCAGCGAAAGAATGAATTTGATCGTGCGCCCCGGTTTCACCTTGGTGCCGGCGATCGGAAACTGATTTAATATGATTCCCTTCTCTTTACCGGGAGAATACTCGTACGAGGCGGCTTCGTGCTCCAAATCCAGGTCGTCCAGTTCGATCTGGGCTTCAATCAGTCGCTGGCCGGTGAAATCGGGCAGAGGGAATTCGCTGCCGTGACGGGTTACCGCCATCATAACGACATTGTTGGTAAGCCAGTAGAGGACAACCAGTATCACCAGCGGCACGATCCCCCACAGGACGATTTTCCTCTGCAACGTGCCGTACGGTAGGATGCCAGTCAACCATCCCCTGGGACGTTTGCGATGCGGCTGGCTCAATCTGGAAGCTCGTATCATGGCATTTCACCGGCTTTACGATTACAGTCCATTATTGCAATGATATATGTGCCGTCACTTCGCCGGTGTCAAGTTAAACTCTATCGAGCGGCTCCGCCCGGGGGCAGTGGCGCCTTTATTCACGCCGCTTCCCGGTGCGCAAGGTCACGCGTCTGAGCGTGTCGGAGGAAAGGCTTTGCAAAACCTGAAAACCATAGAACAAATAAGTCGTAGCATGACCCTCTGTATTAGCAGACAAGGTCGTGACGTTTTGTCGAGGAATTCTCAATGGGTTCCCGGCTTCAGGGTAACGAACAAAGAAGTCGCGCCCCTGCGTTTGTAGTTATACGTCATGGTGCTGTCTCCAAAGATTTCTTTATGATTATGTGTGCGGCCCCAACGGGATGACATTGGAGCTCTTCAGTCGGTTGTGACCAATTGCAAATCGGCGGCCGTTCCAGAAAGGGCTTGTATTGACCCGTTACATCACTTACTATGGCGTTCAGATTCCAGGGTAGCCACCGATGGAGCACGGTGTTAGTGATGTTGAAGGAGCTATAATGCGTAATGTCGAGAAATGGGGTTTCAATTCTTTGGCGGTTCACGGAAGGTATCATCCAAAGTGCGGTCCTGTAAATCCTCCCGTGGAAAGGTCGTCTACGTACGTTTTCAAAAGCTGCGAAGATGGTGCAAAACGTTTTGCCAGTGGGAATAAAGAGGGGATCTATTCGCGTCTTTTCAACCTGAACTGTTATGAGTTGGAAACCAAGATCGCCGGTCTTGAAGGAGGCTATGGAGGCATTGCCACTTCTTCCGGGATGGCCGCCGTTGAAGCCATATACTTCACTTTTCTAAACCCCGGCAGCCATGTCGTTGCGACCGGCTCCGTATACGGGCCTTCTCGTTCTATCCTCGAGAAATCAGCGTTCTACCATAAGTGGGGTGTACGTACGACCTTCCTGGACACATCGGACGTTGATGAGGTCCGCAAAGCGCTGCAAACACCAAACACTAAACTCCTGTTCGTTGAGACGCCCGCAAATCCCACTTTGTCCATAACGGATATCGCTGCGGTAGCCGAAACAGCGGCAAACGCCCACATCCCACTGGTCGTTGACAACACCTTTTGCTCTCCCTATCTCCAGAAACCCTTGGCTCTTGGCGCTGATATCGTTGTGCACTCAATGACCAAGTGTATCGGTGGGCATTCTAACGCGGTCGGTGGCGTGATAATCACCAAAACGCAAGGAGACTATCACTTATTACGAGACAATGTCATAAATCGCGGCGCCGTATTATCCCCTGATAATGCGGACCTTTTTAATACCGGAGTGAAAACGTTGGGGCTGAGGATAGAAAGGATGCAGGAAAACGCCATGGCGATTGCCCGGTACCTGGCAAATAATGCCGATGTTAGTTGGGTCATGTATCCGGGTCTTGAGGATCACCCACGATATGACTTCGTGATGTCCGGGCGGCAGATGAAGGGACCCGGCGGCATGATCACTTTTGGTGTCAAAGGGGGTTACGAAAGCGCGAAGCGACTGCTTAACGGCCTCAACCTTACTACCCTTGCGGTGTCCCTGGGAGGCGTTGAATCCTTAATCCAACACCCGGCCTCAATGACGCACGCAGTAGTCTCTGAAGATCAAAGAATAGCCGCCGGCATCACCAATGATCTGGTTCGGTTTTCAGCGGGCATAGAAGACATTGAAGACCTTGTGGAGGACTTTGATAACGCCTTTAAGAAACTCTAACGGTTCTCTTATATAATTTTTGGGTTGTAGCAATACAAACCGTTTCTCCCGCGTAGGGGGCGGCCTTGTGTGTTCTGTCTCATGGGTGCTCACCATCGGCGGGGACAAGCCCCGCCGCTACGCGATTGAGATATGAGTTGTCTCAACCAAAAACTTATATTAGCCGGCATTATTCATTCCTGTGCGCGGCGTGCCTTAAGAGGTGCTGGTGCACGAGGACTTACGCTAACCACGAGGGTATATTACACTTATGGTTGCAACCTGGTATAAAATAACGGTATGAGATGGGGTTCCATGGCTGACTGCACGTTGCCCAAATGACCCTATTTGAGGCCACAAAAAAAGCCCGACCGAAAGGCCGGGCTTTTCTCCAAAGAGTGAAAAACGACCTACATCAATTCGTATAGTGCCGTAATCTGGAAGTTCATATTCTGTTCCTGGCCTGAAATGAAATGGAACCCTTTGAGGAAGAGGTCTGGGTGGGTGTAAGTATCAACATGGAGGTCTCCCCAGTGGAAGCCGAAGCCGAGGTAGGTGTCATTGTTGGCATAGTTCTGGCTCAGTTCGTCCTCTAAATTCTGGACCCTAAAGTCATTTTCACGAGTGGTTCTATCCCAGTAGGTTGTCGCCCCCACGCGGAGATCCATCCAGCGAAACACCTTGACGTCAGCTCCTACTTTGAAGAAGGGAATGGTCACGGTCTTCAAGGAAGCATCATAGGTAGTGGTGGTATCCCTGAACTCGCCGCTGAGCTTGTCGTACTTCAGACCAAAGTCAATGACGGCCATGGCGTTGCTTGAAGGCGCATACTGGAGTCCGACACCGACTTCAATGCCGAACCGGGTATACTTATCGGTCTGTTCTAAAGAAGGAGGAGGGGCCGAGTAGTATTCGGCTTCGTTCTTTGCATAGTAAATCGCGGCATGAGGGACAATGGTATACGTGCCCGGGATGAACCGACGCGCCATAGCATAAAGAGCCCAGTTTCCCTTTGGCTTGCTTTCGTCATACGCGGTGGCCGGGGAGGAAGTGTTGTCAGTCCCTTTGTCCGTCCAGCTCATAAGCTCAAGGCCGGCCGCAATATCAATTCGGGGAACAGGCCAGGTTCCCCCTACGGCAAATTGGTAAATGCGGAACCCTTCCTCATCCAAGTTCATCGGTTCGCTATTCTTCTGCGATGAGTGGATTAAGCTGAGGCGGAAGCCAATGGGAATCGTCCACTCATGTCCAAGAAACAGGTCAATTCTCTGGTTCGACATTAGGCTGAAATCGTTAAAGGGAACAAACTGGGCGCTGTAACCATAGGGGGAACCATAGTAACTCCAAAACGGACTGCTGATGGGACTGACCACGTCACTGTTGTGCAGGTAGGTGGCAAGTATCCACGGTCTTTTCTCGTTGAACTTCCAGTGAATACCAAGCTCGGTGAATTCACTGGGAGAACCATATTCACCGGAATAGTATTCGTGACTGTAGGAACCAAACTCGCCGATGACGAGATTGGGGTAATCGTTGATCCGTGAAGGAAACAGCCAGATGTTAGCCTCGTCCAGAAGGATCATGTTGTTGTCACCCATGGTAAGAACCCGGGTGTTGGTTGCCAATGAGCTCATACTCATTAACAGCAACAAAGTAAACGTAATTATCAAACATCTCTTCATCTTTACAATTCCTCTATTTGGGTTTCTCTCTTTTCAGTTTTCGCAAAAGCCTGGTGCTTGCTTCAACGTGTTGCGAAAGCATCCTTGCACACTCTCACGTCATAGGCAACCCTCCTTGATTGTTGCTTTTGGGTTACAAAACTCTGTTCCTCTATTCTTAAAAGTTTCAGCTCCGTGATCTTATCCGTCACAAAAAATCTCCGTGACGCCTTCAAATCATGCCAAAGCTAAATCTGATTATTTTAAAAACAACAAAAATAATGCCCCTTTCCCCGGGTTAGGATTTTGCCTCTTACTTCACTTTATCCTCTGCCAGATCTCTTCCAACTGCTCAAGAGAGAAACCCTCAAAGCCCTTGCCGGTCTTATGGACCTGCTTTTCCAGCTTCTCGAAGCGCTGCCGGAATTTTTTCAAAGCCTGCCTTAATGCCTGCTCCGGGTCAATATCCAGCTTACGAGCCAGGGAAGCAACGGCAAAAAGGAGGTCGCCGATTTCATCCGTCAAGGCCTCCACCTCCCCCTGCTGCATGGCCTTGCTGATTTCACCTGTTTCTTCCCTGAGCTTATCAATAACATCAGCGGCCTTTTGCCAGTCAAATCCTACGCCGCCGGCTTTTTGACCGATGCGGAAGGCCATTGTCAGCGCCGGCATTGAACTGGGAATACCGGAGAGTACCGACGGCTTCTCGCCGGACTCAACCTTGATCTTTTCCCACTGGTCTCTCACCTGCTTGGGGGTGAGCTCTTTTTGTTCCGCAAACACGTGAGGGTGCCGCCTGACGAGCTTGTCCACAATGTGGTTGATCGAGTCGTCGATGTCAAACGCCCCGGCTTCTTTGGCCAGTTGGCCGTGAAAAACCACCTGGCACAACAGGTCGCCCAGTTCCTCACAGAGCGCATTGGAGTCCTCTGCTTCGATGGCCTCAATGACTTCGTACATCTCTTCAATCAAACAGGGCAGGAGGCTTTTGTGGCTCTGTTTGCGGTCCCAGGAGCAGCCCTGGGGAGAGCGCAACACTTCCATGAGCGCTGTCAGCCGTTCAAACGGCGTCAGGGTCTTATCAAAAACGGCGCTTTTTATGTCTGACATATTTGACGATAATACTTAAAGTTACCGGTACGGCCCGACAGATGACGACTGTTATTTCCCGCCTTGACAAACAGGGTGGGCAGAATTATACTTTTACGCTTAAAAGCACTCTGTCCGGGCAATTCCGTACTGGCCGGCGAATATAAAGAACAAGGCGAAGATGAGCAAGGAAAAGAAAAATCAGCAGAAAAAGTCAGCGGCCTACTCTCCGGTTGAGATTGAGGAGCGCCTGTATCAACGATGGCTGGACAACAACTATTTTCACGGTCGCGTTGATTCGGACAAAAAAACATATACCATCGTCATTCCCCCGCCGAACGTCACCGATATACTCCATCTCGGACACGCGCTCAACAATACCGTGCAGGACATCCTCATACGCAAACACCGCATGGATGGTTATGAAACGGCCTGGATACCGGGCGCCGATCATGCCGGTATTGCCACTCAGGTGGTTGTCGAGAAGCAGCTTGCCAAGGAAGGCCTTACCCGACGTGAGTTGGGACGGGAGAAATTTGTGCAACGGACCGCCGACTGGGCATATAGCAACAAGGAGAAAATTCTTAACCAGCTGAGAAAACTGGGCTGTTCCTGCGATTGGGAACGGACCCGCTTTACCCTCGATAAAGGCCTATCGCGGGCGGTGGCTGAGGTTTTTACCCACCTGTACAAGAAGGGTTGGATCTATCGCGGTCACCGGATTGTCAACTGGTGTCCATCGTGCCGGACTTCTCTCTCTGACGACGAGGTTGAGCATAAGACCTTCGACAGCCACCTGTGGTACATCAGATACAAGATTAAGGGATCGGATGAATACCTCACGGTTGCCACCACGCGGCCGGAGACGATGTTGGGTGACACCGCCCTGGCCGTTTCTCCGAAGGACAGCCGGTACAAGAAGTACGTCGGTAAGACCGTCATCCTGCCCATTATCGAAAGGGAAATCCCTATCGTTGCCGACAGTTATGTCGATGCGGAGTTTGGAACCGGGGTGGTCAAAGTCACTCCCGCTCACGACGCCAACGACTTTGAAATTGCTCGCCGGCATGACCTGCCCGAAGTCAATATCCTCAATACCGACGGCACTTTGAATGAAAACGCCGGAAAACTCAAGGGGCTGGATCGGTATGAGGGCCGCAAACAACTGGTCGAAGAGTTAAAAAAGAAGGGACTGTTAGAAAAGACCGAGAAATATCAACTGTCGGCGGGCACTTGCTACCGCTGCCACGATGTCATCGAGCCCTATCTTTCAGATCAATGGTTTGTTAAGATGAGCGAGATGGCTCAGCCGGCGATTGACGCGGTCAAAAGCGGCAAAATACGGTTTCATCCCGACTATTGGTCAAAGACATACCTGCACTGGATGGATAATATCCGCGACTGGTGTATTTCTCGCCAACTGTGGTGGGGGCATCGCATTCCGGTCTGGTACGCTGAGGATGGCACTATGTTCGTATCGGTCGAGCGCCCCACCGCTGAGCAGTGCCCCGGTTACGACCCGGAAAGTCTCGTTCAGGACGAAGACGTGCTGGACACCTGGTTTTCTTCGTGGTTGTGGCCTTTCTCCACTATGGGCTGGCCGGAGAAGACACCCGAACTGGAAAAGTTCTACCCGACCAGGGTGCTGAGTACGGCGTCGGAGATCATCTTCCTGTGGGTGGCCCGCATGGTCATGGCCGGCTATGAGTTTATGGGCGAGGCGCCGTTCTCCGACGTTTACATTCACGGCACCGTTCGGGATGCCAATGGTATCAAGATGTCCAAGTCACTCGGCAACGGAATCGATCCCCTTGAGATCATCGACAAGTACGGCACCGATGCCCTGCGCTTCTCGCTCGTTTTGGCTACTCCCGATGGCCAGGACCCGTGGATCAGCAAAAATACCTTTGAGGTTGGGCGCAACTTTGTCAACAAATTGCACCAGGTTTCACGATTCGTTATAATGCGCCTGGACGGTCGCCCCTCCGTCATTGACAGCGTTGACGACAACGACCTGGTGATTTTTGATCGCTGGATTCTCTCCCGGCTGGACCGAACAATTGAAACCGTCGACAAAGCGTTAGACGAATTTCGCCTCTCCGCAGCGGCCAAAACTCTGTACAACTTTGTCTGGAACGATTACTGCTCCTGGTACATAGAGCTGATCAAGCCCGACCGGCCGGGGGTTTCCATCAGGGAAGGCTCGCTCAATGTTGCCACCTACGTCCTCTACCGGATTCTAAAGCTGCTGCATCCCTTTGTCCCGTTTGTAACCGAACAAATCCACCTCGACCTTCTGAATCTGAGTGAGGACAGCAAGACTACTCTTATGTTTGCCACATGGCCAAAAACCGAGGGCAAACACAAGGATGATGAGCTGGAGCAGAGTCTGGAGCAGATACAGGCCGTGGTCTCGGCGGTGCGCGCGATACGAGCCGAGCTGAATGTCAGCCCGGGGAAAAAGTCGGATCTCTACGTTCGCGTCAAGGAGGCATCATTCGGCGAGCTTTTGCAAGACCACATTGAGTACTTCCGCTCCCTGGCCAGGGTAGAAAAGCTCTACACCGGCGTTGACATAAAAAAGCCTCCCCTGGCGGCTTCGACCGTCCTTTCCGGAGCGGAGATATTCGTTCCGCTGGCGGGTTTGATTGACATTGAGGTCGAAAAGAAGCGCCTGCAAAAGGAACTTGAGAATATTAAAATGCAGCATGAGAAGACGTCTAAGAAACTTGCCAATGCCGACTTCCTCGCCAACGCCCCACCGGACGTGATCGAACGGGAAAAGGGTAAAAAACAGGATTATCAAGAGCGCATCGAGAAGATCAACAAGAACCTCGAGCAGATTCTGGGGTGGTAACGCGACAAAAGCAGTCGCCACCAGTCAGTGTAATAGCTGTTCTGTATGTCAGCGGTGGCAATGGATAAATTGGATTCTCTAAAATCCTACAGCGATCTCCGGCAGTTTGTGCCGCAGGAGACGTTTACCCAGACGATGAACTTTCTGTCATGGCACAACCGTCAACGGATGATACCCATGATGGAGGTCTGGCAGGCATTGGTCACGGCGCTGGCTATGGGAAAAGGCGCCATCAACAGTTCGCAGTATCAGGCGGTCAAAGCCTTTTTCCAGCAGTTCAAAGGTAAACGCCCAAAGACCGTGGACGACTGTAGTTCTATCGCTGAAGATTTGAGAGAGTACCTGTCGGATAACAGCTGGCCTCATCAGGCCTTCTTCACATCTCATACTGCCGAATGTGATCGAGCGGCCCTCCCCCGGGAATCTATTCATCAAAAAGAAGATCGTCCGGAGGGGAAGGACCATCTTCAAGGGAATGGGAGATATAGAAAGCAGGGGCGATTAATTCCTGCTTTGCTCTGATAAGTCCCGTAAGAAATCCGTTACTGTTTTGGCGCCGGCGGCATCCGGATACGAGACCATTTCCAGAGGGATCGTATCGTCGATTCCGCCGCTGGCTTGTTGCGTCAGGCTGCTGCGGATCAACTCGCTCAGCCTTCTGGCCGCAATTTCTGCTCCCTGACGGGAAGTCTCAGGAAGAAGCAGCGCCACCCTGTGGTTGGCTAAAACGGACACGTTGTCTATGACACGTATGTTTTCCCGCACCACCTGCACAAGGTCGCTCAACAGTTGGGGGCTCTGATCTCTATTGACGCTATGGACAGATGATAAGTCGAGGACGATCAGCGAAACAAAAAGACGATATCTCTCCGCCCTTTTCAACTCAAGTCCGACTCGTTCAAAGAAGGAGTTATTTGTACTCAATCTGACAGTTAGGTTCTTCATATTCAGTCCGTAAAAAACTGTTCAAGATTTAAGCAGCAATTGTTATTCCGCAAGTCTGTCTCTCATTAAAAACAAGAAAATATTTCTCGAAGTTTCCCCATGGCAATCCGGAAATCATACCTAACTTCTTGTATGACAATAGGGGCAGAGTAGTCCTACGGGAACAAACTTAGAGGGATCGTTATCAAACAGAGAACGGAAGTGCAAACGAATGCAGATTAATTGCAACAATACATACCGGTATAGCAAGTTAGCCGCAATTCCGGCTAGCTACTTTGTGGCGTCAAGATTATAGTCTTTGATTTTGTACAGGAGCGAGCGATAGCTGATTTTCAGCAGGTCCGCCGCTTTGCGTCGGTTCCAGTTGGTCTTGGTAAGTACTTCGCCGATAAGCTTTTTCTCTTCCTCGGCCACCGTCTTGCCGATGCGGGCCTTGAGAGAGTATGCGTCCTGACTGTCCGGTTGGTTCTGTGCTAGCGAGGGAGTTTGTTCAGACACCGCGGCTTGAGGCCTGATGGCTTGAGCGGAGGATGAAGATATCAGGTCGATAATAATCGAGTCATCGCCTCTAACCACCACCTGTTTGATCATGTTTTCAAGCTGCCGGATATTGCCGGGCCATGAGAAGGCAATAAGTTGGTTAGTAATATCTGGTGCAAGCTGGGCAAAGTCTTTGCCATAGGCGGCATTGTATTTTCCAATGAAGTGATTGACCAGCAGGGGGATATCTTCGGGCCTTTCTCTTAGAGGAGGGAGAAGCAGCGTGATTTCGTTGAGTCTGTAAAACAGGTCGTCCCGGAAGCCTTGCTGCTGAATCGCACTTTCCAGATTCCGGTTGGTGGCACAGATTATCCTTACGTCAACGTGGATATTGTGAATCCCACCCACCCGCACGAACTCCTGCTGTTCGAGAACCTGCAAGAGTTTTGACTGCAACTCCAGCGGCATGTCGCCGATTTCATCGAGGAAAATCGTCCCCTTTTCCGCCAACTCGAACCTTCCCTGCTTGCTCTTGTGGGCGCCGGTAAAGGCCCCTTTTTCGTAACCGAAAAGCTCCGACTCAAGCAGATCCCGTGGTATGGCGGCGCAATTAACTTTGATAAACGACTTATCCTTACGGCCGGAAAGCTGGTGCAGCAAGCGGGCAGCTATCTCTTTGCCGGTGCCGGATTCACCTCGGATCAAAACCGTCAATTCCGAATCGGCCACCTGTTCGATAATATCTTTCACCTTTTGCATGGCCTGGGAGTCGCCGACAAACCTGGCCTGGCCCCCTTTGGTCTCCAGCTCCGTTTTGAGGTCTTTTACCTGCCGTTTGAGCTGGTGGCGTTCCAGGACGCCGTTGATGTGGATTTCAAGTTCCTGAGCATCAAATGGCTTGTTGACAAACTCCGCCGCTCCCAGTTTGATCGACTGCACCACGTAATCGGTTTCTCCATGTCCGGAAATCATGATAACCTCAGGGCGGGTTTCGAGCTTGTTCAGTCTTTCCAGCACTTCGATGCCGTTCATTCCGGGCATCTTGATGTCAAGCAGGATCAGCTCCGGCTTTTCGGTGGAGACCATTTGTAGGCCTTCGATTCCATCGCGGGCAGAGACGAAGTCGAACTTCTTTGACAGCCCTTCGGACAGTATCCACGACACTTTGGGGTCGTCGTCAATTACTAATATTTTCACCTTATTCTTGGCCATTTCTTGAATTTGGTTGTAGTTAAAATATCGGTACGGCGTTTCAATAATCAAGCCCTTCCGATAACTTTCTTGCTCATTTTTCGCAATCCGATGCAGACTTGATTGCTGGTGTGAGTTAGGCCGAAGCCTACAAATTATTTCCACAGGCTTTCTCCAAGTCCGGTGAGAGGATGGCTACGGAACCTGGGCGCGGTCGGGTCGTTGTGAAAATCTATTGACTTACCGATTGTTCAGTTTTACGTTATCGAGCAAAATATGATAACTCGTCTTTGTAAAGTAGGTTTCACTCAGCAGAGATCGCGGGCGCCCAAAGGGAGGTTATATGTGAAGTCGGGTAGTCCGTTCCCCAGAATTGTGAGAGGGCACCGGAAGTCTGTTGGAAACTAGGACTTGATGGTTGCGATTGAAAAATATAAAATGAGCTAAGAAATCAAGATGGTGGAGCATACAAACATCAAGATCGAGTCGCCGGGCGTCAACGTAGCCGTGGTGAAAAAGGACTACGACGGTTGGAAGTTCCTGGTACTCAAAAGGGCTGAGGGGGAATCATACGCCGGTTTCTGGGGATTTATGACCGGCGGCAAGCGGGGTGACGAAACCGTGGCCCAGGTCGTTGTCCGCGAGCTGAAAGAGGAGACCGGTCTGAAACCAACCAGCATGTGGGCCACCGAGTACCTGGTACAATTCTACGAGCCGGAGTATGACACCATCTGGATACTGCCACTTGTTGTGGCGGTGGTCTCCGAGAAGACGGAGGTGAACCTCTCGCCGGAGAACAGCGAGTACCGCTGGCTGCCGCCTGAAAAAGCCAAGCACTTGGTAAGCTGGAAAAACCTCGTCAAGGCGATTGACGATATCAACGAGGAGCTGGAGATATTTCCCGCCCACAACTGGGTCGAAGTCACGGCGTGACAGCACCTTAGGCCGATGGCCAGACAAGGGAGACTGTAGTTTAATTCCACAGATAAAACCTGCATGACCTCTCTTTGAGGCGGAATCGGGGTAATAGCAACCGGGCTGCAGGTCGACAAAATCTCATCTTTGAGAGACCGAAATTCCATTTGACAGCCGACTCCGTAGGCGGTATGTTGTCCGCTCAGTTGAGTCTGAAAATGAAAAGTAAAGTGTAAGCCTTTAGATTTTGGGAGCAGCTTATGAATGCAGTAAGAGTTATGTGCACAGCACTCTTTTTTCTCGCGTTCGGTGTGAGTTCTGCTTTGGCCAGTTCGGTCAGTATGAAGATTTCCGGACCGGGCGCCGTCAACGACAGCACGATCAAAGTCGGCGAAAAAGTCACGGTCGACATCTTTATCGTCAACGACACTGTTTTTAGGGGTTACTCGCTCGGTTTTACGGTCAAGTCGCCCACGATCAAAACTATTGTCCATGTTGTCGACAGTGGTAACGGCCTCAACGACAGTGGCGACATCAAGGGATACAATGGCTGGGATGATAAGTCGATCTGGGATTTTGGCGGCGTTTTTGTCGTCGAGCGCGATTGGGACGGCGAGTTGCCGGAACTTCTGGGATTCGGCGGGTTGTGCATCAAGAAAAGATATGAGCCGCATGAACTGGCTAAGGTCCTGTCCTTTGAGATGATTGTTCCCGAGACTGGGGAAATCACAATTGATTCCTCTTTCTTCCCGCCCGGTGGGACATGGATGTTTTCCTCTCCTCCGCCGGGACGAACGGAAGAACCGGACTGGCTGGGACCCTATACCTTCAAGGTCGTCAAGTAGTTTTGATACCATAAAGCCCGCCAACAACGGCGGGCTTTTTTGGGCGCGCTTATTGGCGCCGTTCACTCTTCAGAGAGAGGGTGAGGGGTGTCGGGTTCTGTCCGGGACTCCAAAATAACGGTGGGGTTGCCCTGCTGAGCTAATAGTATGTTGAAAGGGTTATTTTCATTTTATCGCTCGGCATTTCTTTGGGCAGGGATGTGTCTCTCGGCAGGGCTGAGTATTTCTTCCATGCTTGCCTCCTCAAATCTTGAGGCATCAGCTTTTCAAGAGACCTTCATAGATGTAACTTTGAATAGTGTCAATGGCGCCCTGCCGAATTCACTCGTGGAGGTCGATATCCAGATCACGTGGCCGGACAGCCTCGACACCCTTTTTGTTGATGGCTTTTACTTCGCTGTCGCCTACGACGCACTCGTGCTGCAGTTGTTTGATGTCTTAGACAACGGGCTGAAGGAGGACAGCGTGTGGTCTTTAGAGTTTCTACTCTTTTATATTGATCGCTCCGAGCCACCGAATATGCTCTTGTGGCTCTACGGTAAGAAGGAGGATACCTTGGGGACAGAGTACTTCGTCTCAGGTAGACGGACGATTACACTGCAGTTTAGTACAAAAGATGATCCCTTACTTTATGGCACTTCCACTAACCTTGACTTCTACTGGGAGGACTGCTATGACAACATGATCTGGAGGAAGAAACCGGACACAACTCTCTGTCTTTTAGCCTCACAGGTTTTTGACGCTGAAGGCGCTGATATCACGGACGAAAGCGATACGCTACCGTCCTTTACCGGGCCCGATGCCACTTGCTTTGATTCGTTATCCGGAGATACAGTGGTCGTGCACGCTATTCGTTTTCAGAGCGGTAAAATCGAGTTTGAAGCTCCCACGGACGTTGTTGACAATCATAGCAACGAGACAAACCTTCCTGCGATAGCGAGCCTGAGGCAAAATTATCCTAACCCGTTTAATCCCTCAACGACTATAGAGTTCTACTTACCTGTAAGAACCGGCTGGCGCATTGAGATTATCAACCTGAAGGGGCAGGTAGTTACTGGGTTTAGCGGCGTCGGCGGGCCGGGGAGCATGGTGCTTCCCTGGAACGGACAAGACAATGCGGGTCGTCCCGTTTCAAGCGGCGTCTATTTCTATCGCTTGCTTACTGGAGAACACCGCTCCAGTAAAAAGATGCTTCTGCTTAGATAGCCATCGCAACGGAATCCCTAACAGAGTGCTGAAAACCGCGTAAAATCAGGCGTTTTCACTTGACTTCGTGGGTAGCGGAGATCATATTGTACATATGCAGATAAAAACAGGGTATGTTGACAGTGTGATGTCAGATTTAGAAACCAAGAAATAAGAATTATAGGAGGAAGCAATGCAAAAGTTGGTAACACTTCTGATCGCAGTGCCTTGGCTGGTACTGGCAGCGTCCACTAGCTGGGCGCAATCTGAAACCTCTTATATCATTCGTCCATGCGCTCAATCCTGAGGGCATCGAGGTTGGCAGCATTGGGGGAGGTATTGCCATCTACGATGGGGAGACCTTGATCGATCCTTGGATTGTATGCCAAGGAAACTACATTGGATGCCCAATAATGATTTCTCCTGGTGCCCATACAATCAAGGCCAAATTTAACGGGATGACGTTAGAAGAGAATGTAGATGTTCGAGAAGGGGAAACCGAGATACTGGTGTTTATGTTTGAAAGAACAGAATTTAATATCTCTAGTTGGGTAGATGCCTTAGGGGTAAAGGGTTCAGCCCAGCTAAGTGCAGAAGCGAGCGATTTTTCTCAATGGGAATTTGCCAAATGGGACAGCTCGTTAGTTCATAATATTTCGCTGTGGGCTACAGTTTGGAGAGAAGGGGGCCATGCCAAGGCGGAAATGGATCTGTCTGGAACAAGTTATATGTGGGAGTTATCTGCTGCAGGCGATGCAGGTGCCGATATTTTTCATCATTACCCATATCTGCCTACTCTACCCATCGGCCCCTTTTCGGGATTTGATTACTGGATTGTACAGCAGCTAGTTGATGGTTGGTATCCTACGATAAACGTGGCAAAAGAGCCACTTGGTCAACCAGGCTGTGTGATTGGTGTCTTGATACACGGGCCGGGCGTTGATGGACCTGTACAAAATCGCTACTATTCAACGACGGTATCTTCGAAGGTCAAAATTGTTGCTGCAAATGTTGTCTCTAGTGGTCCCGGTGATCGGTTTGTGTATGGTAGGAAAATCGATGTCGATACCACCATAAGTGTGAGGGGTAGAGCAACGCTGAAAATGTCTTCTGTCCCCTATGATATGGAGGGTATGGGGATTAGATATGAAGGTGTCCATCCTCCAACTGCATCTTTCACGTATTCTCCAGAACAGCCCATGATAGATGGAGTGATAACGTTTGATGCCTCCAACTCAAGTGATCCTGATGGTACAATAGTGAAATACAATTGGAATTTTGGAGACGGGACCTCGATAGAGGGAGCAGAGGTAACCCATACTTATAATGAACCCCGCGACTATACTGTCACCTTAACAGTGACAGACAATGAGGGATTCCAGGGTCATTTATCAAAGACTATTACTGTCATTGAAGCAGAGCCTTGCAACACCAATCTTCCTCCAGTGGCTCACTTCGACATATTAACGCTCGGCGGCTTAAGCGCAGACGATGAGGAACATCAATACGTTCAGCACCAAATCTTGCGGTGGGATGCGTCCGAGACGACCGATGACAGGCAAAGCTACTCTACACTTGATTACTTCTGGCCTTATCATGAAGGTCATAGCGCTTTCGAAGAATTTGGCATTCCAGAACCTGGAGGCCAATCCTACACTATCACAGCGAGGGACAATTGCGGAGAGATAGATGAGCACGAAGTGTATCTTGACATTTGTCCGCTACAATGGGGTCTCTCGAGGATGCCGAGGAAAATGCTGTCTTTTAGGTCAAGCAATTGGTCTATGGGAAGCACCACAACCATTAAATACTATGTCAATTATCTGTTCGGGGGTACACTCGATATTGAGAGTGAATGGTCCGAGTTGCAGGAAGCTTTTAGAACCTGGGAAGGTATGACTTATAGTTATATGGATGGTGCCGGCGGCTCACACTCAGGCATCCAATTTGTGGTTTTTGTTGAGACGAACGACATAAGTGAGGCAGATATCTATGTGGATGGGTGGGGGTGGTGGAGGTTCCCGCCCTTTTTCGATCTTGGGGTTGCGTACACAGCTCCCAATCCCGGCCGGCCGGCCGATCAGTTTATTATAAGATTTAACGACTGGAAAACATGGACCAGCGGTGGCGCCGTTGGGGGAGACACCTGGGACGTCAGGAAGGTTGCCATACATGAGATAGGACACGCACTCGGGATGTGTGACTTCAACCTGTGTGGCTTGTCATGTGATTTGGACATCATGCACCAAGGGAACAGGGTACAACGCAATCTGAGCCTGAACGATATCGCAGCGCTTGTGTGGCTCTACGGCCCCACGGGGGAAGATCTGGCAGGTGCGCAATCATTCTCTATCGACAATGGCGGTGTGCCCTTTGACAAAGATTTTTCGCCGCCAACACCAGTGAATCTAGGTGCTCCTCCAATGCCGTTGTTTGCGATCGCTGCTCTGTCACCTGTTGACGTTAGTGTAGAAGATCCTGCTGGTCGCAGTATCTCGGCCACTTCCTGCGATATTCCGGAAGCGTACTACTTGGAGATCGATGCGACCGAGGGCAAAGGAAATGAAAAGATCATTGGTATCCCCAATTACATTGAAGGCATCTACTCAGTTGTGATTACACCCGATTCTACTGCGCTGCCGACAGATCAGTTCTCGATATTGGTCGCCGAAGGCCTGCATGTTGATACGATCTGTTACAATGTGACAATTGAGGAGATTCCCTCGCAGGGCTACCTTGCCTCAACGCTGGACACCGGATCGGTTTGGGGTGAGATAACAAACGGGTCGAGCCCGCTTCTTGGTGTCCCTGTCGATTTGTATGACTCGATGGGAGCATTGATAACAAACACCACGTCTGATGATTCCGGCTGGTATCAGTTTGCCGCCCTGGACAACGGTACATATTCGGTCTCAATCTCGGCTCCGCTGGGTTATCAAGCTGACGAAGACACGAAGGTAGTCAAAGTGAAGGGGCTACCCCACGAGGTCAGCTTCCAGCTCAATCGACTAGAAATCCCTATCGCCCGGCGTGGTCGCGGATACTGGATGCATCAGGTGAATGTCCTGCTATCCGGGATTGGCGACGCGCAGGAGACGTACGAAAACATGTGCAACTACATGGAGCTGACCCGCACTCATTTCAATGAACACGGGTTCAACCCTGTCAACGTTTTTGATGTTGACCTCAATTCCGACTGCGACCAGCGACTTGAGGCCCTTAGAGCGGTTATCACTCCGATACCGAACTCAAGTATGAATGACAAGGCTAAGGCTCACCTGACGACCGTACTACTGAACATGGTATCCGGTAAAATCGCCCAGTGGGAGTACATCAGCGAAGACTCTGCCACTGTCTCGCAGGCGATCACCTACTGCAACGCACTGATTACTGACACAAAGCCTGAAAACGATGAAACGGCGAAGAACATCGCCGAAATGATTAACGAAGGCCAAACAGTACCAGCGAGCATGATCGACCTTGCAACTGCCAACATCGCCTACAAACAGAGTGGCGATGAGTCATTACCAACGGATTTCTCCCTCCACCAGAATCACCCCAACCCCTTCAACCCGATCACTGAGATCAGCTTCAGTTTACCTTCTGCCACCCATGTTAAGCTGGAAATCTATAACATCATGGGGCAGCTGGTAGCCACCTTGGCCGACAGACGTTTTGAGGCTGGCCAGCACACGATTGAATGGAACGGCAGCCAGGTAGCCAGTGGGGTCTACCTGTACCGCCTGCGGGCAGGTGACTTTGTCGACACAAAGAAGATGATACTGCTCAAATAGACAACCACCGCGTAGGGGGCGGCCTTGTGTCGCCCCATCTAATAGGTGCTCACCATCGGCGGGGGCAAGCCTCGCCCCTACGCGATTGAGATATGAGTTGTCTCAACCAAAAACTTATATAACAGGACAAGCTGGATCCTGCCCGGTGAGAGCAGCCAGCCACACAAATCTCTTTACAATCAAATCTCTGCAATTAAATTGCTGGCGTCTTAGGGAGACCTTGGATAGGGGACAGATACAGTAATCGGAGAGGTGGCTGAGTGGTCGAAAGCGGCGGTCTCGAAAACCGTTGTACCTTTTGGTACCCAGGGTTCGAATCCCTGCCTCTCCGCCAGACAAGTCTGATTTTGCGCTTCGCGCCTTAAGACGATCACTTTCAGTTGAAGAATCAAAGTTCGATATGTATCCCAAATCCCCCACAGACAAGTCTGATTTTGCGCTTTGCGCTTCCTACCGGACGTCATCTCTTAAAGCAACATCAAAAAAGTTCGGCATGTATCCCAAATCCCCCACTTATTCGTCTAAGGTTCAGGATGGGTTTGCAGGGGAGTAACAGGATAAAAAACACAGGTGACTGCTCGAACAGAACCCACAGCCCGCCCGAGGTGGGTGGGGCACCCCGTCTGGTCGAGGCCAACTCTGCCCCGTTTGAACCCGCGACCTGGCCACGAGTCTTTATAACATGGAGCTGACATTGCTTGCTATGGAAAAGAACTCAGAGACCGTTGACAGCTTCAGAGAGGTTGTGGCGCTTATTCGCCCATACGCAAAAAAATGGCCCGGAAGCCCCCATGAAAAACTGCTCAAAGAGCTTGAAGAAGATCATAAAAGAGCTTCAAATAGTTTACAATCCTAGTCCATTCTGTGGTCGGCGGGTCTTCAGACCCGACTGGAAAGCCATTGTCACGCGGGGCGATCTGAAGATCACCCCACCACAGAATAGGCAGGTTATTCTGCAAGTTGTTCATGGAACGACATATTACTTGACCAATTGGAATTCTTTTCAGGGTCGGTCGGAAAAAAGGGAGGATATGAAGCTGGTTATAGGCTAATCATATGCCCGTAAGAGCTCCCGCCTTACCAGCCTATTCCATTGGGTATCAATAAGTTATATTACCCATGTGCAATAAATGCACAGGCGGGCACTCCCTTTGCAAACACCGGCAACAGGAGAAGAACGATTTTGCCATCTGTCGACTTTACGGTCTTCATGGCAGAGCTGCTGAAAACTTTCTACAAGATTTCAGGCTTGCACTGCTGGACTTTTTAACCAACGTAGTCATTTTCAGATCGCTTACCGCTGCCTTCGGCATATCTTCCTCCGAGGCCGGTTATATCCTAACTAATCCCGAGACGATCAACGTCATCAAAGACTCCTGTCTGTTAGAGCCGATCTCATCTACCGTGCGCAAGACCATTATTGCGACCCTGACCAACGAGGAAGCGCTGTCCTCGCATCTTCACCAGGTCCACGAGGAGTCGCTGCGCCTTGCCACTGCCCTCATCCGCCTGAAGGTGCAACGCCGGATTACGACCGCCGACTTTTTACTTATGCGGGTGGCCGATCCTAAGAACGTGGGAAATTACCTGGCCCGTTACAAAGCCTCAGTTGACAACCTCGACGGTTACTTCCAGTTGGGAAACTATCAACGGTACCATATTCAACCGCCGTATTCCAACGACCGGCTGATTGAAGCCTTCAAGAAAATGCCAACTGCCTACTACCTGATGAAATCAAATGACCGCCGCGCTATCACTCTTCGCCGACGCCTAAGCTCCCCGAAGATCAGACAACGAAAAGAGATGTCTCAAAAGTATTCTCACAAGACTCCATCTCAGAGCAGTGCTCTCGATGGCTAAAGAGTAGAGGAGTAGTGACCGAAAAAGAATAATAAGAATAAAAGGGAGGCTATATCAATGGAATCAGGTGAAAGGGCGGGTAAAAGGTATCAGAACGCCAACGAAGCAGAGGTTGAGGGTACCCAAAGTACAGAAAAAACGAATGTCCAGGTTAGGACTCAGATCGTATCCGACGACAACGGCGGAAACGCTACTGACACTTTGACGATTGGTGCCGTTGCCGGGCGTATTGACAGGGACGCCGATTCAGAACGAGACAAAGCTGTTGCTGGTTCTTAAATCCCGTTCAACAGAAACCAGGATAGGGGGCGTAATCAGGCTGGCCGCTCCTCCGGGGCGTTGCCCGTAGACTGGTACTGCGGCTCTCTGAGCTGTCACGTTAGAAAACTGTTGCTGCTTCCGTTGGGAAACACGGGCGCAACTGTCGTATCGACGGCTGCTCTTTGGGCGGCCCTGCTCATTGTCGGCAATCCGGGACCTCATCTCTATGCATTGCTGGCGCTACTCGTTTTAATCCGTGCCGTTTACAGTATCATACGTGATCCCGGACAGATCCTCTCGCCACTCTGGATTCGAAAACGCGTCCGGCATGTTGTCAGCGATGAAATACAAATCGCCATCGTGCTGACAGCAGCGGCTTATGTCCTGGAATGGCCATTCTCGCGCACGACGGCAGGCATTTTCCTCCTCGGGAATTTGATCCTTCAACTGGGAACCCTGTTTTTCACTCGGCCGATCCTTCGGATTCTGTCGCGAGATGCAGCAAGCCACAGAAGTCGACCCGGCGAAAGACAAGTCATAATTGTTGGGACGGGGAAAAGAGCCTTGAGTGTAGCCGATGCGATCCTGGACTCGCCGGAGTTGGAGACCTCGATCAAGGGGTTTATGGACTACTATGAGAACGGCCTGTGGCGCTACCGGGACATCCCCTTGATGGGACATCCGGACATGCTCAGTCAGGTCGTTGCGACCGAGCAGGTCGATGCAGTAGTCGTAGCCGTAGATATGAAAGATCTGTCACGTACCCGCCGGCTCTTCAATACAGCCGAAAAGATGGGAGTGGCGGTCTGTTTCATGCCCAACATCTACAGTCCTCGTCTGGCGACTGCCAGACCGACCTAGGTAAACGGAACCCCAGCACTAGTCTACCGGGCTGTCCCCGACGGACGCTCATCGCAGTTGATCAAGAGCATCGTTGATAAAGTTGGTGCCCTTGTCGGCCTTATTATTGCTGGTCCGCTGATGCTGCTGAGTGCCCTGGCAATCAAAATTGACAGCCCCGGGCCGGTCCTCTTCAAGCAGAAACGGTGTGGCCTCAACGGGAAGCAGTTCTCCCTTTACAAGTTCTGCACGATGTGCTGCGATGCAGAAAAAGAAAAGCACCTACTGGAGGGACTGAACGTCATGTTCGGACCGGTCTTTAAGGTCAAGAACGACCCCCGGGTGACAGGGGTGGGACGAATCTTACGAAAGTGCTCAATTGACGAAATCCCTCAATTCTTCAACGTCCTGCGCGGTGAGATGTCGCGGGTGGGACCACGGCCGCCGATCCCCAAGGAAGTAGCGCAGTATAAACCGTGGCAGCACCGTCGGCTGTCGGTCAAGCCGGGCGTGACATGTCTGTGGCAGGTAAACGGACGCAACAATATCGACTTTGAACAGTGGATGCGTCTCGACTTGGAGTACATCGACAACTGGTCGCTCTGGCTCGACACAAAAATCCTGGCTCGGACCTTGCCGGCAGTAGCCAAGGGTACCGGAGCATCATAGTAAACATGCTTATAAACTGGTGTGAGAAGAATAACAGCGCAGGTCGGGTTTTCCCCCGCCTTAGGCGGTTCGGAACCCGACTTACAACTACAACCCTTTCGGGGCAGATGTCGAGAGGTTGTCTCAAAAGGTGACCATTTTGACTCGCGTAGGGCGGGGGCTTGTCTCCCGCCCGTAGACGGCGGACGTAAAGCCCGCCGCTACGCGGGGTTTGTAGATCAAGACTTTTTGTGTTACAATGATTAATGCGGCAGTAATCGACTTGTGGGACAGCCTTTCGACATCTGCCGTCCGCAAGAATGCATAGGAGACAGGTATGAACTGGAAAGTAGTGAGAATAACACTAACGTGGCACCTCTTGTTGATCATCGGGTCAAATGGATTTGCCGCCGGAGTGCTCCCGGTTGGCGGAACCGAGTACGAATTCATCTACGATCGGATGGAACGGGTTGACGCCCTTTCCACTGATTACTTTACCTACCAACTCGGTCCGTATTCATTTGAAAAGATCGAGTTTGCTTTGGGTCCTTTCGAGAATCTGAAACGTATTCAGCGAAAGAGGGTGCAGTTGTTCAGCTTTGTCCAGGAAGATTTCCGCGCCGCTAAAGAAGCGACGGGCCGAGGGTTTGAATCCTTTAGGGGCGGGTTGGCGGCAGCGCCGTCAGAGAAGCTATTTGTTTATGCCAACTTTGTTCTTGACGAGCAGAAGGCCCAGGATGCCACTTACTACGGCAAGAAATGGCGCGGTCTGGCCGGCGACGTTGAGCAGGCCTTTGTTTACTATCAGTCAGGGCCGCTGGCCCTTACCGTGGGTCGCTTTGCCTCCTTCTGGGGACCGCGAAGCTCCCTGCTTCTTTCGCCACGGACGGCGATGGACGGATTTGGCTACACCTTCCGCTGGGGAAGGCTGGCTCTTTCGTATCGTCTGGCGCGGCTGGACGGTCTCGACCCCGACCGCGACAGCGTAGTACAGTTTGAAAACCGCTACTTCGCCGGTCACCGGCTCGATATCCTGTTGAGCAAACGGCTGCAGGTCGGTCTTTTTGAAACGGTCATCTTTGGAGGTCCAGGTCGTCAGATAGACCTGTTTTACCTTAACCCGATTATTTTCTACCATGGCGCCCAGTTAAACGAAGGGATGAACGATAACACCTTCCTCGGCTTTGATTTCAGCGTCAAACCGAAGGCAGGTGTCAAGCTGTACGGGCAACTGCTGGTCGATGACTTTCAGATCGACCGCAAAACGCAAGGGGATCAAGAGCCTGATGAAATCGCTTTCCTTGCCGGTGCCTACCTTGCGAATCTTCTACCAACCCTCGATCTCAAAGCAGAATACAGTCGAGTTACCAACTGGACATTCAACCAGATGCATGAGCGCAACCGGTACCTCTTCAAAAATCAACTCATTGGCGGCGCTCTTGGAAACGACTACGATCTGACAGAGGTGTCACTTATCAAATGGTTCGAAAACGACTTGGCGACGTCGCTTAATTTTGCCTATGCTCGCCAGGGGGAAGGTGGCGTGACCGAAGAGTGGACTGCCCCATGGCTGCTGATCACAGGCGATTACAGCGAGCCGTTTCCAACCGGCGTTGTCCAGAAGACCACCTCCACCGTGTTTAACGTTAAGGGTTTCTTCAAGGATCATTTCTATTTTGACGTTGATGTCGGAGTCGACTGGGTGAGCAATTTCAACCGTACGCCGGGTGACAAGCGGTCGATACCATTTCTCAACCTGAAAATCTCTTCATTCTTTTCCATGCCGGTCAGTGTTGAATAAAGAAGATATTGTCGGGTTTCTCCCCGCCATAGGCATCCGCCGCAGGCGGAGGAACCCGACCTGCTACATTGAATAAACGCCCAGCAGCCTCATTTTTATCAAGCGAATAGCTAAATCGTTTCTAGTTTCCTATAGACTCCCCATGTCTTATCCTTCCTACTGGAGTGGAAAACGGTGTGAAAAGAAGCAGACTGATACTGGGTTCACGGGGATCAGAGCTGGCCCTGGCGCAGGCGCAGCGCGTTAGAGACATTCTCGTGAGCGATCTCAACGTGCCGGTGGAGATCAAGGTCATCAAAACCACCGGCGACCGGATTGATCATCTCTCGTTTGACAAAATGGAAGGGAAAGGCTTTTTTACCAAAGAGCTCGAAGAGGCGCTTCTGACCGGACAAATCGATCTGGCCGTGCACTCGCTGAAGGACCTGATGACCACCCTGCCGCAAGGGCTGAAACTTGGGGCTGTGGGCTGTCGTGAAGACCGTCGAGAGCTGCTGATAATAAAGAAAGAATCACGAGTGGGCAGTGGGGCGCTGCCGGTCAGGTCGGGGGGCGTTGTTGGAACCAGCTCGGTGCGGCGCAAGTGCCAGATTGCAGTTCACAACCCTACCCTGCAAGTGAAGGACCTTCGCGGCAACATCCCGACCCGCATCAAAAAGCTGCGTGAGGGGCAATACGATGCCATCGTTATAGCTGCGGCGGGAGTCAAGCGGTTGGGACTTGACTTATCCGACCTGGAGGTGGTCTATCTCGATCCTGAACTCTTCCTGCCTGCCCCCGGGCAGGGGATGCTTGGTATCCAGATACGTTCCAATGACGGAGAGGTAGAAACTATTGTGGGCAAGTTAGGCTCCCAAAAAGATGAGCTCGAAGCTTCTCTTGAGAGAGGCCTGCTGAGCAGGTTTGAATCCGGCTGCTCACTTCCGCTCGGCGTTTACTCGCAAATACAAGGAGATCGGTACCGGTTAAAAGCGATCCTTGGTCAAAAAACCAATGGCGGCTGGCTTGGCCTAAAAAAGGCTGACGTCACCGGCATGGATACACAGAGCATAATTGACCGGGTGTTTGAGCAGCTTTCGCAAGGATAATTGAAAACATGCTGTAACTTGGTTGCAGGAAGAAAGGCGTTGCCTTGAAGACTGATAAATCCAAAAGGTTAATTGAGCTGTCGGAGGCGGTTATTCCCGGCGGGGTAAACTCTCCGGTGCGAGCTTTCAAATCTGTTGGCGGCATACCGCGATTCATAGAAAAGGGCGAGGGCGCCTATCTTTTTGACGTCGACGGCAACCGCTATCTCGATTTCTGCTGCTCGTGGGGACCGCTTATTCTTGGTCACGCTGACCCGGACGTTGTACGGGCTGTAAACGAGCAGGTCGGCAAAGGGATGACCTATGGAACGGTTACCGAACTTGAGTATCAGCTCGCTGAGTTCATTGTTACCCATGTCGAAGCAGTAGAAAAGATTCGCTTTGTTTCTTCAGGGACGGAGGCGGTGATGTCTGCTATCAGAACGGCGCGGGGGTTTACGGGGCGTGATTTGATCCTCAAGTTTGAAGGCTGCTATCATGGTCACTGCGATCACCTTTTGGTCAAAGCGGGATCCGGCCTGGCGACGTTCGGGCAGCCATCGTCGGCTGGAGTTCCAGACGCTATTACCAGGGAAACGGCAGTTCTCCCGCTTGACAACGAGGAACTCCTTGAGGCTTTATTCAAGCAGAACGGTGACAGGCTGGCGGCCGTCATTATCGAAGGAATCCCTGCCAACAACGGGCTGTTGGTTCAAAGACGAGAGTACCTCCACCTGCTGCGCGCGCTTACTGAGCAATGCGGGGCGCTGCTGATTCTTGACGAAGTCATCACTGGCTTTCGCCTTGGTCTTGGAGGTGCGGCCGAATACTATGAAATTAAGCCCGACCTGGTTGCCCTCGGCAAGGTTATCGGCGGCGGCATGCCGGTGGGGGCTTTCGGCGGCAGAGCGGACGTCATGGATATGCTCTCCCCGCTGGGGCCGGTCTACCAGGCGGGAACGTTATCCGGCAACCCTGTGGCCATGGCGGCCGGGTTAGCAACACTAAGGAAGTTGGCTGATGGACAGATCTACCGCAGGCTGGAAGAAATGACAACGGGGTTTGTTGCCGATCTCAAGCAGAGGCTGGATGGTGTGCCGGTTCAAATAGTTTCGGTTGCCTCAATCTTCTGGATTGCCTTTCAGTCCGAACTCCCCCGCTCCGCTGACAGCATTGAAGCTCACGGTATCGAGACCTACAACTCTATGCACGGACCATTACTCAACCGGGGCATCTATCTGCCCCCTTCCGGCTACGAAGTCTGCTTTATTTCAGCGGCTCACACAGAAGAGATGCTGCGTGATGCGGTGAAAAAGATCGTGGATGAAATTCACAGGTAGCAGGTCAGGGCCGCACAAGACAAAGGAAACTCCAGGGCCTGCTGACCGTTATAATAGTGAGATGAAGGATTTGATTTCCGGGTGCCGATAGCTTATATTGTAATTAACGGTTCTTTGACAGGTAGAGGCATAGCCTCCTTTTGCTGACCTCAGCGAAGCCAAGCCTAAAGCATGGGGGTGAACTGGTTTCGACGGGTTTAGCGGGGGGTTGTTGGCGTGCCGGGGTTGTCTGGGTCCCCGTTAACAAACCGGGCAAACCATCAAATGGCGAATATAATTACGCCATGGCTGCCTAAATAAAGCGCAGCCCGTTGTACCTGACCCGTGCCCTCGGGGTTGGGATACGGCGTCGATAACAGAAGGCTCGGCTCTCGGACGCCTTTAATGAGAGCTTAAAGTAAAAGGCTGGCCTTGCCAGTGGCCTGTTAGTCGGCAGCTGTCAGGGCGAGAAATAAAAGACTGACTACGCACGTAGAAGACGGCTTGACGTTAAATTCGGACGGGGGTTCGATTCCCCCCACCTCCATAAAAGAAAAGTCCACCTCGAATGGTGGCTATTGCATTCAAGGTGGAGAAGATATATATTTCAGTATGACGTCACTAACTACTGGGACTGAAGTTAAGTGCTCCTATTGCGGGGCTCCCATTTCAGCTTCACTGCGGCACTGCACCACTTGCCAAGCCGATGCTGGAGCCCCGAATGTTCGAGCCTGTCGTACAGATGAGAATCTGAAAGCCCTGACCGAAAGGTTTGAGGATGCACAAGCGCGAGCTTCTGCTAAGAACTGCTCAAGAGAATTCTCTGACTTTTCGAGTCTTATAGAGCATGAATCTGGCGTTGTTATCACTATGCCAGCTAGGATGGCGAGGACTCTCCTTGAAGATCCGAGAGAATTATACGTAGGCTATGAAACGTTAGTTGGGAGCAAGATCCGAAAGCCAGCGAGTATAGAAAGTGACCGGCAGCGCTGGGGGGTTGGTGGAACGCTATTCGGTACGTATGCCGATAAGATTAGATATGGCGTGTTATCCTTGACTGCAGAAGGTCTGCCCACATATGGCGACGTTCATTTCCGCCTTCGAGAGGTTGCCGTTGCTAATCGTACATCTTTTCTTGAGACGAATAGTTATAAGTTTGTCGAGGATCACGATATTCGTTCCGGTGGTGAATTTCCTGAGGGCTACGGAGCATCTTGGAAAGATCGTCATATGCTAGTACTTGCAAAATTAGCTGACAGCCTTACTAAAGGTCAAACCAGGAAGAATTGGCAGGAAATCCTGGTTGTGTCTGATGGCAAAGACCGAAAGAACGACAGTTTCGTTGAAGCCCATATATACGAGGGTTTCGACAGAAATGCCATCGAATCAGTGGTAGTTCCGTCCGATAAGAAACTTAGTAGAGGGGATAAGCTAGACTCGGAAATAGCTCTAGGGAAATTCAGCGAGCTTAGCGAGAAAACATAGTGAATGCAATAGCTTCAAGAAGTGCGGGTGTTATTCTTTTCCCCAAACCCGAATTAAGGGACTACACCGTTTATGATCTTGTCGATGGTGCGGAAAAAGACCCGGTTGAGGCACAGCACCTTTATTCGTTTGCGGATGATTGGGAAGAGATTACAGGAGAAAACTATGATGCTCTTCTGAAGCAAGCTACGCACGCGTATTGGCTCGCACGAACTGTTTCTCATCTTCGCTTGGCAATCGGGGGGCTTGAGAAATCTCTTGAGAAGAGAGTCTTGGAAGATATTGAAGAGAATGTCAGTTCGCACGTTTCTTCCGAAGAAGTGCTCAATCACCTACTTATAGCCCCGTTAGCAGACGATACTTTACCTGATGGTCTTGCTAGGTCTGCTCTTTCTTTGGGATTTGCAAGTACAGCATCGATTCTCGACGATTTAAAGGATATTCAGCCTCTGCTCCAAAGATTTACTGACATGTGGCTGACTCTATCGGAAATGTTGTTCAGTGAAATTCCTGAAACGAAGGAGGAGATTTGGTTAACACTGATTGAGAAGCATGGAATATCGAATCTTCTAAAATCCCACAATGGAGACGATTTTGAAAACAAGTGGAATCTTCTTGTGTTTTACTTTACGCAAGCTCAAACCAGGCTTGCAGTAAGTGCCATAGGCAAAGAGATTTCGCACAGCTTGTTTCCTATTAGGCAATCACAGGGAACGATGGAAACAGCCGGAAGAGATGAAAGCGATTTCATAATTGAAAAAGAAGAAGATGAAGGAAGTAATGTCTACGAAAAGTTTATTAGAGTAGAAAAACAGATTGACGCTATTGTCAGGGCAGTTTCAGAAGGTCGGGACAAGAATGCCAAAAAGTTCCTTAGGGAACTCATAACACACCAAATCTCGACCACTCGCGACAAGAGTTTCGCCGTCAAATCGCTCTGCAATATAGCCAAACATTGCGCAGATATGTTTAGAACTGATTTTGAGTCCTTATGTCTCAACGAGGCATTACGGTTAGACCCCTCCGATGCGTGGGCTCTCATTCAGCAAGGGGATTACCTGAAGCGTATGGGTCGTTACGATGAGGCACTTACAATACTCAGAAAAGCTCAACGGCTCGGAGAAAGTGTGGTCGGAATCTCCTCTGAAGCAGACGTGTATTCGCAACAGGGCAGTTATAGTAAGGCTATCGAAATATATGAGAGCATACCGAACTGGCGTGAAGAGTCCACCGTACTAATGGCCATTGCGGACAATCTTCGAAAGATGGGGCTGATGGATCAATCGCAAGCGTCCTATCGGGAGTTAATTAAATCGGCACAGCTGGGGCTGCCGCATTTTGCTGACGACGAACAGAGAGCTCATGCAGGACTCGCGGAAATTGCAAAAAAACAAGGTAAACTCGAGGAAGCGTTGCTGATCTACCAGGAAATCTTGCGACAAGAACTGGCAGATGATCGAGACAAAGTGTTCTACAGATTAGGGCTCTGCAATGTTCTCAAACTCATGGAGAGATTTGACGAGGCGTACTCAATTGTGGGCAATGTCATTGGGGATTACCCCTTCGCTATGGAAGCCCGTTTCATCAGGGGATCGATTCTCGGCCTGATCGGTAGAGAGAAGGAAGGCCTTAAAGATCTTCCCGAAAGCACTGGTTCCCGTTCTTGGCGAGAATGGTTACGACACTATTATCGTGGTCTTCTCCTTTTCAGACTTGAACGATATGAAGACGCGAAAGAGAATCTTGTTGAAGAGCTTAATAAAGCAATAGCCTCGAAAGAAGAGAAATCTATACTTCGGATGGCAGCAGCACTCTGCTTTCTTAGAGAGAATGAGACAACTGAAGCCGATGGAATACTATCAGTGATTCCTGATCTCTACGACAGCCACATTCAATATCTGTCTTTGGTCTTAAAGTTACACTCGGCAACGCAGAAGGAAGACAGGGCCACTATAAACTCCTTAAAAAGGAAGATCGTTGGGCTCCAGATTGTAGATGCAGGGTTGGACAAGGCCGTGGAGGCGCTGGATAAGAGAAATTTCGCTGCCGCCTTCAATTACGAGACCGACGCACTCCTCAAATTGGCCGCCTAGTTTTCATTTACACATATCGGGTAATGCTGAATGGCTGTGTGGTCAGCAAACATTTCTGACCGCCCCGAAACGTTTCGCGATGCGTAAAAAAAAACGGTCACAATTTGGTCACAACAGGGTGTAAGTCCTTGTGTCACAACGCGAGAATGGGGTTCGATTCCCCCCACCCCCACCATATAACTCAATATAATAGATTACAAGCCGGACGGGGGTATTATACTACCCACACCTTTTGACCGGCGGTTTTAATAGGTGTATCGCCTAACTCGCCAATAATTTTTCCAATAACAGTATGATAACCAATATGACATTTTTAACAAGATGTTAAAGATTATTAGCCATTTTGTATGTTAATCAGCTTTTGTGAGATTGTATCGTACTGCAATCCGGCTAGGTCTGCCTTCAATATCAGCCACATTCACAGCAACCGCCTCTATTGTATTCACACCTTGGTTCAGCACCCACCGGAGTGTATCCTCCGCCTCTTGCCAATCCCTCTCGTCGATTCGAACCAGATATCGATCGAAATAAGGCATCGTATGATTAAGAATTACAGTCAGGCTATCCAGCGATCCTTTTGAATTATGTCGTAAGGTGATCGTGGTCCGATTCATCTGAGGATAGACTCTGTCATACTGACTGGTGATTACATTATTCTGAGGATTATTCTGGTAAAGCAATTCTGGTATAACCTCACCCGAAACAAGTTCGAGAGCTTCGCCCAACCAATAGTTAGTTACGCTATGGAAATAGATACACCAGGATGTTTTTATCTGGGAATAATCGAAATGTTCATGCTGGCCAACAAATATCAACTCGTCTTCTTTTCCGTTCACAAATAATTGGTGACATTCATAGGCATTTAAGGGAATATCGTTATGCTCCCACCAGGCGTTATTTTGAGCATCAAGCAGAATCCATTTCTGATATTGGTTGCTCCACACTTCAATACAGCCGTGTCCTCCCCCCATATTATAGGCGGCATCTTCGGTTCTTAGACCCACGAATCGTGTAGGATACCCGAGCGACCTCATACAGCCCTTAAGAACATCGGCGTAATTGGCACAACAAAACCGCTTGCCTTGCTCTACTTCACTCAGAATAGCCAGCGCTGTACGTTTTGGAGCCATTTTACTTCCGTCATGTTGCCATCTGGTTGCTACCCAATTAAGTAATCGTTTCATTTTTTCAAATTCTGTTATTTCATTCTCAACAACTTGATGCAGCTCATATCTGGTACGCAGAGTATCCATCTCCGGTCGATTTATATCTTTCCAATCGTAATCCGAGACATAATGTGGCCCATCGTAATTATCATAGACTACGATACTTATAAGCTTATTTTTCATTATTTCATTTGTCTTTGCGGCCTTTATCCTGTTATAAACTTCCTTAAACTCCTGTTCGTAATTTTTTCTTAGAAAATCGAAATCGGTATCCTTATTCAACCACCGATAATTAACATAACCGGCTTCTACAGTGCTATCCAGATATTCAAGCGCCTTTTCAGCATCGCCAAGCAAAGAATAACTACAGCTTATATTATAAAAAATCCTCAATTTTATATCCTCTGCTTCAGGATATGTTGTCGCCTTCAAATAGGCTTCAATTGCTTTTCCATAGTCTTTATTACTATAAGCCTTGTTGCCCTCGTCGTTAAGGTTTTGTACCCTTTGAGTCGAGCCGTCCTCATCAGCAGATACGATTCCGATAAAGATAATAATGATACATAAGAAAAATCCTACAATCTTACTCATGGCAAATCTACTCCTATTTATATATGTTACTTAATACAATAGTCAACAGATTGATTGATTGTTGTCTTGGCTGACAGACCAGGTCGAACATCACAGATACTCAGGCTCAGACTCAGCACGGATCAGGATCATGCCAAGGAGGATGAGTGACACCATAAAGATAGGGCGCCCATATTCCCCCAGCACTATGGTTACACCGAACACTCCACCGGCAATCGTCGTGTAAACATACGGCTTGAGCAGCCCTGATAGATTACTCTCCAGCTTGAGCAATCTGATAGCGTACACAATACTAATCA
>SDBT01001250.1_pt1 | contig 44113 bp, 60 predicted proteins | sample 2277101 | NCBI WGS metagenome assembly SDBT01 (sample SAMN10404973, study PRJNA504765) | marine sediment metagenome | isolation source: marine sediment core GS10_PC15, 103 cmbsf | place: Arctic Ocean: Southern Knipovich Ridge | collected 2010
CAGGAGGAGGCCCTAAGAGTGACTTCGCTGCTGCTAAGAGACGTGGGGATGAAGGTGTAGGTTCTAAATCTAAGTCAGCACAAACAGCAAGAGCTCGGAGAGCCGCTGAGAAATCTAGAGGTAGTAAGACTCCCAAGGGTAAGGATAATGGTCACGTTAAGTCTCTTAAATCTGGTGGGTCTAATAGCCCCTCTAATACTCGCGTGGAAGATAGCAGTACTAATAGATCGAAAGGCGGAAAGTCTGGGTCTAGGAAAGGGAAAGCAATAGGCGGAAGGAAGTCTAAAAGATGAACGGAACATCTAGTAGTGAAGTTATAGTGAAATGGAGTACTTTAGGAATTATTGGAAGTATTGTCTGTGTAGTAGTTGTAAGTATGTGGACAATTACAGGATCATTGAATAATCTAATTGATAAATTAGACGCTACAGATCAAAAGTTTAATAGTAGACTTATTATCTTAGAGAATAGCCAAATTACTCAAGAAAGATTGATTAGGTGGGAAACTGCATTTACATCGATAAAAAAAGATGTAATTCAACTATTTAATAGTTTTGAAAACAAATGTGATATAAGGTGATTTAATCGAATGAATTTTATAATTAGTATATTAACAAAAATCTTAACCGTAGAGTTGGGTAAAAAGATTCTTATTAATCTGTTAAAGAACTACAGAGATAGGCCCGATAATAAAATAGATGACGATATCGTCGAATCTGTTATCGAAGCTTTAAACGATAAACCTTGTCTTTAAAGGATTGGATAGTTTAAATGATTACTTACGAATTTAAATGTACAGTTTGTAATAAAGAATTTGAAAAAATAATGCCTATTTCAGAGTATACTGGGCATTTAGATTGTCCCGAATGTGGTAGTAAAGGTAAGAGATATTTTACAACACCACCCTCAATTGATACATATTTCCCTGGATCCTTTAAAGATCAAAATCCAGTACATGGAATTTAATTAATAATGGCTAAATTTACCCCTATAGATTTGAACAGTGGGTTTCAAAGTACCCAAGCACTTAATAATAATTTCTCTTCATTAGAGACACTTTCCGATACTTGGTTAAGTAGGGATGGTACTACCCCTAATCAGATGTTAGCTGATTTTGATATGAATAGTAATGATATTATCAATGCTTTTAATATTCAGACAGATAACTTAGTACTGAATGGACAAATACTATTAGCTACGGATAATCCTGTAACCTTACCCACTGATCCTCAACTTTATCTAGACATACTTGAAGGAACTATTGTTTTACAAGGAACAGCTGTTTTAGAGTTTGCTACTGTAGCTGCAATAGTTGCGGATACTACATTAGTTATTGGGGAGATAGTTAGAACTGCCGGATACTCTGCTACAGGTGATGGTGGTGGAAATCTATTCGAAGTAGTAGCAGCCAGCACCGGAACGGCTGATGGTGGTTCATTTATTGATTCGACAGGTACCCCCTCTATTCAATTTAAAGGCTTATTTTCGGAAGGAAGGCATAACCCTATGCAATGGGGTGCGACTGGGGATGGTGTTACTGACGATACAGTTGCCTTGTTAGCGATGTTTGCGTTTACACCTCACGTCTATTTCCTTGCAGGAAGTTATAATCTGCCCACATGGACCGGTCCAGTCCTATCTGATGTAGTTATAGATGGCGATGGAGCTAAGTTAGTTACTATCACAGGAGCAGTAGGGAAAGAGTTCTTGATAGTCGATGGTTCCCTATCAGTTCAAAATATTAAATTAGATACTTGGGAAACCGGATTTAATTGTTATGACGGAACACCGCCTGGTACTGATATTACTAATATTTGGATTGATAGAATTGAGTCTGATAGTGTAGCAACAACGCTGTTAAATTTATTTGATCCAACCTCAGTTACGGGTGTGGAAAGTCTAAAAGTCACAAATTCAGTATTTAAAAACTTCGAGCGCGCAATTCGTTACGCAAAAGCGAGTAACTCTGCTTATATCGCAGGTAATACTTTTGACACATCTTTAACATTAACTAGTTCTGATATTCGCGCTATCTCTTTAAGCGGCGGAGATGATGACACAATCCGTCACATTTCAATAATCGGTAATTCAGTTAAAAACATCACTCAAACTAATGCTAGCAATCAAACTTTCGGTATACAGGCCCAAGGTGATTTGATTGTTATTAGTGGGAATACCGTAAGAGATATTACAGATACTAATGGAGGCGCTACAGATGTAGTGGGTATCTATACGAAAGGTTCAAGAGTTGTTATAGATGGCAATGTCGTTGATCGATGTCAAGATAAAGCAATTCAAGTCAAAGGTGAAGATCTTACCCGCCCCGGCCATCCAGGTATTATTAGCAATAATATACTAACTAATGGCGGACCTACGGCAGATACAGGCCAAGGTATAGTATTCAAAAATAGTAATTGGATAATCGTTGGCAACTATCTCGATAAATTTAATGTGGGGATAAAGGCGAATGCAGAGGCTGAAGTTTTTGTTATTAAGGATAATGAAATTCGAGTATCAGGCTCAGGTAATAAAGCTATCAGATTAAGTCACCCTTGGACTGATATCCAGATTATTGGAAATCGATTATCCGGTAGTAATCCTAGAATAGATTTGGGCACTGCTGCTTCTGGCGCAATCATCATTCAGCATGGGAACGGCGGCGAGGTAGTTACAACAATTGCAGAGAATTTCACTCTATCCGATTTTACAGATGCGGAACTTAATAGTATCACTAATAGGGTAAATGTACTAGGAAAATTTACCCGGTCAATGGTGTTTAACGTAACGCAAGGGATACCGATTTGGTCTACTGGATCTGCTACTTCTTCTACTTGGAAAGATGCTACAGGTTCAACAACTAATACACCGGTCTAGATATGAATATAATAGAAACTGCCATACCTCTTGAAAAAATAAAAAGCGGACATAGGTATCGAACTAATTCCCTATTCTGGGAAGCTAGGTTTATGAAAAAACCTGGCAGTACATTTATACCTGTATATAATTTATCCGACAAGGATCATGATAATACATTAAGTATGTACAATATCTTTATGTCTAAAGATACAGAGTATGAAGCAGGGATGTACCTCTTAGGTTCTTGGGAGCATTGGCAAACCTTATGTGGCTCTACCTTTTTTGAAAAACATATAACTAAGTGGAGAGAGGAACGTATCACTAGGGAAGAAGCATTAGCCCACGGTGTACTCTTAGTCAATGCTAGAGAAGGTAACATAACCGCAGCTAGAACTCTACTATTGGATAGTCGTAAGATTCAAAAGGCAGGTCGTCCTACAAATCAGCAAGTTGCCAAGGCTGCGAATGCAGCTGTTGAATTAGATTCCTTTCTTGTTGAATCTATGAAAAGAGCTAAATAATGCCAGCTTTGACTGCAAAACAAAGAATTCAAATTCACAAAGATACTAGAGATAGTTGTGAAAATAGTCTTTGGTCTTTTGCTAAAGTAGTAGAGCCTCATAGAGTTTATGGAGAGATTCATGAAGCCCTATTTAAGTGGTGGCAATATGAAGCAGGTGAGAACTCTTTAACATTACTACCACGAGATCATCAAAAATCTCATTGTATGGCAGTCTTAGCGGCTTGGCTTATTACAAAAGATCCGACTATCACTATTCTCTATATATCAGCTACGAGTAATTTAGCACAAAAACAATTAAAAGATATAAAAAATATTTTAACATGCCCAACATATAGAATGCTTTGGTCAGAAATGTTAGATAGAGAAGAAGGTAAAAGGGAAAAATGGACATCTACGGAAATTTGCGTCGACCATCCACTACGTAAAAAAGAAGGTGTTAGGGATTCTACAGTATTTACTGCAGGATTGACAACTACGACTACAGGACTTCATTGTAATATTATTCTTAAAGATGATGTAGTAGTTCCTGACAATGCTTATACTTCAGAAGGAAGAAGACAAGTAACCTCAGCTTCCTCGCAATTAGCATCAATACTTACAACAGGTGGTCAAGAATACTGTGTTGGAACTCGATACCATCCTAAAGACCATTACCATGACCTAAAAGAAATAAAAGAAGAACTCTGGAGCGATGAGGGAGAAGTTGTAGGGGAACAAGATGTTTATAAAATTTTTGAATTTCCAGTCGAAGAGGCAGGTAACTTCTTATGGCCAAAACAGTTCAGAGCAGAAGACGGAAAACCGTTTGGTTTCGACTACAAAGAACTGGCGAGAAAGAAGGCCAAATATCTAGATTCCATGCAGTTCTTTGCGCAGTACTACAACAATCCAAACGACATAGAGAACGTGAGACTGAATTGTGATAAGTTTCAGTATTACAAAAGAGAGAACTTAATATCTAAACATGGTATTTGGCAGATTAACGGTGATAGATTAAACGTGTACGCAGGTATTGATTTTGCATTCTCTCAAGCAGTTAAGGCGGATTATACTTGTATCGTTATTATAGGTCTTAATTATAAAGGCGATGTCTATATAATGGATATGATTCGTTTTAAGACAAATAAAATGGAAACTTACTTCCAAAATGTATTTGATATGTACAATAAATGGGAGTTTATGAAAATAAGGGCAGAAGTGACAGTTGCTCAAGACGCCGTAGCACAATATATACAGGATAGGGCTAAAGACCTGGGAATGGCCCTTAAAGTAGATAAATATCGTCCTACAAGACATGAAGGGCGCAAAGAAGAGCGTATAGCGGCCATACTGGAGCCAAGGTATGAGAATCAAGAGATTTGGCACTATAAGGGTGGTTATACTGCTATGCTAGAGGAAGAGCTCTTACAAGCCAATCCTAGACATGACGATTTAAAAGATTGTTTAGCGTCTGTATGTAGTATGGAGACTAAACGTCCCAGAAGCCCTAGACAAGGGGAAGATACAGTTGTTCAATTACAGGCACACCCTAGATGGGGCGGATGGTTATAAATGTCAGCATCAAACACATTAGATGTTTTTGGGATTGTAAATCCCGATCAAATAGCTTTAGAAATTAGTCGTTTCCAGGATAAATGGAAAGTAGATAAGAATCGATGGGAATCGACAACTAAGGAATTACGAGACTACGTATATTCTATAGATACTACAACCACTACTAACAGCTCTAATCCTTTCCATAATAGGACTACTATTCCTAAATTAATGCAAATAGCTCAAAATATACATGCAAATTCTTTTGAGCATATGTTTAGTAGACAGAAATGGTTTGACTGGGAAGCTCACAATCATGAATCTGCTTTAAATGAAAAACGAAAGACTATTACTTCGTACATTCAAACTAAAGCTAGAATGAGTGAATTGAAATCAGTATTTAGCCAACTCCTTTGGGATTGGATTTTAACCGGAAATCTTTTTGCTGAACTTCAATATGTAAATGAATCTACGATAGACCCAGTTACTGGAGAAACAATACAAGGGTATGTTGGACCTAAACTTACTCGAATATCTCCATATGATATTGTATTTAATCCCACTGCTACTTCTTTTGCACAAGCTCCTAAAATTATACGATATGTCTACTCTATTGGTGATTTAGAGCGTATGGCTGAAGAGCGTCCCGATTTAGGATGGACACATGATCTAGTAAGAGATATTCAATCAGCTAGACATGCTATTAGAAACAACAGTGAAAAGATATCTACAGCAGAATTAGATAAGACCCAAGGTTTAACTGCTGATGGCTTCTCCACTATTCAAGAATATTATAATTCCGACTTAGTGGAAGTTTTAGTGTTTGTTGGTGATTTTTATGACGGAGAAAAACAGAAGTTATTTAAAAATCATAGGATAGTTGTTGCCGATAGAAGGCGTGTTATTTCCATGGAACCTTTAGATTCTTGGAGCGGTACAGATTATATTTACCATGATGCTTGGACTACCCGTCCAGATAATCTATATGGTATGGGCCCTTTAGACAATCTAGTAGGAATGCAGTATAAAATTAACAAACTCGAAAATCTTCGAGGCGATGTATTTGATCAGATAGCTCACCCAACAACAGTGGAAGTTGGAACGGTAGAGTTCTTTGGTCAACGCGGTGCCCCAGGGGGTCGTTTTGTTGTAGAGGATGGCGGTACAGTAACATATCTAGCCCCCGATACTACAGCTCTTAACGCAGATCTTCAAATCCAACAAACTATGAGGGATATGGAAGAACTGGCAGGTTCCCCACGTGAATCGATGGGAATCAACTCTCCGGGGGAAAAGACCGCCTTTCAAGTGCAATTATTAGATAATGCAGCTAACCGACTATTCCGACATAAAGTAAGTCAATTCGAAACTAATGTGGTAGAAAAAGTTTTAAATGATTATTTAGAAATGGGTAGAAGAAATCTTAATGGGTCTGACATGATCCGTTCTGTAGATAGTACTTTCGGTATAGAAGAATTTCTTGAAATAACTAAAGAAGATTTAACAGCAACTGGAAAACTCTTTCCACTAGGATCTAAAAGCTTTATTGCTAATGCTAATATGATGCAAAATCTTAATACAATCTTTGCATCCCCATTATCTCAATTTATAGCTCCACATATAAGTAAGATAGGGTTAGCTAAAACAGTAGAACAGCTTTTAGATCTAGAAGAATTCTCGCTAGTACAAGAGAATATAGGTGTACTCGAAGATATTGAATCTGCAAGAATTGCACAAGTAGGTGATCAAGAGTTACAAGAAGAAGCTTTAACAGACCCAGCTTCTCAAAATGAATTGCCATTAGTTGAGGAAGAAGTCTAAATGATCCGTTTAGAAAAATGTAAACAATTAGACCGAATTGATAATGATAATGAAAAGAAAAGACTTATTAACGAAATCAAAGCATCTACTTCTGTCATAAGACTTATTAAGCAGATAGTTGATGAAAAAATAGTACATTTTGAATTACAGTATGAAAGTAACTTATCAGACCCTTATATGTTAAGTGCTTGTGTTAAAACTGTTTCAGAACTTAAAAAATTGACCAATTTATTCGAGGAAACACACAATGACTGACCTAAGTGAAATGTTCACTAACAATGCCGACCAGGGCAATGTAGATACTGGAAACCAGGAAGGCGACCTGCTTTTTATCGGAGAAGGTAAGAAGTACGTAAATGATAAGGAAGCTGATAAGGCCCTAGCTTTTAAAGAAGACCATATTCAGAAAATTGAATCTGAAAATGCCTCTTTAAGGGAAGAAGCTCAAAAAGCTAAAACTTTAGATGACGTACTTAAAAGCATCAAAGCACAGAATCAAGATAACGAATCCACTGATCAGACCGACACTGGAAACCATCAAGATAGCGTGGATATAGATGCACTGGTAGCTAAAGCTATTGACGAAAAAATGATATCTTCTCAAAAAAGAACAATTGAAGACTCAAACTCTAAAGAAGTATTTGAAAAACTTACTGAAAAATACGGATCTAGGGCTGGAGAGTTGTTCTCTTCTAAAGGAAAAGACTTGGGTATAGATTTAGATCAACTGTCTAAAATCTCACCCAAAGCTGTTTTAGAATATTTTAAAGAAGCTCCCATTCAATCTACAGGCAGTGGCTATCAGAGCGGTACTTATAATACCGCTAATCTAACGAGCAGCAACTCCTCTGATTTCGGAACTTATTCTTATTGGAATGAACGGATGAAATCAGGAAAAATCTCTCGTGATGTATGTTTTAAAGAACAACATAAATCTCTACAAGAGATGGGTGCTGCTAAATTCTATAGTCAATCTTAATTGGAGTATTGACAAATGTCTGCAAATAATACGAGTAACACTCAATCGCTAATTCGCGATCAATTATGGCAGCGTCAATTAGAAGAAACTCTGCATGAACTTCTTACTGGTACACCTTTTGTACGTCAGTTAGATTTCCCAGATGGTGATTCGTTCATCCTACCTTCTATTGGTACTGCCGTAGTTCGTACTTTACCTGAAGATACCGAAGTAACATTCGATGCTTTAGATACAGCCGAACAAGTTTTCACCCTTGAAGATCCAGTAGTTGCCGCTACTAGTATCTCTGAGATTTTACTAGAAGATTCTTTATGGTCAAGTGATCTACTTTCTACTGTTCCTGTTGAACATGCTACAGCTATCATGGAACGTTTTGAAAGTGATGTATTCGCACTTGCAGGTGATCAAGCCGATAAGACTAATGGCTCTCCTTTTGCAGGAGTTGATCATCGTCGTGTAGGTTCTAATCCGACTCTTGCTCGCCATATTGATCCTGCTGATTTTGCATATGCTGGATACGCTTTGAAAAAAGCCAAAGTACCCAATCAAAATCTAATTGCAATTGTAGATCCCTCAGTTGCTTTCGATTTAGAAACTCTTACTCAATTAGTGAATGTTTCTAATAACCCACGTTGGGAAGGTATTATCGATTCCGGTATTACTCAGAACATGCGTTTTGTTAAAAATGTCTATGGTTTTGATGTTTTCGAGTCTAACTTGTTAGCCGAAACTACTGAAACTATTGATGGACAAACATTAATAAATGGTGTTCAGAATATCTTTATGAGTGCTGGTCGTGAAATGCTTCTTCCTTTCGCTGTTGCTTGGCGTCGTCGTCCTAAGATGGATCGTGATTTCGATTTCCGTCGTCGGGAAGATCAGATCGTTACTACAGCTCGTTGGGGTCGTAAATTAATCCGCGAAGACAATCTAGTTGTCGTTGCTACTGAAGCTACTGTAGCATAATAAGGAGAATACATTATGACTGGATTACGTAATATCCACGTTGACAAAGATTCATTAAGTCCTATGGCAGCTTCTCACTATGGTCCTCGTGCCTTTGAGACTCGCCTACCTGCTGAGTACGTACAGAGTCAAGGTGATAAGGTTCAACAAATCTTCTTCGCTTTTGACGATCTACCTCAAGCTTTGGATGCCGATGATTCAATTTTAACAATTCCTGCTAACAGCTTTATCGTAGCTGCTAGTTTAACTGTTTTAGTAGCCGCTGCTGGTGGTACAGACTATATTATTGGTTTGAACCAAACTGATGGTACTACAGTAGATGATGATGGCTTATTTACAGCTGTTGAACTTGCTGTTGCCAATCTAACTCCTGCTGGTGAAGTTATCCTAGGCGCTGCAGGTGCTCAATTAGCTACTACTGTAGCTGTTGACACTGTTGTAGAAGTTGCTGCAAATGGTACATTTACTGCTGGTGAATTTTTACTAGAAGTGACTTACCGTACTTTAGATGATCGTGCTAGTTTCTAAACTAGATTGAGTCTATTTAGAAAGGCTTCTTTCGAGGCCTTTTTATAATAGGTTTAAATAGATATATTAAGGAAAGTTAAATGGCCGATACACTTCATAAAGATTTAGTAGGAACTGATATTCATGAACCAAAAGATATATCCCTGTCGTCAAATGGGGAAGTATATATAGCAGATGGTTTAGGTAGTGGCGCTTGGGGTAAAAATGCCCCCCTTAATGAAGTCATTATAAATTCAATATCTGATTTCCCTACCCCTTCTGGGGGTGTTATTACACTAGCTCCCGGTACCAGCTATGTACTAGGGGCTTCTATTAGCACTTCAGATGCCTTTGTAGTAGGTAATGGCTCTTCTATTACAAGTAATAATCCATTTTCGCCTACACTTACGTATACGGGCACAGGATCAATGTTTACAGGGGTGGATGTTAATTTTAACTTCCATGATATTAGACTTAATTGCAGTAATGCCCAAATATTTAATTTTTCTGAAACAGGTCCAGGAGGACTTGGGTTTATTCTAATAAATACTGTATTAGTTGAGATCTGTGCTAAGGCTGGTACATTTAATAACGTAGGAGTACTAGAGACAAGTAGTACTGTTATTCTAAATTGTACTGATGGTATAACTTTTCAAGGATCAAGTACTTTAGCTATAACTCTTAGAAACCTTTCCTTAGAATCTACCAGTACTTCTTATATAGGATTAGATTTCGGAACTTCAGTACAAGAAATGGTAGAAATAACTGGATTTGTACCAGTTGGTGGGGCAGGTTCTATAGGAATTTCAGGACTTGCTACTAGCGGTAATATCAAGTCTAATTTTATCTCAGTTGTATCTAATGGAAATTTTAACGGCGTAACAACTCCTCTATCAGGCATTGATAGTAATGATGTTAGGTGGAGATTTAGAGATAATAGTGAGATTACTAATACTAAAACAGCTGCTTTTTCCAGTATGATTAGTAATACTACTGTAACTACTATAGCTTCTGCAGGTGTTCCGGTTAAAATTGCAGGGACGTTTACAGAACAGTTAGCCGCTGCCTTCACCACAGATAGTTCTGGAAGAATCACTTACATAGGTGAACAAGATTTAACTATCTCTATAGATATTGTTATTTCTGGAGAAATAGCTGTAGGTACTGATGATGTTACAGTATTTTTAGCATTAAACGGCACAGCTATTGCAGGTAGTGCCCATCAACAAGAATTTACATCTGGCGATCCGAATAATCTTACTACTATTTGGATGTTAACCCTAACCCCGAATGATTTTTTAGAAATATTTATTCAAAACAATGATACTACAGAAGATATTACTGTCCTTGATGCTAAGTTTAGAGGTAATTAATGGCTAAGTTAACTAATTTAGAAATGGTTCAAAATATATTATCAAGTATGGACAGTGATAATATAAATACCATTTCAGATACAGAAGAAGCTGTGCAAGTCTTATCTGTTGTAGAAGAATCCTATAATAATATACTTTCTCGTAGAAAATGGAGCTTTCTCCGTAAAACAAGGCAGCTATTAAACGCCAGTGATACTACTAAACCAACCAAGTTTATTATTCCAGATACTGTAACCAGAGTAGATTGTTTTAATTATAAAGCCCTAAAAGAGGGCACGTCTCCAGAAGAGTTTTCTTGGAAAGCGCTAAAATATTTAGAGCCTTGTGACTTTATTCAGCATGTACAGTCTAGGAATTGTACCCAATTAGTAGCTGATGGCACAGCTCTTCAACTAGCTAATGATGATAATGTTGAGATGTGTATTATTACTAACAAAGAGCCTGAATTCTGGACATCCTTCGATGATAGTTCTATCTATTTAGATAATTGGGTACAGGCTAGAGGGACTACTGTAGTTCAAGGTAATACTTCTGTAAACGTTGTTGAGGAGAAGCCCTTTTTAACGGCAGATACTGATATACAAAGTATGCCTACAGAGATGTTTCCACTATTATTAGCTGAATCGAAATCTACATGCTGGTTAACCTTTAAAGGTATTGCTAACCAAAAAGCAGAACAAATTGCATCTAGACAATACATTAAATTAAGGGAAGAAGAGCCTACAGTTCAAGTTCCTAGAATATGGTTAGATTATGGTAAGCCGCCTAGAGGATCGTTTACACGTAGTTCCCGTAGGGGTTTGTCCTTCCACTTGTAGAGTTTTTTACAGGTACCTACATAAACCCCCGAATCAGTGGAGAGTAGGTGTTAAGGGGAGAGGGGCAACACCTGTCAAGTTAAGACAAACGTGGTTCGATCCGAATCAATTAGAAAGAGAAGTACTCAAAACTATAACAAAAAAATCAATTGTTGTAGAAGGTAAAGAAAGGTGGAAAAGACATGTCTCTGTTAAACGTTGGGATAAAGGTAAGTTATGGGCAGCACAGCTGAAGTCAGAAATAGTTTTTCTTTTGTCAGGGGTTTCGTTACCGAGGCATCCCCTCTTACATTTCCAGAAGACGCAAGTATTGATGAAGAAAACTATACCTTAAACATAGATGGATCTAGGGATAAAAGATTAGGATTAGACTATGAAACTGATTTTAATTTCACTGCTGGTCCTATTCAATCAACCTATGATGTTAGTACTGTAAATACATTTCTTTGGGAAACAGTTGCAGGATTCGGAGAAACTTCATTTTTAGTAATTCAAATAGGGAATACTATACAATTTTTTGACGTTTCCGATAGTACAACTTCACTAAGTAGTAATATTCTACCCTTCAATATAGACTTAGACTCTCAGTTAGCTCCTGTATCTACTTCATCTATTCAGTTCAACGTTAGTTTCTCTAGCGGTAAAGGGCTCTTATTTATAAATAGTGAAGTAATAGAACCCTTATTTGTAGAGTATAATAAAGATGCTAATGATATCACTGTAACTCAGTACGAAGTATTGACACGTGATTTTGACGGTATTGAAGATGGATTAGAAGTAGATGAAAGACCTGTAAATTTATCAGAACTTCATAAATATAATTTAAGAAATCAAGGATGGTCTGAAGAAGTTTTAGTATCTAGAGATGCGGAAGGGTCGATAGCTATTCTTGAAGATCCTATAGTAAGAACTGGTAACTTATTAGAAGTCTTCCCATCTAATGCTGATATTATTTATCTAGCTAGACTTTCAGCAGCGGAAAGCCCTGCTGCTGTAGATTCGTTTTGGCCTGAAAAACTTGATTCTACCTTAACCGGGACTACCTTAGCTCCTAGAGGGAAGTTTATACTAAATGCCTTCAATAAAGTAAGACGAGCATCTCCTTCCGACATACCTATTGGTACTGAGACTATAGATAAAAGGCCAGAAGCTGTCTCTTTCTATTCAGGGAGAATATTTTTAGGTTTACAAAATACTTTATATTATTCCCAAGTACTTACAAATAATAATAGAATAGGTAGGTGTTACCCAAATGCAGACCCAACAGCTGAAGATATTAATCAAGTTGTAGCTACTGATGGTGGTACTATTGAAATACCTGAAGCTGGATTAATTAAGCAATTACTTTCTATAGGGAATCGTCTTATAGTCTTAGCTACTAATGGTATTTGGCAAATAGACGGTGGATCGACAGATCCATTTTCAGCTACTAATAATAGATCTATCCGTATTTCAACAATAGGAGTTAGTAGTAATAATTCAGGAGTTCTTGTTGATAATTCTGTTTTATTTGCTGCAGTAGAAGGTATCCATAGTGTAGCTCCACAAGAAGCTTCATCTGAATTACTTGTTCAAAATATTACAGAACAAACTATACAATCTTATTATATTACTAATCTAGCCCCCTCAAGTAGTTCTATTAAAGGTTATTATGATTCTGCTTCAAAGAAAGTATTTTGGCTTTGGAGTGATGAAGCTCCAAAAGAAGAGTACCACGATATACTTATTTTAGATGTTGTTTTAAAGGCTTTTTATAAATATAGATTTACGAACCCGATAACTACTCACCCGTTTATTGCCTCTATTTTCACTACCCCTAAAGTATCTGAAACTGTAGACACATTCAATGTTATAGATAATCTGGGGAATCAGGTTATTGATAATTTAAATAATAATGTTACTACTAATCAATCTAGGGTTATAAGTGACCCTCTAGGTATAAAGTTCTTAGCAATAGAACCTGGCGCTTCAATTAGGTATACTTTCGCTGAACTTACTGACAGATCTTTAGTAGATTTTAAGTCATTTGATTCAATAGGACTTGATTATGAAGCCTTTTTAGATACAGGTTTTGTCCTAAATGATGATCAAATGAGATTTAAACAAGCCCCTATAATACAAGTATCTTTCAATCAAACAGAAACGTCTTTTATAGACAATGGATCTGGCGGTGTTGATTTTGATTTTCCATCTTCGTGTTTATTAGCGGCTAATTGGAATTGGACTAACAATAGCGTCTCTGGAAAAGTTACTTCAGAGCAAGAAGTTTATAGGTTTAGGCGTAATTTTCTAGTAGGAAGTATAGGAGAATCCTTTATTGATGGTCTTCCTGTAGTCACTAGTAGAACTAAGCTAAGGGGCAGAGGTAGGGCTCTACACTTAAGTTTTAGAAGTCCCGCTAAGAAACATACAGAATTACTGGGTTGGTCTATATTGTACAAAGGGAATGATTTACCATGATAACTTATAAGATTACTAGTTTTTCAGATGTGTGGGAAGATATAAAAGATCTAGTTTCTGATCAATGGGGAGAAGTTGATCATAGAAATACAACATCTAGTTTAAATGTAATGGAAGATTGGTATAAGAGTGCTGAATCTAGTGGTATGCATTACATGGTCTTAGCTGAAGATGATGAGAGGGTAGTTGGATATTCTTCTATGTTTATTATGGATAACCCCCATACTAGCAGTCTTCATGTTATTTCAGATGTTATATATGTTATTAGTGATTATAGAGGTTCTGGAGTTGGGCAAGAATTAATAAAAGCTTCGGAAGAAGAAGGTAAAAATAGAGGGGCTGATCATATGAGTATTACTTTAAAGAATGGCCATTCACATGAAAATTTAGTAAAAGGGTCGGGACTATCTCCTTATGAGACGGTTTACAGTAAAGCCCTTTTTATAGAAGAGGTTTGAAATGGGAATTACCGCAGGAGGTTTAGCACTTTTTGCATCTGCAGTAGGTGCAGGAGCAACTATAGCAAGTACCAGGAAATCTGCTCAAGCTGCGCAAACTACCCGTAAAGCTGAAGAAAGAGCTCGGAGAGTTTCAAATGCTGTTTCTAGATTAGAAAACCAAAAAGCTATTAGACGCCGTATAGCTCAACAAAGAGTGCAGACAGCCGAAGTTACTCAAGGGGCTGAAGCTGCTGGAGTAGCTGAAAGTTCTTCTTTATTTGCAAGTTTAGGTTCTATACAAACATCTGCAGCTTCAGATATAGGGTTTGCACAGTCTAGATTTGCAGGTCTTGCAGGAGCCTCCGGTATACGAGCTGCAGGGGCTCGGAGAGCCGGTCCTTTACAGGAACAAGCTGCACAGTTCGGAGCAGTAGCGGGTGTATCTAGTTTATTCAGTAATGCTCGGAATAATCAAGCACTAGGTTCAATATTCTAATAGAGTGTTTATATAATGGCTCCACAAAGTCCAGAAGAATTACAATTTAATCAAAGACTTGCCACTGCTCAAGGGCAAGTTAATATCGACCCTGAACTAGAAGCTTCTAATTTAAGAATGGATTCTGCTTTTAGAGCTGGTGCATCTCAAGAAGAACTCTTAAGAATAAGTAAAGAAGAGGGTCAATCTGCTATACCTGAATTTGATGAAGAAGCGGCTTTAGAAACTATAAACTTTTTAGATTCAAATATTTCAGCACTTTACGAGAAAACAAAAGGTACCGATAATATCAGAAACCTTGCAGTCCCTCAAGCAACTATTCTAGGTGAGCTAGATGTTGATAAAGAATCTTTAATGCTACTTCGAGGAGACCCCTCCATAAGAAGTACATTAGATGAAATGTTTTTAAAAGATATTGATCAAGCTAAACAAGATGTAGAAAATGCTTTTCAAGAGTCTTTAAGCATCGATCCATTTGATGTTGAAAATACTATACTAGCGTCTCAAGATATAGATAAAGAAATAGAAGAATCTGCTGCAGAAATTGGTGCAAAAGAAGAGCGTTTTGCTCAAGCCATAGCTCCTCTAAATTTTAAAGAGGAGAGAAAGAAGCTTGTTAAGTTACAAACTATGATGGCTAATGATATTGCAGATATGTACGATGCAGTTGACTGGATAGACCTTACTCAAGATTTCGCCGCCACAGCTCTTATACCGCTTAATATTAATGTTACAGAAGAAACTATTCTATCAGATGAAAGGCTTAACGTTTTATTTGATAATCCTGAAGAAACAATGTCAGGTATGCTAAGAGAATGGCACACAATAGATATAGAAAGAAGGATGGAGTATTGGCCTTTACTTAAAGAGGTTATTATAGATTCAGCAAGATCTATAGGAGTTCTCGGTAAACTTGGAGATCCTAATATTTTTAAGGCTAAGTCCTTTTTAGAGTTATTTATGGATCCTGTTAAGGGTCCAGCAACTGCTGAATTACAATCACAGCTAGACATAGCTTTTGGCGTATTAGATTCTGGAATTGTAAGTTTGTCATTGAAAATGATGGCTAATACCGGTAGAGCTGTTATAAAATCATCTCATATCGCAAAACAAGCTGATGAAATACAGAATCCTGAGCTATCTTCTGATATAATGACAAATAATGTTGTTGATGAAGATTTCTCTACAATCTCTGGGATAACTCATCAAGAATCTGTAAACATTGTAGACCCTTTAGTAACTGTAGAAAAGTTCAGCCCTGAAGATATTAAGGATCTTAGCCCAGAAGTTATTAATAAACTTAATAATGTAGCTAGGATTAAAAGTAATACCTTAACAACATTTACAGAAGACGGTAATAGGTTACGTTATAGTCTTACCTCTACTCCTGAAAGAGAAGCTGCTATTTTAAAAGAAACACAGAGACTTGAAGAACGTATCGCTGAAGATTATCTTACAGAAGAAGGATTTTATCTTAGAAATGTAGAAGTAGATAAACTTACCGATACAGGTACAACAATTAGGTATGAGATTGTAGATAGAACAACTGGAGAAGATATTGTAACATCTGTTGGAGAGTCCAAAGTTACTTGGCAGATAAATGCTGTAACAGGTGATTTTGAAGAAACTGTTACAGCTCTTAGAGAATCTCCTTCTCTTTTAGAAGGATCTCGATTATTGCTCAGTCCCTCCTTTATAGCTAGACAAGCTAAAGAAGGTAAAACCATCCCTACTGATTTTTTCGATACTTTTAGAGCAGCTTCCAATTTAGATGATATTCAAGAGCTAGATAAGAAACTGATACGTAATGTATTAGACCTTACTATGGAGCCTTACAAGAAGCTTAATAAGAACTCACGTAAGAATGTAGATGATGTATTAATTTCCGGTGATGAATATATAAATCAAGAAGCTGCTACTAAAGGTAGAGAGTGGACTGTAAGAGAACTTCGATCAGGTATTATTAAGAGACCAGGTGGGGGGACTGTAAAGCTTACCACCGATGGTGAGATTTCAGCATATCTAGAAAACAGAATGTTTAATGATATGATGTTTCAACTTCAAAACCAAGCTACCCGTAGACAGTACGAAGTAATGGGAATAAAGAATGTTCTAGGGTTGGAACGTATAGGTGGGTTAGCTAGGATATATGACACTCCCTTAGCTGCCGGTGCCTCTGACGTTACTGGGTCAAGTATTACTATCCTTGATAGACGAACTGGTGATTTAGAATCTTACTCTAAAGAGTTTATGGAGCAAGCTTATGAGGAAGGACATCAACTAGTCAGACTCAATAGTCCTGCTTTGCTTCCAGATGATTTAAAAACTATAAAAAATACTAATCAGTTCTACAACTTTGCTCTTGTGCATTCAGATGATATCAAAGAACTTCCAGCTATAGTTAATCATCGTAGGCCTGGATATGTCCCTAAGAAGAATAAGGGTGTAGAATTCCTAGTTAAAGAAAATACAACTTCTGGAAGTTTAAACGGAAAGTCTTTCGGTAATCCTAAAACTCTAAGGTTCCTTTCTAATGAAAAAGATGCCCAAAAGGTTGTTGATGATCTTGTAGATAATGAAACTAGGGCTATTGAGTCTGATCCAGATTTAACAGATTCCCAAAAGACTAGGCAATTATCTAGATTAGGAGATAAATATTCAGTTGTTAGGGATAGGGAGTTAACTACTGCACAATTATTAGGTGAAGGTGCTGGATGGTCAGGAGGTCCTTTTAATAAGGCTCGTGCATCTGAGCAAATCATGTATGGTTTAAATGGAATTCAGACAGAAAGGTTCTCTCCCTTAGAAGTGTATCAAAGAGAGATTAATCATATTGTTCCTTATCTTTCTCGTAATGAATGGAGATTAGGGGAACAACAGAGATGGGTTAATACTGTTAGTAGAAGTATGGGGGATAATGCAGAGGTTAGGGGATTTAATACGGTTCTTCCTACTAATCATCCAGATACTCCAGCCTTAGAGCAACTACGTAATCAAATACGTACTTGGACTTCTGTACCTACTCAACAAGAGACTCTGTGGAGTGGAGCTTTACAAGGTATCCACGATTGGTCTCTGTGGGGTGTTAGGGGTGTAGGTTTTAAGAATAAAGAGTCGATTAAGAGTGTACTGTACTTTAAACATAAAGACCCATTCTCAGCCCTTAAGAGTGCCTCATTCCACGCATCATTGGGACTTCTAAACCCAGTTCAGTTATATGTTCAAGGACAAGCTGCTACTATGGCTGCTGCTAGATTTCCTAAAGAAGCTCCTAGAAGTCTAGCCTATGCTTTTAAGATGGCTTATCTAGATATGGTAGAAGATCCCTCTGCTTTTGGTAGAGTATCTTCTATAATGAGTGATGTAGAGACACCTCTTATAAAAGAAGTCCACAGCGCTTGGCAACGTACAGGATTTAAAAATTCAGTTAGAACTAATGCTGATATTAATTCTATGGAACTTGGTCTTGGCAACTCTATGAATGCTTTTAAAAGAGCAATTGATAGTGGACTAGTGTTTTATCGAGCGGGTGAACTCTTTAATAGACGTTTCTCTTTTAATTCATCTTACTTAAATTGGAAGAGATTAAATCCTGGTAAGATACCTAACGATAATCAATTAAAAGCTATCATGGGTGAAGCTAAAGTATCTATGTTGGAACTTAACAGAGCTAATGCTGCTAGATTCCAAGGTGGTCCAGATGCTACATTTATGGAAAGTGTCTTAGGTGTTATGTTTCAGTTTGGACAAGTAGCTACTAAAACTATGGAGTTAGCTGCTAGAGGTTCCCAAAGAGGTGGATTTACTGGTCCTCAGAAAGCTAGAATTGTAGCAGCTAACTTAGCCCTATTTGGCACTGTAGGTGTTCCTTTAGCTAATAAAGGATTAGATTACTTCTTAGAGCTTACAGGAACTCCAAAAGAAACTCTTGATCCTAAATTAGTTTCCCAGTGGGAAGGCGGGTTGATGGAAGTAGCTCTTCGTCATGCTTTCGGAGCTGATGTAGATATAGGCTCTAGAGCGGCTATAGCGTCCAATATGGCGACGTTCTTCGCAGACCTAGTTGATGGTAGTGAGGGTGTCTCTTGGCGTACTGCTGGAGCTTTAGGGAGCTTAGGGACACGTACTGGGGATCTTATATCTCTAGGTATATACCCAGTACTAGATTCTACTCTTGCTGATGATAAAGAACTAACCATGGAAGATATGATGGCTATTGGTAAACAACTAGCCAATGTTCCAACTAGTTCGAGAAATATCATGGCTGCTTGGATAATGGCTACAGAGGATAAAATATTCGACAGTAAGGGTAATATTATAGCACAATCTGATTTTAATCTTGCAACAGAGTTAATGACCGGGTTTGGATTCGCTCCCTCTGTACGTACTAGGGTATTTGAGTTACAAGCTGATAATTTCGATGTGCAAGCTCAGATTAAAGCTGCTACAGATATTTACTTTTCCTTGATTACTAATAGTGCTTTGATCAATGATGGATCAGCCCCTTCTAAAGATGGGCTAAGAAAAGCTGATAGGTACTTAATGCGTAAAATACCTGAAGCACTTCATCAACAGATAAGAGATAATATTAGGGAGAAATTCTTAAACCCTACTACTGTTGAAGAGAGAGAGCTCCAGAAGTGGTATAAAAATAGAGTTATAGATCCCGTAACAGGAATACTAACAGATCCTATGGATAGGTCTTTCTTTAGAGATTTCAGTAGTAAGAAACCATTACAACAACCACTAGGTCCCCAAGTAGACTTAAGCAAACAAGAGGAAGAGTAAGATGGCCAAAAGAGATCCATCAGTAAGAGCAGCAAGGTTTCAAACTAGTGGTGGTAAGGGTGTACCAGTATCAGGGGTACAAGCTGAGAGTGTTCAACGTAGTCCTGCTGAATTCCAGACAGGTATTAAGGAAGCTTCTGGGTTTGTTAACAATCTTATAGAATTGAACGAAGAATCTTTTGTCACTGGGTTACAACAAGACGTTAAGGCTTCTTTTGATCCTGAAGTAGCGGCTATACGGACAGCTGGATTTGAAAGTAGGAGTGGTAGAAATCTAAGTGATATAGATGATAATGTTCTTAACGCTAGTTTAATACAACAACTAGGGGTGGATGATGTTAACCACCCAACTCTTGTGGAAGCTAGAAGGTTCTTTAAAAAACTAGGTGATGCTCAAACTCAAAAGTTGCCATTAGTACGACATGCTAAAACACTAGCTCAAGCAGAGTTAAAGAAGTTAGTTTCTCAGAATCCTTTATTTGAAAGTGAGATAAGACAAGCAGCTATAGATGCCCTAGGGTTTGACCCTACTGGTTCAGATATTAAACAAGCTTTTGACCTACTTAATAGGTCAGAGGCGGCGAAAACTAAATCTCAAACACCTTTTGAAAAATCAAGAGATAACTTTCTAAGTACTGGAAGATTTAATCAAGAGCAAGCTGAAGATGCGGCATTTGAAGAGATTAGGTTAGACCAGGAGGATCTTCGCGATACTTCCGATATACGGAGAGGTAATGCGGCTGGAAGAACGTTCTTAAGACTAGGTAATAATGCAACAGCAAAGATTTTATCCCAAGCTATGCTACTTACTGCTGACTTTCAAAAAGGTGATCCTAAGTCTGAAGGGGAAGGTAGGGTACTTTTACAAAACCTCTTTGATACAGAAGAACTTAGACTACTATCTAGTACTAGGGGGGCTGATGCTGACTCTATAGATCAAATGATGAATAGTTTTAGGAAGACTCGGGACGATGCCTTAACAAGTTGGGACGATGGGTCATTTACTAGTGTCTTTAATATCGATAGTAATTTTATGAAGTCTGTTGCAACTACCAATGTATCTCAGATACCTGGCGTATTAGAAGGACAAGCCCTATTTAAGGATAAATTTACAGATGTCTGGCTTAAATTAGCAGCTTCTTCAGGTAATGAGAATGAAAGAAGGATTTTATTAGCAATGGATCCAAGTGTTAGGGGTTTAGGTAATCTAGCTAACTTACTACCCAATGTTCAGAAAGCTCTTAATAGTGTTGATAAAGGGATACCCCCCGAAACACCTGAAGAAAGGGCTACTCAAGCCTTCACCATTGCATCTATCTTTAGTGGGACTAACACAACTGATCCCGAGTTAGCCCGTATAGCGTCTAATGCTTCTAGTTCTTTCGGATTACCGGAGACTATAAAACTTATGGATGCTCAAGCTGTTAAAGCTACTGCTATAAAGAATCCTAAGTTTGCTAAACAAATACAGAATATGTATACTGTTGAGCGTACAAGTGCTTTACAACAAGCTAATATAGCCTTGATAGGATTAGAGACCTTCCCAAGGACAGAAGGTTCCAAGGTAACTCTTGGCGTTGATCCTAAAGGACGTATAGTTATACAAGGTGATGTACCTAAGTTAAGATCTAATCTGGAAGGCTTTAGCCCTATATTTAGAGAGATGACTAGGCTTCAAGAGTCCGTAAGAAGGCTTAATAATATAAGTTCTATTACTCGTACCTATTCTGGACAGGTATTACCACTTGAACCTAATATTTCTAGGAATCTGGTAGATGAAGCTACAGTAAGTGTAAAAACTATTGAGAAGTAGACACCCCACCCTTTAGTTTATTCTAGGCAAAAAGAAGGCCCCTTCCGTAATTGGTTGGGGCCTTTTTAGTTTTAAAGTGTCTTAAGATAACTCTTGTTATTAATAACCAAATATAATCTTAGCAGAGAGAACCGCACATAAGATACTAAATAACACTGCATACGATGAATAGCGAGTTATTTTACTCTCAGAACGATTTAATTCATCTGATAGTGTATCTACTATCTTTTGTAAATCACTTATGGTATCTCCTGAAGAGTCTACCAAAACTGTAATACCTTCAGGTTTTGGAGCTACCTTAGACTTCGCAGCTACTTTCTTCTTTTTCTTTACTGGTGCTTTCTTCTCCAGTTCCACTTCCTTCTTCTTCACTGGTGGATTCCCCTTCGACAGTCTTGTCATTACTATAAATCTCCTCAATTAAGTCTGTGATACGTTGCTGGTCTTCTTCACCTGGGATGTTATCTTCACGTGTAATAAAGTTCATACCTGTCTTAGAGATAATATCTCTCTCACTCATTTCACCCATAACAAAATCAGCATAATCTTTGACTTGCTCATCTGTCATTGGTTCCATATACTCTGTTTTTTTATTTGTTGTCATCTTTATCTTTCCTTAGTTGGCTTAATTCTAAATAATCTTCAGTTGATAGATATTCCATACTAAATAACATAGACCTAACATCATCTAATTCTATTTTAAGGTAATCACTTGGATCTGACATAGCTAGTAACTGTGTTAACACATCCCCTACGAGATATTTATCCGTATCACCCATTATATACATTATAAATTCTCCATTTCATTGCCGCACATACAGCATATCTTATCTTGAGATAGAGGGTTCCAATCCCATACTTCCCATTCACATTTAACACACTTGTGTTTTTGATACTCCTCACTCATCATACCACCTATTAGGGATTACCCCTTTGTTTCCATATTTCCATTTAATTCCTTTGAAGATCCCTCTTCCCCTCCCCATACATATATCTCTATACGTTGTTGAACTGCCTTTTCTAATTTTATTACCATATCTTTGAAATACGAATCTAATATCTTTTTCTGGATGTTGTTTTCGTATGAGTAAATGTTTATATCTGTCAGCATAATCCCATATACCCTTTACTTCTATATAAATAATCTTTCCAGACTTAGTAACAATCCTAAAATCATTAGTGTAAGTGTGATCGCTTGCAGGGATTTTATAGTGGATCTTACAATTCTCAGATTCATATTCATGAGTTATATTGTCTCTGAGAAGCTGTTGAGCAACCTTTTCTTCCAGTTTTGACCTGTACTTTGGTTTCTTAGCCCCTCTAGTCGATGAACTATTTCCATCTCTTTCTTTTCGCATGTCTCGTCCCTTACCATCCACAACAATTGGGCATTCTCTATCATGAATTGCCAGGCGTATGATCCAAAGTAGCAGTGATACCGAGACCAAACAATATTGAACATATCCCATTCATCAGTAAAGCTGCGAATGGATTTGAGATAGGTAGAAGATTTACCAATTCCAAATAGTCCTGGTATGTTATCGACAGAGTCACCAGTAAGAAGTTGACAGTAGAAATTATGAAGCCCAGTTTGACTAGTAATCGTATATATTTCATCTTTACTCCAATTGTAATGTAGTCCGGGTACCATATTAAGATCTTTATCTAGGGAGCAGATTATAGAGTTGTATTTAGTAACTTCATAACCTTCTGGATAAGTTACTTCAGTATTCTTAATCTGATCCATAGCTAATTGATCATCTGCTTCCCATCCTTGTACAACTTTAGCATTGCGGAACTTAATAAGATATCCTCTGACCTGCTCATGCCAGTATGGTTTTTCAGTAGGACGTGTACCTTTATAAGGTTTGATCGTAGCGACTGATTCTCTGAAGTTACCATCTCCTGTAAGATACAGTTGGTAGGTATCGGCCCCAACTCTCTCGATAATGTTCTTGATCTGAGCGTTAAGCCTTGTAGCAACAAGCGGCCAAGCCAGAGGATGTCCTTCATCGTCCTTACAACTCCCGAAACTATAGCTGAATATATCTGCGTCAATAAGAGCTTGCATAGTTAATCCTCATTAAACTGGTCAGTCTTTTTAAAATCCCACGTCCAGTCTATATGGGTACGTAAGTAGGTTTGAATTCGTTTATTAGCAACTTCTTGTCTTCTTTTTCTAATATCCGCCTTACTACAGTGCCACTTACACTTCTTATGATTTTCACACAAAGGCCTACCACAAATTAGAGATGAAGCTTCAGGACACACCTTTACTGCCTGATTTCCACATACATCGCAAATACTGGAACAATGCTCTATACAAAATAAATTGTCATCTATAGTTTCTAAATTACACTTACCTTCCCAGCATTGATCGAATCTACATTTCATCTTTTATTATATCTCTTCATTAGGTATAAGTATTAATTCATCTAGTCTTTTATTCCAACTGTATCCACAGTTTGTACAATTAAAATATACACGATCAGATAAATATTCTTCAGATTCGAATTTGAGAGTTACGTTTGGATCTTTACAATGTACACATATCATCTGATCTAATATACTCCTGTTAAACATGTTTTATCCATTCTCAAAGTCTCTTAATTCCTTTAACTCTGCCTTTAATGAATCAAGGTGGTCAATCTCATCCTGTATTCGAATATTTTGTAATCCTATTTCTACAAGGATAGCTGATTCACGTTTTGATAATTTATACATTAGGCTTAATATACTCCTGTTTAACGGGTTTTATCCCTTACCTATACCTAGTATCAAATATACCTTAAAAGCTCTAAAACAGCAGTATATGGGCTCCTAGAGGCTATTTAGGGTCGTATTCTACATGGATATGGGTTTTATGAAGAACTACGTCAAACTCACTACTAAGACTCTCTTTAAGTTCTTCAAAGACTATCTCCCGAACATTTATTACAAAGTATCGAGTCCTGAAGTCTAAAGCTCGTCCACAGTAATGGAGAGACATATTAGAATGGGGACCATCAGTAGCTGAAGTAATTACTATCTCTTGACCGTGAGACTCCCATATTTTCTCAGCAATCATAAGGGCTAAGATCATCTCGGTCTGTAGACCTTGTAGTCGTACACCTTCTTTAATCTTCATCTTCGGTGTCCTTTTCTTCAACAGGTGCAGGGTTATTGAAAGTATTGTCCGATATAACTATATCACTAATAGTAAAAATACTCCTAGCAGCATCAATCATTGCTACTTTAACCTTATCTGCGGATGTACTTGCGAGGATATCCTCGAACAGCCCTAATACTTTATCTGTTGTATCTGCAGTAACACCATTGATCTCTATAAAAGCCATGTTAAATCTCCAGTTCAGCTAACCTAGCATAGAAAGGATAGTCCTTAATATCTAAGGCCCCTAGAACCTTTTTCTGAGTACTTTCAGGTAACTTGAACCAAGTATTCATATCGGGACTATCTTCTGTAAAGTCAAAGATAAGGGCCTCATTCTCTACAGGTGTGACTGCATCAGCCATCATAGGTGGTAAACCAGCTACTGAGTCAACTGTAGGCCATCCACTTTTCTTTATCTTAGGAGTCATCATTACAGGGGCATTCAACATAGCATCGATGTTATTAGTATCGGTACCTGCTGCTTGTGCCCACTGATACAAAGTACTTCTGTCACTATCTTTATTATTGATTTCTTTTGAGATCCAGAATGGACGATTGTCCCTCATATTCTCATCACGAATTTCAAATGTGAATTCTAATTTATAATCACTTTCAATCTCTTGACCTTCCCATACAAACCCAGGTTGAAGACCTAAGTTAATAATACGTACAATACGACTAAGGTGTGGTTGGATTGTTGGGATCTCTACTGATGTGCTACGTGCTTTCATTATTTTCTTCCTTTTCTTTAAGATATTTGATTCGTGCTATTGCTCTGCAACCTTCATTACAATAGTATTTATTCTTCCTATATTCAGGTACAGGCTCTCCACATGTAAAACAGTAACCAGTGGCTCTAACTGGCATTATTTTCTTCCTAGTTATCTATTGTATTTATTTTCCATTTCGCTATATCTAAAATTACTTCACAATATTCTTTGTAAGATCTTTTACCTTCAGCTCCTGCCGTTGCTACATTTGTTATAAAATCATCATACTCTTTAAGACCTTCATCTGCCAAAAATTTACTATCAAATACAGCGACAGTATTTGTAAACCTTTGTCCGCAATCCTCATTATAATACTCTTCAAAAAGTAGATACACATAGGGATCTTTTATCGCATAAGACTTTTCTATTTCTCGTTGATAGTTATCTATCATTATATCATCACCCTTCCGAGTATATTTAGTTTTATCTTTAAAGGTTTGGGATCGATATTGTGTCTTCATCACCATCTTTTTGGCTGATGATCGCCTTGATATTTTCACCTGTCACCTCTGTTATTTTTGTAGGTAATACTGGCTTCTCAGATTTAACTACTGCCTTAATCTCACTAACTACAAAATAATATCCTTCGTAGTCTTCTCCTGCAGTGTCATGAGCATGTGCTACTGCTTCTTCATAAGTTGCAAAAAGGTCTTTCTCGTAAAATGCTCGGTATCGTTGATCTATATAATACATTTTAAAGTTCCTCTAATATTTAACTATTTCACCACATTGTGTACACTTATTCCGGTTTAAGCTGATATGTTCTATAATAGGTCTATTATAACCTTTTATATAAAAAGAAGATTCAAAGTAACCATCTATATCTAGAATCTCTTCCCAGTAACCTGGCTCAAAAATTGTATGAGTGCACTCGGGCATTAGAGTTCCTCTATTTCCATTTCAGGTGTTGTTACGCCAGCTTCTTTCTTAGCTTCTAAGATAATGAAACGTTCTAAAGAACCACCCTTGACCATCTCTTTAACAGATTCTAAAGCTTCTTCTTCTGTATCGTAAGATCCGCAATTATGATAACCTTTAGTTATAACTACGAACTTTTTAATTTTAGGTGCTTCAATTCCTAAAGAATCATTGACAAACTCTTGTACATTTTGACGGTTAGTCCTATCTATATGCTCTATGCTATTAATTAATTTTTCAATATCTTGTCTAGATTTAATTTTAATACTAGAATCACTAAATAAAGAGTATGGGCCATATTTGAAGTTATCCTCTAAATTTAAATATTGTAAACAATCAGTAACAGAACCTACCTCATCTCTAACAATGTCTCCATCACAATCTATAATAATATAACTCATTAGTGTGTCTCCGACCAATTTCTACCACACTTAGCTTCAGCTGCTAAAGGTATGTTTAAGTTGAAATATTCACCAGATTTGACAACACTTAATTCAGCAAGTTCCATGTATCTTTCCTTATCTTCAAAGTGTACTTCTGCCTGTGCTTCATCGTGCATATCTAGTACTTTATAAGCTCGTAAACCTTCTTCCATCACCCACTGATCTAACAAGATCATACTCTTCTTCATAACTATAGCACCAGCTCCTTGAAGTAGTGTATTAAGAGCCTTATTCTTCTGGATGTTTCCATCTTCATTCCTTCTCATCCAGAGCCTTCTTCCGTCTAATCCTTTGAGCCATCCTTTATTACTAGCTTGTTTAACTCTAGTGATAAGTCGTTTAAGGTTTGGTAAACCAGCCAGAAATTTATTCCTAACTTCTCTACCGTCTCTACTTGAGCCTCCAACGATCGATCCAAGTCTTTCATCTCCTGCACCGTAATTGAAAGCGTAGATAAAAGTTTTTGCATGGTCTCTTGTTGGGAGTCCAGCTGCAAGTTGGTTTGCTGTGTGGATGTCTCCATTAAGTATCTCCTCAGTAAATTTTGAATCATTCATATAGTGAGCTAGCATACGTAGCTCTAATCCACTAGCATCGTGTCCTATAAGATAGTGATCTTCTGGAACAGTGAATAGAGCCCTCATCTCAATCCCGTATGGGACCGTAGAGACTGCTTTTGGGACATTAACTACGTTTGAATGTCTGAACCTTCCTGTGTTAGTTCCGCACGTATTTGCGCTTGCAGTAAGCCTGCCGTCTTCCCTAACTCTACTAAGCCATCCAGAGATTTGAGATCGTCTGTGGATACAGAGGAACCTTTCCTTGATAAGAGTTCCGATATTTCCTGTAATCGTGACAAAAGAATCTTCCGTAAGTTTGGGTGAAGTCCGTTCTCCATCTTTAAAGTTCCACTGTGTAGGCTTCCACCCTTGGGTTAAAAGATAATCCTTTACTTGTTTAATAGATCCAAGATCTAATCTAATCTCCTCTACCCTACAAAAAGGACCAGCAACAAAATTGTCAGTGTCAATTGAACAAGTAGGATACCAATCAGTAACCATCTTACTATAGTGGCCACTGTTGAGGAACGGTTTAGAAACAGGTACCCCACGAATGCTGTATTTAATAGGGAGCCCAGGGATAAGCTTAGCATCGATATCGTTGATACGGTTAGTGAGTCTCTCAACCAAATCATTAGCTCCATCAACATCAAAAAGCACTCCTTTGTACTCTTGCTTAGTAATTATCCTAAGAACATTGTTTTCAATATCTATAGCTTTGGACCAGTCGTGTCCGACAAGCTCTGAGGAAATGAGATGACTTGTGAGTTTATTGATTCCCACATCTTCTCTGTTTCGTTCCAACATAGCGGGACTATATACCGACCAGTCTTCGTGATGAGGTTTAGCCCGGCATACTCTATATCCCCAACATTCAAGGCTGTGAGGGCCACTTTTGCCGGTATAACCGGGAGGTTTTTCACGATCCGGATGCCCAAGCCTGGAGAGGATGAGAGTATCCACAATATTAACTTCTTTTTTAGGTATCCAACCATGTAACTTCTCCAGCTTAGGAAGATCGTATCCTAAGATATTATGTCCTATTAGTGTTGTTGCTCTGTTAAGATGTTCTATCCCTTCCTTCATATCTGTGTAGCTGTAAATCCTATCTTCTTCCATATCTTGAATAGAGATACACCAGAGCTTGGTAGCATACATTAATCCGTTACCTTCTATATCAAAGACTAAGCTACTCATTAGTTAGTTTACCTTCATAAGCAATGTTTGCAATCTTTCTAACGGCTTTTTTAAAAGATTCTAATTCTTGTTTAGCGGCACTATACTTTGACTGTATTGAACACAGGCTGCTATTAGTCTGGTTAAGCATCTGTTCAGAATCTTTATATTTTTTAAAGTATTTATTTTTAAGTTCTGTTAGCTCTAAATACCTTTCATATGTAACCCACTTACCTTCAGAATCTTCTTTAAAATATTCTATAGTCATTATAAAAGATCCTCAAGATGAATCTTTTTAATAATCTCTTGAGGCTCTACTACTGGAACATCTAATCCAAATATTTCCCATTGTGGTAACTCATTCCTACTATCTCTTCTTACTAGAATTAACCTCAATCCTCCATCTAAATACTCATCCCTACATAGATAAATACCGTCACTGTACATTTCAACTCTCCACGAATAAGAACATAATTGAATGGCAGGTGTATCTTAAGATACTTTCAATTATTAAAATCCCCTAAAGATATATCCACACTGCAGGCCATATCGTAGCCATACTTCCACAGTTCTAACTCTTCACAGGATAAGCCTTTAGGATACTCCGAGTATTTTCTACCAGTAGTATATGCGTCTTCACCAGCCTTTTGGACAACTTCTTCTATAAACATTATATATTACCTCTCTTAATTCCCTTTACTTGTATGTACCCTTCTGGTTTTTCAACATTTAACATACGGCCTGTAACTTCATTGAAATGTAAATAATCTGCTGGTCCGGTACGACCACTGAGACGTATCTTTAAGACAGTTACTAACGTAGTATTAGCACAGTATGGGGAGGGATGTTGTTGATCTCGGGATAATCCAAACACTTCCCAAGATAACTGTTTTAATGAGGCTGACCCTCGTAGGTCATCTAGTGAAGGGATTCCTCCTTGTTCGAAGGACTTTCCATAACTGTCTGGTTTTTTGAGATGCACTACTAAGAATAAAACTATATTATTAATCTTGGCAAACTTAGCCAACTTAGTCATCATGACATCTATTTTTTTCCTTTCATCCCCTTCCGTGGCGTGCTCCGAAACAATGATTGAAAGGTGGTCAATATAGATAAACTTATGTCCTGTATTAGCAAAATAATTAAGCTTACTAAGCAAGCTGGAGTCATCCATACCGCCAAAAAAGTCATACACAGTAATTCTATTATCGCTGAAAATACGGTCAAAACTTTCATCTTTATCTTCCTCAGATACTTGATCGTTAATATCGGGTAACATTATACGTTTATTAAGATCTAATGAGATTAACCCTTCTACAGTATCGATTGAATCTTCTTCAAGAAAAAGGGCAGCTTGTTTTTCATTAGTAGTTTCATTGAAATGTTTTATCAGTTCTCTTAAGAATTGAGTCTTACCACTACCAGTCCCTGATGTTATTGTTACAATTGTTCCTGGCTTAGCACCGTACACTTTCCTATTAAGTTCAGGCATCCAATCGGGGTAAGGGTAGAATATTTTCTCACCCCTATTTTTAAACTTATCCTTAAGTTGACTGTAAGTTAAGATACCGTCGGGTTGATACTTTCTAGCGTGAGTAAGGCATAGCCATTTAAGGTCATTGGACTTACCAGCCATAAGCATATCATTGGCATCTTTATAGGGGTGGGGGATAGTAACGTAAGATACTTTACCAGCAAAAGCTTTACAAACTAAGTCTCTTGCTTTTGTTCCGTGTTCGTCATTGTCAAACACGAGGACAATTTCTTGGTACCCGTCGAGTAGAGCAGAGGAAATGCTAAGGCTTTTAACGACTGACGTAGCTCCGGAGGGCAAACTGACAACTGATGGATTATATCCAGGTATTGTCGACCCTTCTTTGAGGGCTTGAAAAACTGAGAGGGCATCGTATTCACCTTCTGTGATATATAACTTTTTACCTTGGGATTTGCACTGATGAGAGCCGAAGAGTTCGACCTCATTGCCACCTGAACTGAAGAATTGTTTGTCCTTAGTACGTGTTTTAAAACCTACTAAGTTTCCTTCTCGGTGACGAGGGAAGAGGGTATAAACTGGTGTCTCCCCATCAGTAGGAGAAACACCAATTCGTACACTATAATACTCTGCTGTGGAATAACTGATACCCCTATCAGGGATACCTCTTATTGGATGATCTAAACCATCCTCAACACTCACTGTCGATACAGCTGGGGGTGAGTGTGCGGTACTGTTTGTTACAAACTTACTGGGACCGCTTACTGTAGGCTTATTACCTTCTGACCTGATTAGATCATTATAAGGGTCGTATGAAGTTTGTCCACATGAAAAACAATAACCGTCTATCTTCTCACCTTTCTGCCAGATAAAGAAACCGTCTGACGAATTACAATTCTCGAAAGGACAAGGTTTTTTAGATTCTAACAACTTCTTTTTATCATCTTCAACATACATAAAGTTAATACCCTTTGTGTTAAAGGAAGACCTCTTTCTTTTTAAAAGCCTAACTTAGACAACTGACCCAGTGCTATCGTTCCCAAGATATAAGAGATTCTCTTACACTACTATACTAGATATAATAGGTTCTATTTGACAATAAAATAAATAGAAAGTTCGAGACACTGTGTAGGTATTTTATTATACAGTTAAAAATATTATAGTGATAAGTAAAGACTACTGTTTCAAGGCTTTCGTAAATATCACTTGAAGCTGAGGGCTAGTCTAGGTGTTAACTGTGAATAGACATTGCCATCTCGGTCGTACAGTTCCAAAGACTCTACCCAGAAATCAGCAGAATCGATACGTTTTACGTGTTTATTAATGGTTGAATTGATCATGGCGATCCAAGCTTCAGGTTCGTAATCAATCATAACAAACCCTCCTTTATTATTGTAATAGGGATTCTTCAAAACAACCTAATAGTGAAGTTACTTTGAGGAACCCCTACAAATAATAAAGGTATTAGGAATTTACAACCGAGCTACCATTTTGGTAGTATTACTGGTATGTTATACCGTCAATGTTAAGACGACCATCTGGGGATGTTTTCAAAAGCTCCCCCCTAACCATCATCCGCTTTTTATTGACCTTACTGGTGTAGTAGCAAAGCCTAATAAATAAGATACTATTCGAGACAACCCAAATAGCAGGATAACCTGGTCCTCCTGTCAAGTCATTTAGCACAATTCCTCCTTGTAGATTAGTATGAAATACTTTCTAATATCTAATGGTTTAAAATATAATTAGTACTCCATTAAGGCACACCCTGTCTGTTAGGATATGTGTAGCTACTAAGGGTATTAAGGGGGTTCCTCAATATCCCCAGATACTTCTGTAATCATTTCGTTACCTCAGATTATGGTAAGTATTCATCCACTAATGTTTGAAGTTTCCTACTCTTGGCATCGTCTGTAAAACTACGACTAGCCAATACTCCATCCATCTTATTTAGCATAATCCCGATATTACTTTTCAAAGATGATGCTTCAATACGGAATTTAGGGTACGTTGTGAGATCAATCATATGATAGTCTCCTTTTTTATTTTGAGTGTGTGCTGTACATTGCAGGATTAGAAGCGTTAAGCTCATCTGCAACATAAGCGAATGGTAAAACAGATAGATATAGTAGACCAATTAAGGCCAATCTAGCTACTACATCTTGTGGGTCAGGTGGTCCAGTACTGTAATTCATACTTGAATATCTCCCATGTTGGTTAATAGAGTTAACTATTAAGACCACACGAGTTTATCTCTAAACTGACACCGCTAAATGTTTTTGAGTTTAGAAGTAAACAGTTGTGGTCTCTCTAGTTAATATTCTTTTCGAAGGTTGTCCACATCATTGGTGTAGATGAGATCTTCTAGTCGCTCATTCTGAAATCGCCTTTCGGAAATCAGGCTACCACGCATCTTACAGTACTTACTAAATGGAGCAAGTATCTTATAAGATATTTTAGCGGGGTTAAGGAATCTCCACCTTACCATTCCAGTTGGAGAACTATACAATTGCCTGATATTGTTAACCTTCTAGGTTTCGAAACCTCTATTGGAATAAGGGGGTCTACTTCTCCACAATGTTAACAACTTATATCAGATTTTTGTATTAATGTTTACAAGATTTAAGTGGTAATACCCACGCCTAGCCACTTGGATTATTTATAGTGGGTTGCTATCCCCACTTGAACTTGGTATTTTATGTGCGAGTTGCTATCATACACAAGGGTGGTTACGTTATGCCACCTCTACTTTTTCATCGAGTTCATCACAGCCTATAGGGGCATACTTATTACTACCCCTAGCTTGGACTGTAGATGTATCCTCAAAGCCCTCTCCATCGATTTCAAGGGGTTCTTCCAGGTCATCTGGTGTTGACCTTCCCGTGACTGAGTCATCCGAAGACTCATCAATACAATCGTTCGACTTTGAGGGTTTAACAATGTCAATGGTAGACATTATAATACCGAAAGGATCGATTTGAACAACTCCTTGCTTCCATATACTTATAGAATCTCCCTCCTTACCTTTAAAGCGGGCCGCTAATAGTATTAAACCCCAATGAGATAACAGTGCGACTGCTAGGGGTACTATAGATATAGACGCAAATATTACTGATACTACAACTAAAGAGTAAAAAAGTATTCCTTTAGAAACCTTCTTAACCATTTTAAATTTACTATTCATTTTAATCTCGCTCCCAATATTGAATTGCTGTTGTCAAGGTTGTTGCTAAAACTAATCCTGAAAAAGATGTAAGCTTTGTCCAGAATTCGTCAAATTCAGATGGATCTGGTAGACAGTCACCCCTTTTTAATTCAAATATACCTAGAGAATAAATTAGATCTCCAAATACTAAGAATAAAAGGCTTGAATATATCACCATTTTCCATAATTGGGGAAGCCTTCTAGCCTCCCTGATTATTATCTTTTCAGGTTTAACGTAATTATTTTTATTGTTCTTGTTGTTTGGCCTCCCTTCTTCTTGCATACTTTTCTACCTCCTCTTTAGTAGGATAACTTAATAACTTTCTTTTACCACCTCTTGAAATACGTTTAAAAGGATTACGACACCCTCTCCAAGAAAATTTCACCCTTTTTCTCCTCGTATTCGGTTATATCGGAATACATCTTTGTCAATTTTTTAGGAAATTTACAGATGTTTGTAACATCTACCTCACAGTCTTCACAAATCATCTTGCCAAGATCAACACAGAGGGCTGCTTCACAGTTAGGGCAGGTTAGTGGGAAGGTACCTTTTCTTTTAGACACTTCCGCCCAAGATCTCCTAAGAATCCACATTAACCTCTCTAAACCGTCATGGCTACCGTCGTCGAACATGTAGTGATTTGATCTTTGTACCTTAAGAGATTTAAAATCTACACCAAATTCCTCAGCAGTATCACCTTCCAAACCTATTTTTCTATAAGTATTAAGTGTAATAGGTACTCGGCGTAGAGCATTTCGTAGAGATAAGGAGTTATAAAATCCCTCTTTATTGGTTAGGTCAGAATCTTGATCCAGAGCAACATAACGATCTGAATCCCATAGGTTTATGTTTAATGGTGGTTGTTCCGCACCTCTAGTCAGTTTCCTAAAATCTTTAAAGTATTCATCAGGTTTGTAAAGTAGTCTAGCTCTTACGTTCACAAACATTTGAGGGTTCTTTTCAAACTCCTCAATAATTATATCCGCACTACTTTGAAACAGTGACCTAATTGCATCTATCCAATGTAACGTTATAAAGTAATAAAAGAAAGTCTTCATTTGCATTCCACTCCTAATTTCTTTAGTAGGTAGTATCCACATAAGAATTTATTTGAATAGTACCTACTAGGTAAGGGTTAGTCTATCTGTACAATAGTACAGCCAAACAGAGCACCGCTTTTTACATAACTGTAAAATGCGATACCATCCAACGTATTAACTGTTATTTTACAAATACGTTTAAGTTCTGAAACTTCTTCCTCAACATCTACCTCATGAGTATCTGGCAAGACAGCTTCCAACTCTGAAGCACTCTTGATAACTAAATCATCTGAGGTATCTACAGGGCTGTGTTTACTTGCTACAGCTTTGTTATTATAAAAACACATAATAACAATGACGAGCATTAAAAGTAAACCTAAACCTAAAGGCGCTGCTGTTGAAAGTACTAATGATTTAATGTACTCCCAAGTTGTCTCATCTTTCATAATGCTTATCCTCAATTATTGGTTTACAAGTTCTACTGTATTTATTACAGACGTACTTACTCTCTAAATTTACGGCTAGTCGTTGTACCTTACAACCCTCGAACCGCCCCCCTTTACCGACTTTAGGATATCCCCCTGTGTCTCCGAGACCAGTTAAAATTACACAGTCCTGGCGAACAATAGGTTCATCTGCTTCGTTATACTCAGGTATCGAGAGTAAATCAGTACCTAATACCTCTGCATTAACCTCAGCTTTATACAGTTTAATACAAGTCCTGTATATAACAGCGGACCCAATTAATACTCCAATCAATAGAAACAGTGCGAATACTCGATCCTTGGGAAAAGAAGGCAACACTCTTTTCTTTTTTTCCTTGGTCTCTTTACTCATTAAGATTCCTCCAGTTATAGTAGTAAATCACTACCGTCAGGGGTACTGTTAATTTTAACAATACCCCTTGCAGTAAAGACTCATTACTTTACAAAAACTTACTTAGCTTGCAAAAGCTTTTCAGTGCAGTGGACTTTGCTTTCGCGTCGAATTTACAGTCCGATTTCAGATACGTGCCACTGTAGGCCATTCCCAGCTACGCTCCTGGTGATTAGTAAATTAGCTATCGTCCGATTTGATCTTGTAATATATTAATCACCGTTCCTTTCACGCATAGTGGATTGTAATCGTGACCCCCACTCTTCATTAGACTCGTCTTCTTCTTTAGGGAATTCGCTTCTAAGACTCTTGACGGTACACTTTTGTCCACCATTATTCCTATTGCCCTTTGCTGAGCTTTTCTTTGGATTAGACTCTGCTTTGTAATGAATCACAGGCTCATTTCCATCCTTACTGAAAGCTTCTGGATGATTCTTAACAAGATCTGAGGTAGTATATATAGATCTATTCTTTCGCCTAGACCTAACATTCTCCTCAAAAGTGTCACTAACATTAGCATCTTTCAATATCTTCATTATAAGTGGTTTACTAACAACTTTTTTCCACTCAGGTTCTACATAATCGACATGAGGGATAAGGTTCCTAAATTCTCTAATGTCCATATATATAGGTAGCCCTATACCTAAGTAGTTGTGCTTTTCCTCCTTAAGGGCTTTATTCTTAATAACAAGTTCAGCCTCAGCCTCAGCATATTTTTGCAACTCTTTCACAAGTTTTTCAGCTAGCCTGTTAAGCTTAACAGAACACCTGTTTCTAAAAGAAGCAACATTAGCATAGGGTGTATACCCTATACCGAGAGAGTGGTGTGCCCAGAACCACCATCTGGATTTTAATTCCCAGACAATGTCGTCATCATTCCCTCGTCGAGACCTACACCATCTTTTCATAAGTATTCTCCTTTAGTTAAAGTGTTGTATAAAGTGATAGATATGCCGTCTTGGAAAGTCTGTTGAAGTTATCTTAAGATACTTTCCCATTAACTCGTTGTAGAGCTGCTTCATATAAGGATAGACTGGCCTTATAACTGGACGCTTCTGTGTCAGGGCATAGGTCGTCACTAGATTTCACACCAGTCCCTTGACTTACCTGATCTATTACTTTATCTAGGAAATGTGAGTTTTCATTCGGCAGGATTAAGCTCCCTGTCTTACTTGAGGTATTGAATGAATCACCTAGCTCTAAATACCCAGCTATATGTACATTTGCCTCATCTCGTACACGTCTGTATGAGTTGACAAATAGCACTTTAGTTACTTGATCATAAAGCGTACTGCTATTAATGATCACATGGGAATTGAGGACGTCATCCACATGATCATCAATAGTTGTTCTTTCAGTACGGGATATGTTAGCATATTCCATAGCGGTCATGGGAATCAGGGTATCTAAGTCTATATTCTTAGAGATTACATTTCTAAAAAATCTAAACCTAATCTCAGTTCGTAATATTTCTAACTTTTCTTCTCTAGTCCAATCAGGAGGAACAGATTCATCGTGTACGAGAACAAATCCAAACTCCTTCTTAAACCTATAAATCTCAATACCCTTTATAGCTACTAAGCAAGTGTCAACCAATGCTTTATAGGCTTTGATCTCACTTAAGGGTGTCTTACCAGATATCCAGTTATGTTGAAATATCCTTAACTGTCTCTCTGGTATACTGAGATTCTTTGGTAATCGTAAAGGCTTTAATAATTTTCTAGGATTATTAAAGATGGCCCGATCTAGCAGCCATAACTGATATTTCGTATCATCGGATGCGTCCTCAGTCCAGTAATCTTGCCAAAATTGACACTGTTTTGAATTAAAATACTTTGCCTGAAGCAGGTCTAACTTCTCCGTATCTTCAAGAGAGGCTGTGACATAATTACTACGGTCTTGATATAAAGCTAACCGCATTACTTCAGGTGCCTTGAGCCAAGACAGATACTTTACTGTCTCTTCTGGAGAGTCGAACTCCCCTAGCAAAGACCCCTCAACACCCACGACTTTCCGTCTGAAATCAGAGTACTTGTAACGAGTAGAGGAACCCTTGTTTTGAAATGGTCCGTATAATAGATCACTTACGAGTGGATCATTGTTAACCGGATCATTCGCTGGTGTGCCATAGTTAGATAGGTCTCCCAATTCAACTGGAGTCGGACTCCAAGGTACGCTAGCTTGAGCAAGCTTTCTTGCACTTACCTTAGTTGTACACGGCCTTAACAACTCTACAACAGTTGGTGGCCTTGCCCGATGCTCATAACCCTCGACTGGTCTCTGACTAGACATACTACTATCCCAATCTTTCGGGATAATATTAACCAGGTAAATCGGTTTCCCATTATTCCTGGTATTTTTCTCACGCTGCCTCTCTGAGCGTTGCATCCTATCACGGTAAATACTAGCCGTGTAAGAATGGTTTCCCCAACTGTCATCTTGGTCTAGCCTAAAGAATTCATCAACAAATTCACTGTTAAAGTTTTTTTGTTTATCCTCTTTAGTTATCAAGAAACAAGCTTGGATTTTGTTAACCTTTACAGATTTTTTCTTCGGTACTACTCCGTTGCCAGAATAGGTGCTGTATTTCACAACCCTATACAAACTTTCATCATTGCAAAAACTAGCAAAAGATGCAAGCCACGACTTATATCCGCTGGTTTCCCTACGAATTTGATCATTGTACTCTTTCAACTCCCAAGCCCTTAACTGATCCGCAATGTCTTCATGGTCAGTTAAGGATGCTTGAGAGTATGCATGCATTCCTGCCTCACCCTCTACATTGAAGAATCTAAGATCGTGAGCAAGAGTCAATGACTCCTTCTCCTTCTCGGGACACTTCTTCTTTGTTGGCTTTTCAGCCATTGGTTTAGGCCATTTTTGGTGTACCATACCAGCCATAATAATGTAGTCCTTATTAGTGAGTTAATAGATTAATTTTCCTTTACCCTAGACGGTAAGTTATCTTAAGATACTTTGATAACAGGGTGATTGTTTTTTACAAGGCTTGGAAGAATTTTAAAATAAGCCTGCGTATGTAACCATCTTACAAGATTCTCTCGATATAGTGAGATTCGAACTCACACCTCTAGATCTCTGTACCTGACGGTGTAACACCCCTCAGGCGATTAGGTAACGATCCTAACTTTGTGTGTCGCCAACACTAGAGTTGTCCCCATGGAAATGTTCATATCTTTGTTGAGATTGTAAGCTACAATTACATACTTTTTGCACTTCCTAGTGTTAACTGTGTGACTTATTGGATTAAAATCACTTCAAGTTGAGGAAAGTATAGTTTACCTCTAACAACCCTCTGAGCCTTTGAATGGCCCATATGGCTATTATCTTTCTACCTATACTCAGCTTTAAGTTTCACCTTAAAGTCCCAAAAACGGACTGTGAGAGCCTCTAAAGGCTATTCACGAGCAAAGTTTCTCGTTTTTCAGCAAGTTACGGGAAATGACTAAGGAATCTGCTCAGGTTTGTCGGCCTTTACGGTTGCAGATGAACCTAGCGACTACTAGTACTAGCTAGCAACTATCCGCCTATTACTTTAAAACCATTGTCGTAATTACACTCCAGTTAGCGGGCCAGAGAGGAGGGGTGGAGCCTCACATCAGAACGACTAGGTTCTTATTATCTATCTTGCCAGACACTCCTATTCCCTTATTAAGTTGGTATGTTAACAGGGGGATTCTGTACTGGCGGTGTATATATGTACACCTTGTTATTTCCTTGAACGTTTCTATCATGTATCGCAAGATATTGTTATAACCTCACTCGCACCGATATACGGGCTGATATACTTTGTAACAAGCAACAACAACACAACCCTATCTCATAAGATAGAGTTATAGTCTTATTACTCTAAAAAATCAAAGATCTGTACATCCCCAAAAAAATACCTATAATCCATATTATCGTTAGTATAGATATTATCACCATTAATGAAGGTATAACATTGAATATTAATGAAAGTATAACATTGAATATTTTTTTATACATAATCCACTCTCTCCTCTGTTTACTATTGAGTAATAACAACCTAGGAGTATCTTAAAAGATACTCTTAGAGTCTTATCACTCGCAGTGGTTAACGCACAAGTTTTCACCCACAGTTAACGTAATCTTTTTACAATATATCTCTGTAATAGAGTCGTGAATTACAAGATCTGTGTAGTCAATAAAAGAATCGAAAGCATCGAATTGAATCCCAGCTACCCCATCCTCATTGTAACCTACTACCCAAATATCCTGAGTAGCTGGTGCATTCTTTAAAGTCCAGCTATGATTGTTTAATTTACTCAAATTAAATACAAGTACAATTTCATGGGTGTCAAGTTCTGTTCTATAAAGTACAATAATTTCACCCATACCATTCAGACCTACCCTATCGGTACAAATTATTCTACCTTCATGCCAGCGATTAAGACCCTTTTTAGTGACAATACATTTACCACCATTCTTCATAGCTTCTTCTAAATTAAACTCACCCATAAATTACTCCCCATCAATCCTACTGTTAAAAGAATCTTGCTTTGCCTTTAATTCAAGGAAATCTACTTTTTCAATAATTACCCCTTGATTTTTATGAAGCACAACCAGTACTGATAAAGTTAATACTTGAAGTGTTAAACTTATAACTACAAATTCAATCATTAAAGTTCTACCTTTCCATTTAAGTTATAATTTTCAGGACTTTCATAGTTTTCTAAGGTATTGTCTGTAGGATATATATCTATATCAATTTCTATGTTGTCAAACTTACAAGCTACCAACTTCCACCCATTAACTTGCCAGCAAGTAGTAGTTGTAGCTGGGGATATATATATAACTATGTTCTTTTTAGATAAATTCAACTCCTTACTAGTGTTGGGGAGTGGTTTTTGCACTTCTTCAGATATAGCCATATCCATATATACTAGTGAACCTAGTAACAGTAGAATAAGGAAACAATTGAATAGTGTTTCTAGTGGACTTTGGGCACTCTTAATTAATTTTTTCACATCAGTATTCCTGTTTTAGTTTAAAATCTTACAGACATAGAAAAACACATACCCTATGGACTAAAGAGTATGTGTTTGTTTTAAGAAAGGTAGGGGGGGGGCTAGTTAAAGGACTTAACCAGTTTTTTGGAGTGTTCTCTTGAGGTTATTAATAGACTTTTCCATAGCCTCTTGTAATTTTTTTATACTTGCAGTGAATCGGTCTTGTACTTCTTTTAATGCATTTTGCTCGCCAAACTCATCCGATTTGACATTGTAAAAAGACCGTAAACTTTCCGCAAACTTAGCACCCATTTCATCAAATTTATCCAGTTCAACGGTAGGCTTATCATTAGACTCGCTAGAACCTTCTATTACATCTAGGTGTTCACCCTTGCCTTGTTCACGTTGTTGTTTATACTCTTCAACGGCTCCGCTTAACAAGAGTTTAGCTGTTTCATCGGTTTCCCAATTAACATCTGTGGATACTGCACCGGATCGAAGTAAATCAGCTTTACATTTATTATTAATAGCTTTATCCATAGCTGCTTTGGCCTCTTTAGCCTTAGCTACTTCATTGGCTTTTTTGTTAAAGTCCTCACATTGGCTGACTGATGTCAATTTGCGAAGGTCACCTTCCATAATGAGTGTATTATGCATTTTACGATAAGCTGCCGCTAATGGTGAGCGACCTTTCAACTTAGCTTGTTTGCCTGTTAAACGTTTTCCACCAGCCGCTTCAGAAGTGATCCACTCTACTTGTTCCTCCATTGCTATTTTAAAATCTTCAGCCGCTGCTAATGGAATAAACAGGGACTTTTCAAAGAAATGATAAGCAATAGAATAGACCCATGGAGCCACACCCTCTCGTAAACTGTCAACTTGACGTTCAATATCAGAATACACTGAAAAGCCACCTTTAAGGTCGGATGGCTCAATTTTTTCAAATGATACAAGTGTTGTTACGTTTCCATTTTTCATAAACCTAACTCCTGAATTGTAAGAGTATCTTAAGATACTTTAAAGGGTTAAAGTAAGTATTTCGAACAACTAGGTTCTTAAATTAAAATACTTACTCAATAAGGGTATGTATAATACTACTAATAATACCCCTATTGAGTAACTACTAGTAAGTATTACTCTTAATAAGTCTAAATGCTGCCTCTAAACTCTTTAACTTCAGCTTAAAACAGTCCATTTGTCCAATACTATTTCTTACGTATATATTCCAATAGGTTTTTTTTATAGTAATACCTACTGTTACTTTTTTGATAATAAAATAAAACCCTCTACACGTAACAACCCATATATGCCCTTTACCATAAGGTCCATACTTCACAAACTTATAATCCATAATATATTACCTTAATAAGAGTATCTCTTAAGATACGTGAGTTAGGGTTAATACAGTAACACAATTGTTACTATGGTTACCACTCACAATAGCGAGTGAATGGCAACTAAGTAATAATTAACAACGACCTAGTATATAGTGGGGTAACCCCTTTGAACTAGGAACCCTTTCAATTGTTAATGGTTGTAAGCCAAGTGCAATCTATCGGTTTTTTAGTTGGGCATAAAGAACGACTAGGTTCTTCATGCGCTGCTTAATAGTCATGATAAGAGATATATATTAGAAGTTAATGCTTAAGGTATCTTAAGATACTTAATGTATTAAATGAATAGGTATATAATAGATGAAATACAGTGTAATAAGGAAGGCTATTAACAGTGTCAATAAATTGACGCATAGGTTTAACCATCCTGCTATATCAGCTTACGAGTATCCAGCTATCAATACACTAGACTATCTACGACTAGTATATTCTACATATCACTATGTTAAAGAGCTACAGTAGGCGGCTAGCGCTCATACTGTTAAAGGTCGTACAGTACATATAAAATGTATAATAGTACTGTACTACAGTTGCAATTAAAAATCAACAACTATTACCAATAAATCCTATGCACATCTAAGCTGCATTGGTAATAGATAATAGGGTATCTCAGTATAAAATGCAATGAGCATTAAGATACCCTTTAACCACTCACCCTGAATTAGTATGAAGCAGTGAGCGTACCTGCTTAGTAGTCATTGTACGCCATTCACTACCCTTAACAACAACCTTTACATACACTGCTATGATTAGGCGTCGTTTACGCTGCAAACCTTTGATAACATCGCTTGCACCGCAAAAACAGTACGCTGTCTCACTCTTACGGGTTAGTGGATCAACACTCACGATAGCATACGTCTTTCTTAAGTTCGACCCTCGTTCTTCACCCATCATGTTGCCATGATCTGCAGTTTCGGATGCAGGTCTAGCTACCCTCTTACGCTTTTTTTGTAACATGGTTCTTAACTCCTTTCAGTTATAGAAGAGCGTCAATATTTTGACACTCACTATATTATAGGTCAATTTAATGGCTTATACTGGTCTCAACGATACCATTTGGATAGAATTTTTTCAACACATATAATTCAACATCTATCTTCTCAATGTCCATAGGTTGTGAGAATCCTATTAACTGGCTACTAGCACCTACCACTTCTTGCCACACCGTCCACTTAAAACGTTCCTTGTTGTCGAGTAACACTATACTGATTACTAGCTTTTCCATGATAACTTACTCCCTTTGGTTATATAACACTGGCGTCAATAAATTGACACTCACTGATTTAGACCTGCTAAAATCATATTACCCCTTTCAAACAGGTTATAAGAAACCCTAGTAGTAACCTTCGGATAACAAGATACTACCCGGTCCATCTCATTAACATACTTTTTTATATCAATAGGATCCGATTCTTCTACAAGCTCATAACCACAAAAAGCACCTACTTTCCACACACTCCATTCAAAGGTTTTAAAATTATCTGATAAAACCACCTCAATCATAAGCTTACTCATAATAAACACACTCCCCACCTTTAAATCATACAGTTAATTAGACTACCTTTGATTCTATCAATCTATCCACTTGTGTGTTAGTTAGTACTTCCCATATTTTCCCTTGTATACCTAAAAAATGTACCACTCCTATTATTAGATATGTCTTATCGTAATGTAACATTTTAAGATTAATTATTAACTCACCCTTATCTTTAAAATATCGACGTTCGATATCCCCATTAACCTGATTAAAATAGAGTATCACCCACTTATTCTTGATCTCCTTAGTCCAGTGTTCCATATTAAACACCCCACCTTTAAGTCATAATCTTAATCAAGAACTATTTTGAGAGTACAGTCAGGATAAAGGACCTGTAGGTCTCTTAACTCATTACCTATTTCATTAATGTCTGTAGTATCAAACCACTCTACTAAGGTTCTATCGGGGGTACTATACACCTTTGACCTAAAACTCTTACAACCATTTGATAGTACTATTACACATAAGGCATTCCTTAAGACTAACGGCTCATCATCCATAATATCCACCCTTTATCTTTAAATCGTAACTCAATCGTTACTCTGACTACTACTCACTTAATATTTAGTAAATAGTAGCTAAGTAAGGACTAGTGACTACGACTACCTAGTAACCCGCCCACCTTATCATTTCCCTAAAGTTGGTGAACACTCGTAACTTAGTAGTAGACTCGGTAGAGTTACCCACTACACACTCCACAATGACACACCACTCCTCAGTACCACACCTCAGTGATTTATAGTGCCAGTCGTGGCTGCTTGCCCATTTTGCCGCATCTTCAGTCATGATATTTTTTCCCTTCTATATACCTGTTAAACTACTTGCTCTCTCTGATCTAATTTAAACATAACATACCCTAATCGATTTGTCAAAACTATTTTCAAAGTATCTTAAGATACCCTTACCGGTATCCTATAGGATAGGGTGATAAAAGTATCTTAAGATACCCTAAGCCATTGATTTAATTGAAGTTTTTCTGGTTAGGTGTTGTGTATAGACTTAAAGGGAGTGAAATGCACCTTTTTTATTTCCGTATGCTGTTTTTGCAAGCAATGGGGAATTTCGTACTGAAAAACAAGAAGAATGTTTTGACTCTGACTCTGATTCTGAAAGTGACTCTGAAAACGAGAGTGAGGTTTGTATAACGATAAATGAAGCGTTTTGGCAGACTACTTGGGAAATTACTAGA
>SDBT01001251.1_pt1 | contig 44066 bp, 62 predicted proteins | sample 2277101 | NCBI WGS metagenome assembly SDBT01 (sample SAMN10404973, study PRJNA504765) | marine sediment metagenome | isolation source: marine sediment core GS10_PC15, 103 cmbsf | place: Arctic Ocean: Southern Knipovich Ridge | collected 2010
TGTTGATGGGGTCCTCCCAGTAAGCAGTTGTTCGATTGGACTTATTCTTCTTTTGAGCAGTCTTCCACCATGTTCGCAGGTAATTCTGCCTGCTTTCACGTTTAATGCCACGTTACAGGCTTTAGAGTGGAACAATCTATTCCCACTAGCCGTTGATGTGGACGATGACGGTCAAATGCGACCTGATATGGTAGAAGATTGTCTCAAAATATTCCCTGACACAGCGGCCATCCTACCTGTCCACATGTGGGGCAATGCTTGCTATGTTAAAGAATATGAAGAGCTTCAAAAAACGCGGGACAATTTGAAACTGTTCTTTGATGGGGCGCATGTCTTTGGTACTTCTGTGGATGGGAGACCTATTGGTCAATACGGGGATGCCACCGTGTTTAGTGTGGCAGCCACGAAACCGGTCTCTGCGGGCGAAGGGGGTCTTATCGTGACCCAAGACCCCAACCTCTTTGAGTTCGTGCAACACAGCGCATCTCACGGTCTCCACAACAGCTTAGACACCCAGAATAGAGGGATAAATGGTAAGATTCAAGAGTTTAATTCAATTCTGGCTTACTATGCCATAGGTATATTTGAAAAAACTAAGGCTGCCCGACGAGACCGGATGGAGGAATACAGACAAGGGTTGGAAAACCTTCCTTTGCGAATTTGGCAGGCTCAACAGGGGGTAGACCCCTCTTACAAAGACTGTGTTATTTTTACTGAAGACACAGAAATTCGGGGGAAGTTAGAAACCTTCCTTAACCAGAATGGAATAGGAACCAAGAGATATTTTGACCCGGCTATCCCAGCTATGGGCTCTTTTAATGGGGTTGATTTCAGCAGTGTTAATGCTCGGCATTTAGCCGCTACCTGTCTGTCCCTCCCGCTTTACCCAGCCTTAACCCGTGTTGAATTGGAGTATATTGTGTCTACTATTCGGAGATTTTACAATGGATAGTAGTAAACTTTATCTCGAAACTATGCGCCGTTATGGAACTTTTATTTATGGCTCAGGGGGCCACGGTAAAGTGATCAAAGACTTCTTTAAACCCTCTGAACTGGTGATATTTGCTGACGATGAGAATGAAAAGAAGGTAGCCTGTAGTCCTGACCAAATCCCCGATGGGGCTCGAGTAGTCATCGCAATAGGGGATAATCTTATGCGTCAAACTGCATCAGAGAGGTTGCGAAATAACCGAAAAAATCTTATATTTCCTATTGTTCAGCACCCATCCGCAATTCTATCTGAGAACGCTCGAATTGGGGCAGGAAATGTATTTTGTGCCAGAGCAGTGGTCATTGCCGGGACTATTATTGGAAGGCTTTGTATAGTTAACACTGGTGCCACTATAGACCACGACTGCTTCCTCGGTGATTTTGTACATATAGCCCCGGGTGTTAACCTTTGTGGTAGCGTAAGCGTCGGAGACCGAACCCTTGTGGGGGTGGGTACGTCTGTACGCCCAGGAATTACTATAGGCTCTGATACTATTATTGGGGCAGGGTCTGTCGTAGTGAGCGACATTCCCTCGAGAGTTATGGCCCACGGCAATCCGTGCCGTGTTATTCGGGAGATTACCTAATGAAAATTGCTTGGACTTTACTATGTAGGGCCAGGACAGATGAGTTTATTTATTCGGTCCGTACCCACGCTCCGTTTGTAGATCGGAGCATTGTTATTCTTCATGGGGATGACGAAGAGAATAAGGAGAATAACGAATTCCTTGAGTCAGAAGAATGTAAGCAGTGGGATATAGTTGTTGTCCGTTCAAACATTCCATATGATCCCAAGGAATTGCGGGACCTGTACATGGTATGTTTAGATGATTACATGCAAGAAGTTGGGGAACAAGTTTGGTTTTTGATTACAGACTCAGATGAGTATTTAGAACTGCCTGCCCTATATTCTTTGAGAGCAATTGCGAACGAGGCTGAGAAGCAGGGACTTAACATCATCGGTTTCAACTCCCATGATATTCAGACTGGTCCGAATGGTGAGGTTTATCAAAATAAATCTGGTTATTGGAACCCGAATTTTAACAAGCACTATCCCGGGATGCGATACACTCCTGGAACCCATATTGGAATAGCCCGACCTGCGCCTGCTCGCATGGGACAGTCCGAACTTCGTTATTTCCATGTCAAGACAGTGGGAAGCCAGTGGATAAGAGGCTGTCGTAACTATTGGACCACTGCTGAGGTTGCTCAAAATACTACCAACGATCCCGCTTGGAAAGAGTTTAAGAACATGTGTGCAAGGCATGCTCTGGAAACCTTTGACCAGTCTGCTAAGACCCTATATGAAGGAACAGTTCCTGATGAGCTTACTCGGTGGTTTGTAATGAACCGAAATAGTGAGAATTCAGAAGCTCGTTCTTGGTTTGTGGTGTACTATGTCTTTTTACATCCTGAGTTAAACTTCGGATGTGTTGGGAACAGAGACTACCCCTATGACAAAGAGCGCCAAGCTGCCCCAGATCTAACTTTTTAGGAGATAGAGATGAGTTTTGACCAATTTCGTACTACTGTAGCGGCCAATCTTGCTGCTCCAGATGAAACAGTTGCTACGATTCCTGGCCCAGCCCCCCAAGAGTGGGGAGATAATGAAATTACATATGTTGTTGTGACTCAAGACAGGTTAGGGCACAATCAACGTAATTTGCCTATCATTCTTCCCCATGTTGACAGGGCAGTGGTGGTAGATGGGTTCAGTAAGGATGGGACCTACGAATATCTACAGTCTTTGGCCCCCAAAGTAGAGGTTTATCAACGTGAATGGGACGATAGCTTTGCAAACCAGTATAATGAGTACTTGAAGCATCTCAAAGGGGGCTGGGTTCTCTTATGTGATGATGATGAAGTTCCTTCAGAAGAAATGTTACAGAGCTTGAAAGAGTTGGTCAAGATGTCTGAGGGAGGCAAGAAGTTTTCATTAGTAGAATTTCGTTCTAACGACATCTCTTATGTAGAAGGAGATTGGGAAAACAGAGTAGATAACGGGCCTTGCGAATACTATCGTCAGATTTTCTTTAAATGGTACCCTGGTATGCATTACACTGTTCATCTCCATCAGGCTCTTCAAGGGATGAGAGGTCCCGTTGTTCGGCACAAGGCTCACTATTATCATATTAAAAGTACAAAAGATGAGTTGCGAAACGCTTGTCGTAATTATTTTATCTCGGGAGAGTGGCCATCCACCCCAGTGTCTGAAGGTATCAAGACCCCCGAATGGAAGGAAATGAACTCTATTTTAGCCGAACATTACCCCGAAGTCAAGCTCTTTAGTCAAGTCAACGGGCTGCTGGTGTCCAATAAAATTTGTCAGGAATTCAAAGACTGGGCTAAACGATATGCCCACCATAACGAAGGAGTAGATGGGGAAAGTTCAGGAGAACTTAGGTGTTTTTCGAGGTATTTGGACCTTCTTTTCCCTGAAAATGCTTAGATGCGAATACTAATTACAGGCGGTGCTGGCTTTCTTGGGAACGCTTTGTCCACTGCGTTGTTAAAGCAATCAAGAAAAAATAAGATTCTAATTTTTGATTCTTATACGCATGGCTTTCCTAAAAAATTTCCTAAGAGACTTGAAGCTCCTATAATTGGGAAGATTCAGAACTACTATGATATTTATCGGACTTTGGATCGTTTTATGCCAGAAATTATTATCCACCTGGCGGCACATAACACTCGGCCCGAGGCAATAGGGCAGCTTAGGAAGTGTGCGGAGGTTAATTATCTCGGTACAGCCAACTTATTGGAAGGTTGTTTGATGTTAAAAGAACGACCTAAGAAACTAATCTTTGCTTCAAGCGAGTCTGTTGTAGAGCCTGTCCGTAACTTTGGAATTTCTAAAAGGGCCGCTGAAGATCTTATCGTTACCACCTTGTTGGGAATTCCAGGAGCGGGTATATCTCCTAAAATCCTCCGTTTTCCAGAGATTTATGGACATAGTGTTCCTTACACCTCCAATTGTCTTGTAAATTTTCTGGTTGATAACATGTTAGTTGGTAGCGATATAGCCCTCTATGGAACTGATAGATTAAGAGATTATGTGCACATCTCCGACGCTGTAAGAGCATGTGAGTTAGCTATTCAGGATGAGGGCCCCTCTCTTCAGGTAGACATAGGGTCTGGTAAAAGAATTACTATCAAAACCCTGGCTAATAAGATAAAGAAACTTACCGGGTACACAGGAAAGTTAAAGTTTCTGGACAACGAACTAGTACCGGTTCGTAATTCAGTAGTGAATCCTAAGTTAGCTAAGCTGACTTTAGGGTTTGAATGCAGCGCCGACTTTGATACGGAGCTTGAGACTCTGGTTACAAAACGTAAGAAGGAATTATTGTGAACGACGAAGTAGAATATGTCTATATTGACACCAACCGGGCAGCTCAAAATGCCGTAGACTATCTCTCCAAGTTTGATCGTCTTGGGTATGACACTGAAACAACAGGGCTGGATATAGTTAAGAACAAAGTGAGGCTGCTTCTTATGCAGTTGGGCACAGAGGAAGTTGCATACCTCTTTGATCCTCGCAAGATAGACGTTCAAATTTTGAAGGAAATTCTGGAGTCTAAGTCTATTCTTAAGATCCTCCACAATGCTAAGTATGATTATCAGTCCACAAAGTATGATACGGGCATCGTGCTACATAATGTCTTCGATACAATGTTGGCCTATCGGCTTCTAACCTCAGGGCTTATTGAAGACGGGCAAGGCGGATATGTGCCTGCTGGGTTTCGAGATAAAAGCAAGAAGATTTTTCCCTATAAGAGTTTGAACTTCTTGTGCCAGAAATATTTAGGAATCACTCTGAACAAAGAGGTACGAAAAAGTTTTACTGACAACCAATACACTAAGGAATATACTAAAACACAACTAGAATACGCTGCTCAAGACGTTATTGTCCTCCATCCTCTCTGTGATATTTTAGGACAAGCTTTAGAAAGTGAAGGACTAATTGATACAGCCCTCCTGGAGTTTGAATTCGTCCGAGCTGCTGCTGAAATGGAGCTGAATGGGGTACATATCAATAAGGATAAGTGGCGCTACATTATTGCTTGTGCACAGAAAGAAGCAACTGTAATTAGAGATAAGGTTGCAGACATGGTTGCTCCTCTGGCTGATCAGAATACCCTCTTTGGGGCCAGCACTGTAAATATTAAGAGCCAGCCACAGCTGTTGGATATATTCCAGAAGCTTGGGTATGATTTGGAAAGCACCGACGAGAAAGTCTTGAAGCTGTGCAAACACCCGTTGGCCTCTTTTATCCTTGAGTTCAGGGCCTACGAGAAGTTAATCTCGACCTATGGAGAAGCTATTCTCAAGAAGATTGACCGCGACACAGGTAGGCTACACTACACTTTGCATCAGCTCGGCGCAGATACGGGACGGCTCAGCTCAGAAAAGCCTAACATTCAGAATATTCCACAAGATCGGGAGGAGCAAGAGGTTAAGATCTCTTTCCGTGAGTGTTTTGAGGCGGAGCCAGGAAATGTTATCCTGACTGCAGACTATAGCCAGTGTGAGCTTAGGATTCTTGCTGAACTCAGTCAGGATCGGAGGTTCTTAGACATTTTCCAACGAGGCGATGACTTACATATCATCACTTCGCAACAGGTTTTTGGTTATTCGGACAAAGAGTTAGAGATTTATCTTAAACTTAAGCCCAAGGACCATCCAACTGTAGATCTTCTTGAACTGTTCTCTGCTGAAGAGGTTGACACATACAAGAAGATATCGGATCTTCGGGATAAAACTAAGACTATCAACTTCGGTATCGTCTATGGCTTGAGTGCTTGGTCGTTAGCAGGCCGGTTTAAGATTCCTCAGGATGAGGCGGAGGATATATTAAACAACTACTTCAAGACATACTCTGGGATCAAGAGGTGGTTGGGTAGAAATGCCCATGAGACCTTGGCTAACCGGTATGCCCAGACTATTATTGGAAGAAAGAAATACTTTGAGTTGGCAGACCCAGAGGATGAGGAGAAATTCCGTAGATCCAGAGGAGCTGTCCGACGTATGGGCAACAACTCTGTTATTCAGGGAACGAACGCAGACATTACCAAGGAAGCGCTGGTTCGTTTGCAAGATGCTTATGATAAACTCGACGGAGTAAAACTCCTATTCACTGTCCACGATGAAATAATTTCTGAAGTACCAGCCTCTATGGCTGAGTACGTTTCGGAACTAAAGACTGAAATAATGAAGCAGGCTTTCCATAGATTTATCAAGACTGTGCCAGTAGGTAAGGACGATAAAGTTTCTGTTACCGTGGCCAACCACTGGACAAAGTAAAATCTATCCTAGAAAACTGGGAGGGAGGTTACGTGCTTGGTAATCACAAAAGACAGCATAGAACTCACCTTTACAGATCTCATCTGCACTTCAATAGAGAAACAAGATCTTAAAATAAGTCCTCTGGTTGAATCCCACATAGTGGGGGTGGTGAGTAGCTTTACCACCGCGACTCATGTGGTGAAAGAAAGTATCTATTTAAATGCCTTAATACGCAAAGCTTTTGATTCTAGTGGAAGAATGCGTACTGAATATTTACGAACAGCCGGGGACGTAGCTTTATTCGTTTCTGGTATTTTTCCAGACAGTTTAGAATCACGGCATACTTGGTTTAATTTAGGTGATTATATAGACATTGGACAAAAGGCTTATGATAACATCAACACAGCTATCTTTGATGAGTTAGCAGTAAAGTTTCCGGAAGTAGTTGAGATGTTAAATGATGTGAGCATTAGAATTAATTTAGCATCGGTTGACCTTAAGAAATATATACAAAGAAGGAGACATATTGATGCCCGAGTTACCAGAAGGTAAGGCAGTTACTATTGGGAATAATGAATTTCGTTTTTCCTTGGCGGAAACTGGTATTGACCTAGTGACTGGCTTGAAAGGAGTCACCAGTTTAGAACCTTATGACGGAATGCTTTTTGATTTTGGTCAAGAGTTCTATCCCATCATGACTCCCAAGGGACTTGTTTTTTCTGTAGAAGTGGCATTCATCTCCGAAGATGGGGTTATCCAAGAGTTTCACGTGTTGGACCCTGTGAACGGTTTGAATCAGTCAGCCAGCAAGCGTGCTCGGTACGCCTTAGAAGTACCTATTGGGTTTTTTGTAGATAATAATATTAACGTCGGCGATACTATTAATTTATAGGCTAGACGTCCCCCAAGGAGATAAGAGTACGTGGTCAGATATACACCTAAAACTTACTTTTTAAATCCCGCCCACGAAGAGATTGCAAGATCTCGGTACTATTTGAAAAACAATCGAGGCTTTGCTAAGGAGAAAAATATCTTTGAAGCTTTCAAACGGGTCAATGGCTATATTTTTCGGGATGATACGAAGAAAAACAAAGACTTAGCCCAAAGATTGTGTGAAGAAAAAAAGATCATATACGGAGGTCGCCCGTTAGCTCAGGCCGGTACAGGCATTAAGAATATGTTCAACTGTTTTGTCTTGGGTATTGGGGACAGTAGAGAAGAAATATCTGAATGCCAGAGAGTCCACTTCCATATTCAAGCTCACGGGGGAGGAACTGGGATCAATTTCTCAAAGCTCCGACCGAGCGGCTCTTGGTGTAAGGGGGCTAACGCTCGCTCCAGTGGACCTGAGGGTTTCATTACTGCTATGGGGTATCTCTCTGCTAATATCTCTCAGGGAGGGAACCGTAGCGGCGCCAACATGGGCATCTTAGAGGACTGGCACCCTGGACTACTGAAGTTTATTAACAAGAAGTCCCGAGGGAATTGGGAGAACATTCGTAAGTTCTCGGTTGTCACCAACGAAAATAAATTCAAGCAATGGCAGTGGTTGAACCCCTACGATTGGCAGACTTTTAATGTCTCTGTAGCCCTTTCCGATGAATTTATGCGGCAAGTGAAGAGAGAGATGAAGAAGCCATGGGAACTGAAATGGAATGATGAAGTGTGGCATTTGTGGGACTACACAGCAACTCTTCGTGACCTTCTCCCAAACGGAGACTGGGTCGAAGAACAAGTAGCGATAACAGTTTGTGCTCCAGACGAAACTATAGCGATTCATGAGGCACTAAATGAAATGCCATTTAGAAATGGGGGCGCGATAGAGCTGGTTAATGGCCCTTACGACCTGTCTGCTTATGAATGGTTCCGGAGAATCTGTACTAACGCCTGGGAAGACGGCTGTCCTGGTATTTTCTTTATAGATAAGGCGCGCACCTATCATAACGGAGAGTATTTTAGCCCCCTAGAGGCTACCAACCCTTGTGCAGAGCAGATCCTACCACGTTGGTCTGTGTGTTGTTTGTCTAGTATAATTTTGCCAGAGTTTGTACAGGACGATGGTGAAATAGATTGGGATGAGTTGAAAGTGGCTGTCCATTTGCTGGTGCGGGCACTAAACCACATCACCCTGCTGAATTACACTGGTATAGAACAGATAGACCAGTCAGCCCAGAGGGAACGTAGGATAGGGCTCGGCACCATCGGAATCCACGAACTATTGATTCGGGTTTCAGAACGCACAGGTATTCAATACCTATACAGCTCCGACGTCGGACGAGATTTAGCTAAAAAGATCTTGAAGTTTATCAAGCACACTGCTTACGAAGCTTCTATTGATCTGGCTAAAGAGATTGGACCTTTTCCTGCGTTTAAGTTTGCAGAGTTTATTCAGAGCAAATTCATGCAGCAGCTCCTTAAAGAAAGGCCAGACTTGGAAGAGAAACTTAAGGAGCATGGGATCGCTAACGTCACGATCCTTACACAGGCCCCCACTGGGACCACAGGGACTATCACAGGCTATTCTTCAGGTTGTGAGCCCTACTTTTCGATGGCTTATGTCCGCAATTCTAATATTGGTAGTTATATGGATGGTTGCCCGTCTTTCCAAGACTGGTTAGCAAGAAAAGAGATCGATTATGCGGACTATAACTATGATCTCAAAGAGCTCCGGCGACATAAGAGAGTGCCAAAGTATTTTGAAGAAGCACAAGACATTGGTTGGGAAGACCACCTTGCTATGCAGGCTGTCTTTTCGGAACAAGTTGATTCATCAGTGTCCAAAACCATCAACCTCCCGGCTGATGCTACGGTGGACGATATCATGGGAGCTTATGTTGAGGCCTATGATCTGAATATTAAGTCGACTGCTGTCTATCGAGATGGCTCTAAGACCCAAGTTCTGGAAACCTTGAAGGCCCATCACAAGAATCCAGAAGCCAGGCCCTATACTATTGTGACCACAAATGCCCCCAAGCGCCCCGAGACATTAGACTGTGATATCCACACGGTAAGTGTGAAAGGTGAGCGTTGGAAAGCCTTGGTTGGACTAATGCATGGTCGCCCTTACGAGACTTTCTGTTTTCCTGAAGAACAAATTGAGATCCCGGCAACCCGTACAGAAGGCTTCTTGGAAAGAACTGGAAAAGGCAGGTACAATCTCATCCTTGGGGAAGGAGATAACAGATTTGTCTACAAGAACGTAGCCACCCTGCTGCTCAATGATGAGCACAGGATGATTACACGATTACTTTCAGTTAATCTTCGACACGGTAGCCCGCTGATCGCCTTGGTTTCCCAGCTCTCTAAATGCGACGGAGAGGTTACTGCGTTTAGTAAAGCAATGATGCGGGTATTAAAGAAATACATAACTGATGAGGAGTTTTTGGAAGTATCGACCTGTAGATCTTGCGGATCTGGCAGACTGGTGATGGAGAGCGGATGCCTCCAGTGCCAGGACTGTGGTTTCGCAGGCTGCGAATAAGGGGAAAATCCGGGGAGAAAAAGGTAGGTCCAATGAGTGGCCAAGAAATTAACTCCCACTGTAAAATGCGAGGTCTGCTTTAGTCGTTTTAAATCCTTAGCAGGTCACCTCAAAAAACATAAATACACTTCCAAAATATATAAGCAAGAGTTCAATGGTGCCCCAACCGTCTCTCCGCTGACTAGAAGGCGGATGCAGTTGGCTCGCTTGAGGTATGTCCTCAAACAGAAAGGTAAGATCAAGCCCCAGACTGAGAAGGGTTTGAAGATTTCTCTTGCTAACTTAGGACGCACCCATACTCCCGAAGCCCGGGAAAAGATTCGACAAGCTCGTCTTGGTAGCAAACTTGCTGAGAGCCATAAGACGGCAATCAGCCTGGGATTGCTTGGGCATGAAGTCAGTGATGAGACTCGAGCAAAGTTAAGTGCAGTTCCATTCACGGACGAGAGACGAAAAAGAATTTCTGAGTCTCAGTCCGCAGAGAAAGGTAACGCCTGGAAGGGTGGTGTTTCTCGACACCTATACTTTGGTAAAGGTAAGCACAGGCTCAAGAAGATTTTCGGAGATCCTCTTCGTTGTTTCTTCCCGGGTTGTGATAAGGTCGAAGGAGAGAACATTAAAGCAGTAGACTGTCATCATTTAGATGGAGATCATGAAAATAATCCTCTAGACGGCACCAACTGGATACCTCTTTGTAGAAGACATCACATGCTTACTGATGGTAGATTGAAGACGGCTTCTGCCAAAGAAATAGATGAGGCCAGAGAGCTGGCGTTTAAAACGCATATGGATTATATGAAGAAAAATTATATTGGCGAAGTTAAAACCTATCATGAATAGTGGTACTTGACTTTCTGCTATATTTTCTTTATCATTAATATGTCTTTAGGGGAGTATTAACTATGCAGATATCTATAAGAACTATTACTTGTCCCGATCCTAAATGTCACGTTGGTAAGATAGTTGTTCACAATGCTTACGACCCTAACCCGTTGGCCGGGAAGGAACAGCTTTGTGATCGTTGCAATGGTAAAGGTTTCTTGGTGCTTCATGAGGAAGCGCCCCTAGACAATTAAGGAAATTCCATGGGAGATTCTCCGGTGTATCATATTCCCTCTGTTATTGAGAAGGATGGAGATGGTGAGCGGGCTTATGATTTGTATTCCCGCTTGATGAAAGACAGAATAATTTTCCTAGGCACCCCAATAAATGACGCGGTAGCAAATGCCGTCACTGCCCAACTCCTTTTTCTGGAAAGCCAAGAGCCAGATAAAGATATCTTTATGTACATCAACTCACCGGGCGGTGACGTTAGCTCTGGCATAGGCATCTATGATGTTATGCAGTATGTGAAGCCAGACATTAACACCGTTTGCACTAGTCATGCCATGAGCATGGGATGCTTTCTTTTATCTGCAGGAACTCCAGGCAAACGATATGCCCTGCCTCACGCCCGCATCATGATGCACCCTGTTCAATCGGTATTTAAGGGTTCTTCTCCAGACATTAGAATTCAAAGTAGGGAGATGGAATACTTGGAAAATCAGCTTTTTACTCTACTTTCTCACCACACTGGCCGCTCTGTGGAAACAATCAAATCTGATTTTGAACGCGAAGTATTTATGAATCCCAAGGAAGCCAAAGAGTATGGTATTATTGACGGCATTCACGAAAGGAGTTTCAGAAGCACCGATGAGTAGTTTTACACAGGGATTAAAAGATAAGATTGAAGGTCTTAGAGACGAGAGAGAGGAGCTGGAAGACTCCATGTCTCGTATCGATACTAAGATAGAAACATTGGAGGAGCTTCTAGCCGAAGAGGAAGGTACTTCTGCGGCGAAGCCCACAACTAAGCGTAAGAGAGGCCGCCCGAAGGGTTCTAAGAAGACCGCCGAGGTATCTAAAAGAGACAAGGAACTATATGACGAGGCGGTAGCTACTTTGCCTGAGGAGGGGACTACTCGGGAGATGCAAGAAAGGCTAGTGAATCGTTATAGGCCCACCCCCCGAGCCACGGAAAGCCGGGGACCAGGAATTAAAGCTGGAACTAAAGAAGAGGTTAGGGGTAAGGGAACGAAGGTTGCCAAGAATATCACTATTGAGGATGACTAATGCCTGAGTTTACCGGTGAAGCAGGTAGAGTACGCTGTGTTGATTGCACCTCCCTGTCTGGAAAGCATTGTGTTAGGAAGAACACTAGTGTAGCTCCAAAGAAGAGGCGTACCTGCTCAGTTTATACTTTTAAAGGAGAGTATGTAAATAGAACCCCTCCCGAAACCATGTACCTTCCTTACGTAGATAAAGGTACTCGGAGATTGATTCGGAGGATGCAGAGGCTGGGGATTATTCCAGTGGCAGAGTCTCCGGATCAAGAGGGAGGGTACAAGGCAGTGCCTATGCCCAGAAGCACAGCAACCGCTGGTGTTTTGAATGTGCGCCCGGAAGCGGCTCCTGCCGAATCGGGTCCAGAAGAACAAGGGGCTACGACTACCCTAAACCCCGCAACCACCGGTCCAGATATTCCTGAAGTTTGGAAGTCTGAGGACAAAGATGAGTCGGGTAGTAGCAGGAGTTGACGAAGTAGGGAGGGGCTGCTTAGCAGGGCCTGTAGTTTGCGCAGCGGTCATTCTCCCTACCGAGCATCGTCCTTGGATAGATCAGATACGAGATAGTAAGAAGCTGTCTCCTAAGAAGCGTCAGTTGTTAGCTGAGTATATCACTGAGGAATGTGTTTGGTCTATTCAAGATACCCCTGCCTACCAGATTGATGATATGAATATTTTACAAGCTACTCTGTGGACGATGGAAAAGGCAGTAAGGTCCTTATCAGTGGAGCCAAACTTGGTACTAGTGGACGGGAACCATAGAATTCCTGGCCTTGAAATACCACAAGAAGCAATTATAGGCGGTGACAATATTCACAAAGCCATTGGTGCCGCCTCTATTATTGCAAAAGTTTCTCGAGACACTTGGATGCGAAATGTTCATTTGCTTCACCCAATGTATGGGTGGGACAGAAACAAAGGATATGGAACCGCAGAACACCGGGAGGCCATAATGGTTCATGGGCCCACTCCTCTGCACCGGAGATCTTTTAAGGGAGTTGCTGAGTATGTCACGGATACGGAAATTAGCAGAGACGATACTTTCCTCGCCTAAGTACGTCAGAATAAATGAAGAACGAGCATACCAAGTAGCCAAGCTTCTCCAAGATGTGCAGATGGAGGTGCCTCGTTGGGATTTTCCTCCACTGTATCCTCAGTCGGATGACTTTGAAGAGATGTGCCATTTCTATCTTGTGTTTAATGCTATCAACTATTGTTATTTTGATCAAGATAGGAAGAGATTTGAGGATGGGAAGCTTAGAGGGTCCACCCTCGCTTGTACTCGTCTTACTGAGGCATGGGAGGAAATTAGAGACCCTGCCTTTTTGGCTAACGTTGATGAGACCCATCTTCTTGGAGAATTGTTTCGAGCGGAAGGACCTATCTCGTTAGTGAAAGAAAGAACCGAAGCTTTGCGAGAGGTTGGCCGGTTCCTGAATAAAAACACGGACTTTACTTTTAGAAAGTTATTTCAGAAGTATAAAGAAAATGCATACTATGTTTCGCAAGCTATCCCCACCCTCTTACCCACCTGGCGAGACCCTTTCTGTAAACGGAGCCAACTCTTTGTTGGTATGGTATACGGAAAGTTTCAAGACTTGGAAGACTTACCAATAGCAAAATATACTCTGGCAGACCTTACTGTGTTTGCTGATTATCGGGTGCCTGAGACCCTGATTCGGATGGGCATTATTGAGCCCGCTGCCGCTTTGAAAAATAGACTATTTAGCCATGAGTTTATTGGGAGTGGAAGTAGACAAGAATTAGAGTTAAGAGCAGCCGCCATTGTTGGGGCTGATATCCTTACAGAAGCCTTGAATAAATATAATCAGACAGAAGAACCTGTAAATATTTTGCATACCGACTTCTTATTATGGAGCACCGGTCGAAAGATAGACGAAGCTCCTGAAGGCGTGTTTGTAGACAACCATATAACGCACCATTATACTCTTACTACAGATTACTAGGAGGAACAAATGTTCAATGAGTGTCGTCTGGAGGGACAATTCTCCCTCTCGTCCGGTCGGAAGTCCACAGTCTTCTACGATTTTGATTTGCTAAGCACCGAAGAGACTGCTAGCTATGCTAAATTGTTAGTAGACCGGTTTCCTAAGGAGCTGGTGGAGCGAATAGATTTTATTGCGTCGCCTGCTTTGGGAGGAATTGAGATAGCTTTCTTGGTAGCTTTTGCCTTAAACAAACCCCGAGTAAAGATTGATAAGGCTGGGTTGGTACGGGGGCCTGAGTTTGAGTCGCAAAGATTTCTTGTCGTAGACGATGTTATTACTAGCTACCAAGCTGTAAATAGAGTCCGTGGTGCTTTGGAAGGGAATCGATGTATTGGAGCAGCCGCATTTGTTTATCGAGGCTTTTCCAAGGATCTAACCAAGGAGTTTCCTACTATTTATTTGGCGCACAAGGAGCCTGAATTTGAACAAGGGGTAGAGAATGCCAGAACTGCCTGAAATCGAAACTATTGTACGTGCCCTTAGGCCTAGTATTATGGGACGTATTATTAGTGGGATGGTGATCCGCCCGAAGGCCCAGCTGCATATGTTACAGTCCACTCCCCAGCATTTTTATGAGCAGACTATTGGGCAAACTGTCACCACTGTATTACGTAAGGGAAAGTATATCATTCTACCTCTGTCGAATGATAATGTAATTGTCTTACACATGGGCATGACTGGATACCTCTTGTTATCTGAGACACCAGACCTTACATTTGATGAGAGATTCTCTGAGAATGCCGTGGATAAACACACCCATTTCTTGATGGAGTTTATGGATGAATCTGGGAGCGATCTTCCAGACTTAGAAATCCATTTTAATGACGTCCGGTTGTTTGGGAACATCTGGTTGGTGGAGAATGCCGACGACATTGACAATCTAAATGTCCCAGGCCTTCAAGACTTAGGTCCAGATGCTTTAGGGATCTCTTTGAATAAATTTGAAGAGGCAGTGAGTAGCAAGCGACCTATCAAATCAATTTTGTTAGATCAAAAAAAGATAGCAGGAGTGGGCAACATATATGCTGATGAAGCGTTATTCTCAGCACATATTCACCCTGCTACACAGGGGTCTTCTTTAACCTTAAACCAAATTTCTACTCTTTGGTTTACTGTAAAGTCGGTGTTGAAGCAAGGGATTAAGTATCGAGGGTCTTCAACTTCCGATTATACAACCACGGATGGCAGTAAGGGTTCTTTCCAGGACCATCACCGTGTTTATAGGAAGACTGGCCAGAAATGTGGAGACTGCAGCCATACTATCGAAAGGATAAAGCTCGCAGGAAGATCAACACACTTCTGTCCATCCTGTCAACCAGAAGGAACAGCTTGATGGTAGACCAACGCAACGCTATGAAGATTGAAGAACAGCTTATAGGCTTGTTTAAGCGAAGCCGTAAGCTGAGAAAATATAAGTTAGTGTTACATAACACTGACAGATATGGGATTGACATAGAAGCGACTGCGGTAGGTTTTGAAGAATTTGCTATTGAGGTAGAAAGCACCCAAGGAACTAAGTGGCCAAAGGACGCCCCGTGGCCAGTTAACTGGAGGAAGTTCAGTGTGCCGGCTCGTAAGAAGAAGTTCTTTGACCGGCACCCCATGTCCTTATTTGTAAAAGTAAATGCGGACATGACTAGAGCGGCAGTCATTCCTATGTCCTATGTTTGTTCTTCTACGTTAGAAGGATACCGTAATGAAAATGACGGCCACTTTACATGCAACGAATTTTATGTTATATTTGAAGCAGATCATCCAGCGTTATGTTTTTGTAAGATTGAAAACTTATCGTCGGTGATAGATGAACACTTTCAACACATGGTAAAGCTCAAGAGAGCTAATGCAAAATACACGGACAAGAGGCCGGAATTTGCTACTAAACGTAAGGAGACTTAAAATGCCATTATTCGGACGCAATCGTAACACTCCCCGACGGGCTCGCGGAGTTCATACCATCCAAAAAGGAATTGGGTTCCTTCAGGCTGGTGATTATGACGCGGCCCTTCGTGAATTCCGCAAGGTAGCCGCATCCACAAACCCACGCACCCGCCGCTTAGTGAGGGGTGTCGCTGGATTTTATATTTACAATACTGAAAGAGCACGTAAGGAATCTCGAAAGGTTCAGTACGGTAATAGCCGTTTGATGAGTTTCAAGAATGCAAACAGCAGGAGCGCTTGGTCAGATGTTGACATCGCTGCTGTTCTTGTAGCTCCCAACAACCGTTTTACCACTCAATTCCTTGCCTGTTTCCTCGGACGAAGTGAGGAAGCAATTCGCTTCCAGCGAAGGTATGCTTTTTCTAATCCCCTCTTTAGCTGGCGCACAGAGAATGGGAAGCATTACACCCGTTTCACCCAGAATCAAAGGGTAGTTGATCAGCTGGGACTACTGTCGTAGGGTAATCGGCCGTCTCCGGAGTTGCTGGAACGGTCACCATGGATTATATATGTCAACAGTTTTAATCATCGGAGATACTGACGTAGATGGCACAGGCGCAGCAGCTATTATTCGCTGGTACTATCAGTCTAAGTATTTGTTTCCTCAACTAAGGCCGAAGATTAAGGTATGGTTTCCGGAAAGAACCGTATTGAACGAGAGGTTTGCCGACGCTACTTGGGTAAGAAGTGTTGCCCACGACAATGACCTGATTTATTTATGTGATACGGGTTTGAACACTGAAGAAGGAAACAAAAATCTCGGTGAAATTTTGGCCCCTAAGACAATTTATTTTGACCACCATCAAACTAACTTTGATCGGCAAGAACAGTACATAAAGAACTATAAAGGGTTCTATGTTAAAGAGGGAGCGCGTTGCACAGCCAAGATAGCATTTGACACCTTACTTAAAGAATTTGATGTACCCCAGAGCTTCTTAGCGACGAGAAGGTACCGTAAATTCGTTAAGATCAAAGAGTTTGCACAGCTGGTTAATGATATTGACATGTGGATTCGTAAGTATGCCCGCTCTACTGAGCTTGCTGACGTAGTAAACGCTCTAGGTCCTGACAGGGCGTACGAAGAATTTACTAAAATATGTTTAACTCCAGGAATTAATACGGAAGTAACCAAAGACGCTATAGCCGCAGTCAGACATAGAAAAGAAGCCAGTTTAAAATTGGGTAAGTCCACGTTGGTCAAACATAAGAACTATAAAGTACCATTCTACACCGCTATAATCAATGGGTTTCAATCAGAGGTAGGTTCTGAATTGGTTCATCCCCGGGGAATGATAGCGTGTTATAATCTTGATGCTAACGCTATTAGTTTTAGAATTGGGTCAGACTATAGTGGTATGAAATATAGTCGGAATACTACGATTAGTTGTTTGGATTTTGCAGAGTTATTTGGAGGCGGCGGCCACCCGCAGGCAGCGGGAATTAGTCCTTCCGAAGCAACTAAAGTTCTTAAAGTAATGTCCAAAGAGATGGGACGTTTCTTGTTAGAGGAAGAAAAAAATGGAAGAGTTCAACGAAGAAGTGGAAGCACAACCAAACGGAATAAGACTGGAAAAGACCCTGCCGGTAGTGGACCAGATCCTGACAAATCCTGATATCTGTGAGCAGGTTAAAGAGGCCAATGGCTGGCCTGTAGACATATCTTCTGACAGAGTAGCCCTACTTTTTTTGACTGCTCGATTTCAAGAGGCTGTGACTCTACTCTCGCTACAGACTCAGACCTTGAAGCGCATAGTAGATAGTCATGAAGTCCGAATTGTTGGCATGGAAGACGCCCATCGGGACCACGTATATGGAGACTCTGTGTAAGTGAGTAAGATAGTTTTAGGAGATGCTCGGGATTTAAACAGCTATCCCGATAGTGAGGTCCACCTTACTATTACCTCACCTCCTTACTTCGTAGGCAAAGACTACGAAGATGACTATACGTTTGATGCCTATCGAGAAATGCTGCGGACCGTTTTCCATAACACCGCAGAGAAGACAGCCCGGGGAGGCAAGATCGCGATCAACATTGCTGATATAGCTGCGTTTTCTAAGGTAAGTGGTCGGGTAGAAGAGAACATCCAAGTTAGTAGGGAGATAGTAGACAACTTAGCCAAAGATGATTGCCATCTTATGGCCCGCTACATCTGGCACAAGGATGATCCTTGGGTTAACTCCCAGCATGTATGCTTTCACGACAAGATCCCAGCTACTTACGTCCGAGCCCTCCCTAATTGGGAATACATCTGGGTTTTCTACAAGGGCACTCCCAAGCGAGAAGATGCTCCAGCCATTACTCAACTGATCAGCAAGGAGGAATGGAAGAAGTGGGTATCTGCCGTCTGGTATATCAAGAGTGTGCATGCCAATGACTTTCACGCAGCTATGTTTCCTGAGGAATTGGTACGTAGACTTGTGCTTCTTTACTCCCTCCCTGATGATGTAATATTTGATCCTTTTATGGGAAGCGGCACCACTGCAGCTGTAGCTTATAAAAATGGTAGGGATTATGCTGGTATTGAAAGAGATGAAGACTACCACGCCTTAAGCCTTAAGAGCGTTGAGGCGGTGGAGAATTGCTTAGAGAGGCAGTTTATTCCGCCGACTCGTTACCAACAAAATAAGGTTTTCTAATGCCCGAATTGAATGTAAATGTCCCAGTTTTTGACTGTAAAGTCAGAGCTGAATACTTATACGACCTACAGAGCCATCACGGAGAATACGAAGACGTCACCGTGTTTGGGCTTGCTAGTGTCCAAGGAAGAGCTTTAGGTTTCCACCTGTTAACTGAAAGAGGAGCACAGATGGCACGTCTGCCTCTTAGCGCTCTAACTTTTAAGGAGCACAGCTCTCACCTACCTCTCCATTACTTACAGTTGTGGGATTGTTTTTCTTATAATGTTTCTGTCCTTGACTTTGATTGGCTACATGAGATGCGAGTTAAGGTTGTCTTGAGAGACCAACAGGTTTTTGATGGGTCCTATATGTTTACCGTAGATTGGTACGGCAACAACGATTCTGAAGAGCCCGGTGGAGATGGCCATAAGAATGCGCATGTAGTTCAGCTTGACTGTGGGTGCATTGCCGCCCAGCCTAACAACCGAATGATCTGGCATGAGCCTTCGTTCATTACCAACCCTTATAGAATAGACCAAGGAGAGCGACCGGAGTATCTTGTCAACACCCACAAATGGAAGTGTGAAATTGACAGCCGGTGGACAGCAGAAGACTCATATAAGATGTTCTATGAGGACCATAACTTAGGTACTGAGAATCTTACCCAAGAAAAAAGAATAGAGTTGGCCAGATTGAGAGCTTTACACGACAGCAAGTGCCCAAACGATCCGGAAGAAAAAAAGAAGAGAGATTAAAATGACTTTATGTAAAATTGATAACCATGTGTGGGACTATTATACAGACTCGTACAACCATCTTATCCGTGCTTGTAAACGGTGCCCAGCGAAGCAATGTCAGGTGGTTGGCCGTGAGAATCCCATGTGGGTTATGTGCGGTCCCACGTCAACCTCGGAAAATTAGAAAGGAGATCATGGTCCAACTACCAAAATTACAAGTCAATAAAGCGGAGATAAAAATGCTCCGCTTGGCGCGTAAGAAGAAAATGCTTACCATTAGAGATTTTAGTTTCTGGGACTGCGAAGATCTTATGCATAAGGGAGGACTTAATAAGTTCGTTCCCACTGAAGGAAGAGGGGCAGGCTGGCCCCATTGGAAGATAAGTCACAGAGGCCGTAGACTTTTGGAATATCTTGATACCAACCCGCGACGTAGGTAATAATGCTTAGCCCCCTCAAAATTTTCTCTCTTACTGGATTTTCGGGGGAAGATCACTTATTATTCTATTGAAGGGAAAATGGAATGACTAACAAAGAACTGCTTCGTAAGGTTAAAGATGAAGCCTGTAGTTGTGACATGATGGTGGGTTATAGTTGTTACTTTTGTAAGGAGTTGAAGCCTAAGTTAGAGAAAGCCGTATCAACTCGTTATAGTCCTACTAAAAGTCCATACGAGCCACGAAAAATGAGAGGCGTATCATGAAGTTTCAAGTAAAAACTGTTACGGGTAAAGAACTGGAAGAAACCCTTAATAATTATGAACCTTATAGTTTGACACCCCTCTCAATTGTTCCAGATATATTTGTGGACATGCATGGAAGAACAGTGACTAACTATAAAATTATATATGAGGTGGTTCCAGAAGAAGATCTACGAGAAGCACCGAAATATTATACCAAGGATGCCTTAGAAATGCAGGGATGGGATATTTAAATATGGTTATTCGCTGGACTAAAGAAGAACGAAGAGACAATGCTCGTAAAATTATGGCTGGAAATATTGATCGGCACCAAACTGGTCGTAAATTAACCCCAGAAGCACGAGAAAAAGCAATAGAATTTGCTGTAGACGCGTGGAAGGGAAATATGGGTAACGGTACTGCCTCGGAGCTTGGTATCAAACACGTAACCAGGGAGGTACTTAAAGATTAATATGTTAGATCTAGGAACAGTTAGAGCCTGCCCCATATGTAAGCGAGGTAATATAATCATTAGAAGTATAGTTAGCCACGGGCCTACCCAAGTTGTGGTTAATTGGGCCGCGTCCGATAAACCAAACGTCTATGAAGAAAAGAGTGATAGGGAAGTATGGTACGTGTTAGATTGTGGACACAAAGTTTCTGAGGGGGCTGTGCAACAAGAAAACACTCCTAAGTTTGTTCGTTGGTATCCTGAAGATTAATATGGCTGTAAGTACCCCGGTGGACACAAAAAGGAAATATAAAATGAAGTGTAAGAAACATCCAAAAGCAGGAACATACCATTGGTCCACCATATCAGGTGATAATGCTCATTACGAATGTAAAGGGTGTGCGGAGATTCGGTGGGGACGTGATAAAAAAGACCCTAATGATGAACCAGAGAAGCGTTTAGATCCACCGTGTGATGCACGGGCTTACGCAGAGCGTTATGACTTTGGGAACCACGATCCAGAAAGGATTTGAAAGTACTACTTGACTTCAATCTTCCCCTTAAGTATTATTCTTATTGAGAGGATAAAATTGGCAAACTTTACAGAGTCCAAGGAATCTCGATTCGGACAGTTCAATACTGAGGATGTCTTGGTGCGGTATGTTCTGAACGTTGTCGATGGAATTAAGCCGCTAAAAGGTTTGGTACTAGAACCTTCTATAGGTACGGGTAATTTTTTAGATGGGTTGGATGAGTATGGGGTGTTCACCGACGGGTGTGAGGTTGATCCTGAAATCTATGTGGAACGTAAAAATGATAAAGTTGAAACTCAGTTAGTAGATTTTCTGAAATTTCAAACTGATCGGAATTATGATTTTATTATAGGAAATCCCCCTTATATAGAGCTGCCTTATTCATTCTATTCGACGGAAGAACAAGAAGAGATTAAGAAACAATACGGGTTTTTAGTAGACGGGCGTCTTAATCTGGTACATATCTTCTTGCATAAGTGTATGCAGCTCGTGGCAGAAGATGGGGTTATTGCTTTTCTTCTACCAAGTGTTATTCTGACCAGCCCGTCCTATGCGGAGCTTCGAAGATTAATCTTAGAATCTTTTGGAATTGTGCACTTGGAAGAGAAATTAATTTTCGAAGGAGTTCAGATTAAAGTCTGTCTTCTGGTCCTTCGAAAAGGAGCAGAGGTTAGCAGCTTCGTAGTTGATTACGGAAATGGACCACTGTTCATAGAAAGTTACACTGACTACCCCCACACCGCCCCCACTTTAGATAGCCTTGGTTATAAAATTTCTGTTGGAAATCTTTTATGGTATGAAATGGCCGGCCGGATGTTAGATGAGGAGACAGATGCTAGCCAGGTCTTACTTTACAGTAACAATATCAAAAAGGGAGAGATCTCTTTGAATGTAAATTTGGGTAAAGATCCTGAAAAGAAACAGTTTCTTCATCCTCGTCTTATGACTGTAAAAAACTGTGTCGTCCTGCCTAGGACTATACAACCAGGAAAAGTTCGTTTTGCTTTGATCAAAGACAATACACAATATCAGTTTGAGAACCATGTGCTAGTAGTACAACATGATAGTGTTGAATATCTTGAGAAGCTCTCTGATTATCTAGCCAGCCCTCAGGGGGAAAAAGCTTTCGCATTGTTTACGAATTCTGTACAACTTACTGCGTCCGAAATTCAGTCCTTGCCGATTCTTGAATATAAGATAGAAGAGTTTATACATGAATTATATTAATAGAGGATTTACAAATGAATAGTTTATCTTGTGCTTTTGAGAAGATTAAAGAATTAACTTATAAAGATTTGGAAGTAGTTCGCGATAGTCAGACTCAAGAAACTGCCGATGCTCATGAGAAAAAGATTTGTGAATTCTTGCGAGAGTTTAATATTCTTCCTCTTCCTAGAGAAGTATTGAGTGGTGGACAAATAGAACTAATTAAGAATGGAAATTTCAAAAGATTGGCGGGTAAGGTCCGGACAGGCAACTGGTATATTCATCAGCCTTGCAACACACAGAGAGCTATTGATATTCTAATACAGTACAATAATAAGTTTGTCCCTATAGAATGTAAAAGTGGAAAGGCGACTTCGACATTTAACGGAACTTTTCCCAAAGAAGGTGTGATTTATATTTTTACAGAACAAGATTCAAATTCTACTACGTTTTTTCTGGGGAATGAAATTAGCCCAGAAGTTAGAGCTGCGTTGTTAGAAGGAATGGAGAAACTCAGAGAATTCGCTCGGGAAATAAGTATTCCTATATTAGACATGCCGGGAAATAATTTGGGTTTTATGATTTACGGGCGTGGAAAGTATGAGCAGCGTGGAGGAGGAGAAATTACTAGGTTTTGCCAACGGGCAGATAAAAAGGATATGGAACAAAGAGTTTTAGACTTTATTGAAACATCTTCTGGGGATAGAGATCCGGGAGTAAAACGTTATTTTCGTACTCTAGAATATTTTGAGGGAGAAATCGTAGAGTTACCCGACGGTAGAAAAGGCGTGGTCACAAAGATCCGAGGGCCCAGATTCGATATAATACTTAATGATGATAATAAGAAAGTCACTACCTTACAGCACAAACAACCGGTTAACCCAGAGATTAGGAACAAGTTAGATTTTACTGAGAAGGTAGCTTAATATGGCTGTTATCCGGCTCTATATGAGCTGGACTTGGACGGGGGTGCAATTCCCCCCACCTCCACCAGTTATTACTTTTTATATGGGGGTGAACAGATTCGACAGGTCAAGTAAGTATGGAGACGCAGCCTATCGTTGGTCAGGCGATATAAAACAGGACCTAACACACAATTGACAACCTTATGGTTGACTACGCTGCAAAGCTTCACGCTGAGGAACTTGTTTCCGAGGACGAGGGCCTTGTAGCATTTGCTGCCTAAGCACTAGTACTGCAATAGGTTAGCGGGGAGGCCCCTGCCTGGCACCAGAAGTGGGGCACTTGCTACCAGAGGAATCTGGTTTACTAGGAGGAATCTAAAATGGATACAAAGACTTTTGCCTCGGAAGAGGACCGAAATGAATTTATTGCTGGAGATCGGGAAAAGAGAGTTGAATTAGATACTGTAGATATACTTTCTGATTTGAAAAAATTGAGAAAGGAATCACAAAAAATAAACGAAGCAAGCGAAGAACTCAATAATTTCTACATAGCATTAGAGAATTATTTACGAAGTTTTCAAATAAGTTATGCATTATTTTTAAGGGATGAGGATAATACCAAACCAGAAGATAGTAATTTTCAACTTTGCTGGTCGGAAGAATTTACTAAAGATTGTACGCCTGTAATTTCTACCTTTTATTTTTGGAGAATTGGTTATTGTAAAGTAGGTGAAACTTGGCGACTTGCTGCTCTAAAGTATAAGGTTAATCCAGTAGAAGGAGAGCTACCCCGCCACGAAGCAGTTGGAGAACCTATCAGGCTTACCCATGCCCCTCGTGATGTAAGAACTTCTGCTTCTCATTTAATGCGACATCTTGTACATGCCTTATTAAAGCAAGTAGAATACGATGAAAGTTGTGTACAGAACGCTTTGAGAAGAATGAAGCCCCTGGCTAACAACATGCGAGGTTTATAAAGCATGGGAAAGGGGCCAGAGATAAAGGAGAAGCTAATGTGTAATATTAAAGTTGGCCGCTATACTCACCCTTCTGCCCGTGAATTTTGGCAGGGCTGGATAGAGCCGGAAGACAATTCTTGGATCATTTTTATTAATGCTCAGGGTAATCCTGTAGTATTTTTGGATAGAGATCCAGAAACTGGGGCGGTTTTGTATAGAGATCCAGAAACTGGGGCGGTCTTAAATTAAACTAAAGTGTTTGCGGTGGATGGCCGCAACACACAAGGAGAAATCAAGCGCAACATGTCAACAATGATCACAGATATGTGCATTAACTGCGGGGTCTGCGAACCCGAATGCCCGAATGAGGCCATTAGCGAAGGTATAGAAGTCTTTGTTATTGATCCAGAATTATGTACAGAGTGTGTAGGGTTTCACAATGAAGAACAGTGTGCTGTCGTCTGTCCCGTAGATTGTTGTGTCCCAGACCCAAACAATGGGGAACCAGAGGATAAATTATTTGATCGAGCCAAAGCTATACATCCTGATGTTGAAATGACCTTAGATCCTGACACCTCGAGGTTTCGAAATGATAAAGTCAAATAGGAACAATGTTTTGGTTGTTTTTTTAGCATTAGTAATTGCAGTCTTTCTCTCCCCGCATGACCATGCGGGGGAGTGGATAGGGGGGTAAATAAAAAAACGGAGGTAGCTGAAAATGGCAGGTTTCAACTGTAAACACTGTGGTTTTGATTTATCTCTCCGAATAGATTTATTGGCCCAAGCCATGCAGGCAGATCATGCCGATGGTAATTTTCCTGAGAATGTAGCCGTTGATGGCTGCTGCGAAAGATGTAAAGGGTTTTTTCACTTCAGTGGCGAGATGTTTAGTAAGTTTCTGGCTATGAAGATTGAAGAAGGGGTTATTGATCCCCGCACTAAAAACTATGCAATCTTAGAGTTTGACATAGGAGAAGAGGAAGCCGAACATTTCCGACAGCTGATGGAAAATGGACATAGGGATGAAGCAAAAGCGTTTATGCTCAAACTAATGATTCGAGACGAACGACCAGATGAACATGATTAATGTGGGGACTCCGTCCGACTTAACCGTCGGGCACGGGGAGACAAGTCCTGGAACGACTATAAACTTACCCTGGTCCCCCTGGGACAGTCTTGAGAAGACTATAAATTCTCTGGTGGAGGCGGAATAGCCGCGCCCCGCTGCCCAGATTTTTATGATCTGGGCAGCACAGGAGGTAAGTATGTATATTGAATTGCGGTGTGAAGTATGTGGGGAATCTGCCCCAATTCCTTTCGAAACCCTGCTGGACATTTGGAAGCAGGGTTACGATCACATGTGTGAAAGATATAAAGATAAAGCGAAGGTTGTTGCCGAAATAACCTGTTATTGTGGACATAGGAGTAAATATGACAGTCCAATGTTTAGGTATATTTTCCAGTTGATCTTTGATGAATTTGTACTCAATAAGAACGTCTAATTGGGGAAATTCTTTGGGGTTAATTACTCTGTAAAGGAGGAAAATTTCCTAAATGTCTAAGAAAAACCATCGACGCGCTGCCAAAAAGCAGCCAGTAGATCAATCAGACAAACGAATAAGTGAGAGACAGTTTGCCAAGGTCAACAAGGTTCAACCAAGAAATGCGCATCAAGCGTGGTATTTAAGAACAATAGAAGATCATACTGTTACGATAGGGTCGGGCCCTGCAGGTAGTGGTAAGACTTATTTAGCGGTGTATTCCGCTCTCTGCCACCAGTGGTCTAAGACAACCAAAAGAATAATTATAACCCGCCCTGCTGTTGAGGCGGGAGAGAAGCTCGGTTTTCTTCCCGGGAATTTGGATGATAAATTAGATCCCTACATGCGTCCTATTTATGATTCACTGTACGATCAAATAGGACTGTCCTTGACTAAGGAGAAAATTGAGCGGGGGTATATTGAAATAGCGCCACTGGCGTATATGCGCGGGCGTACTTTCAATAACTGCTTTATCATTCTGGATGAAGCTCAAAATGCTACGTTAGAACAATTAAAAATGTGTTTAACCCGTTTAGGAGATAACTGTAAGTTGGTTATTGCAGGTGATCCTAGTCAATCTGACTTAGGATACCACAAACGAAAGTCTGGACTTCTTGTGTTGGAAGATATTCTAAAAGAAGTTCCAGATGTTTCGATAGTTAAATTTGATAAGGAAGATATTGTTCGCAGCCCTGTTGTCATAGACATAGTGGCTGCCTTTGAGGAGTTTGAAAATCAAAATGAAGATTAATTTTGCACCTATTATTCCACTAGAAGATTTTGCTGCTGTGAGGGAGGTCATCAAAGGAAGTTTGATCGTTACCTCTGGTGGCTACGATCCTATTCACCCCGGGCACATCTCTTGTATTGTAGATTCCAAGAACTATGGAGACGTACTCGCTGTCGTTGTGAATGGTGATTGGTTTCTTGACTATAAGAAAGGGAAGGCATTCATGGATCTTGCTACCCGATGTGAGGTTGTTTCTGCCATTCGGGGAGTGGATTACGTGATCCCTTTTGAGATTGAGAATGATCAAACTGTTTGCAAAGCTCTTGAAATTATTCAGCCCGATGTATTTACTAAGGGTGGAGACCGGGTAGATGCCAGTACCATCCCTGAGTGGGACACTTGTCAGGAACATGATATTGAGATTATTACGGGGGTTGGTGACTCCAAGGTTCATAGCAGCTCTAATATTTTAGAAGATTGGTACCAAGCACGCATCTCTTTATTCATGAAGAGATCGTAGCTCCTTGACTTCTATCTTCCCCTGAAGTATTATTCTTATTGAGAGGAGAGAAAAATGACTACAGGATTTCAGACAAAAAGCGCAACGAATGCAGCGGATAATTTAAAAGTAGAGGTTGTTGAACCTGTTGGTGAGTTAACTGTGGGCGCAGGTTCTGCAGATTCCAGGTTCTATCTAACTGCTCTATGTATTTTAAATCATCCCGATGTAAATAATTTTTTCTTACTGAATAAACTTAAGTTTAAAGATCGTATGACAGGAACTCAAATTTTCCCTCGGGATGGAATGTCTCTCCCGAACGGAGAAGTTTACACAGCCCCAGAGCCTACCAATGAGGAGCAAAGTAATGCCTCTTAGCGAACAAGCATTATCAGTAGTAACCCGGCCTCTTACGAAGGAGCAAATCAAACAACGCCCTGGCAAAGCCGGAATGATCTTTAATTACATCAGTGCGGACCTTGTTATTGAGCTTCTTAACGAAGCTTTTGAGCACAGGTGGAGCACCGCTATCATCTCTAGTGCGATACATGATAAGACTGTTGTTGTGGGATTAGAACTAACCGTTTGGGATGGAGAAGGAGATTCTATCCACAAGCAACAGTTTGGCTCCTGTGACATGAATGCAGGCATGGGGCCAGGGGAAGCCTTTAAGGGTGCTGCCAGCGATGCCTTGAAGAAATCTGCCACTCTCTTAGGTATCGGTTTGGAGCTTTATCAAGACGATGAGACATCTAGTTCAGCCCCACGGCTTCCGAAGAACCAGTCCCGTCCCACGCCTCCAAAGGCACCAAGCGCCCCCAGCGCCTCACGTGTTCCAGCCACACCCCCGCGTGGTCCTGCTGCGCTGACCAGTCCGGCGCCTGCTGCTGCCCCTCCGAGGCTAGCAGCGCCGCGGGCTCCAGCCACGCCACCCTCGGGTAACCCTTTCGCTAGTGGGACATCTGGCACTACTGCCAGTGTGCCCGCCCCGCCTAAGCCGGTAGCTCCTGCGGCACCTGCGCCACCAAGGGCTAACCCCTTTGCGAGCGCTGCCGCTACTGCGTCTGGCCCCAACTCTACACAAATGAATGCAATGACTAATCTTGCTGCGCGAAAAAATCTTTCGCAGCCAGAGATGATTGCTCTAGCAGGCGTTAGTGACGAGCAAGGTAACGCTGTTACAACTTTTGAGGAATTGACACACGCTCAGGCTATTCAGGTTATTAAAGCTGCCCAGCTGTAAAAAGAGAGGCATACCCTATGGCTGACCGATACACAACGCACAATGTGTTCCTTGAATCGGCTGACTTTAATATTCTAATCATTGAATTTCCGGAAGCGGACGTTAATGATAAGTTATCTCTCTTAGCCACTGAAAAGGGACTCATTTACAGGCACTTTTACGAAGATTTCGTATTAGGAACTTGTATGGCTAATTCTGGGCCATTCTTCTACCACATCCGTCGCCGTCCAGAACTACTAACTAAGTTTGATAAGATCAGAAATGAAGCTCTGGACTTAGTCTTTCGTTACAGCTCTGGGTTTGAGGCAAACAATATTGTTATCAATCAGAACAATGTATTAAAGACAAAGGACTCTGTTCGTCACGACGAGACAGTTCGCCTTCTAACAGAGAACGATTTGTGGAATCAAGACCCTCCGCTATCTAGCTTTGGTCCTGCAGTAATAACGAGTGCCCCAAGTAAAGATAATCCGTTCCGGGAAGAGGGTGACGACCTTGACGAGCCTGATGTGGATGCCCCTGACTTTCCCAGTGATCCTGACAATCCATTTGTAGATCATTCTAATAATGGAAGCAACCATAACGATGTGCCCTACGAGTTGGTAGGCCATCGGTGGGAGAAGTTGGGCTTGCACATCAATGTGCGTCAGTATGAAGAGGGGGAAGAGAATCTAAGTAACCTTCTTGGTGGGGCCCCTTTTGAATCTGCTCGGGGATATCATTTGTTGATCGTCCAGTTATGTATTGAAGACTTCTCTGATATTTTCCACCTGCTGGATAAGCAGGGTATCTCTAAGAAGTCTCCTCCCCATACCTTAATGTTGGAGTTATATGAAATTGCTATTCAGTATAACCCCTTCCTTAAATTAGAGGACGTGGACCTTAGAAGTATTCGCAAGGAACACAAGAATAAACAACGAAATAATGTACGGAACAACAGGCGAATGTCAGCGGCAGGAGCAGACGACCGAATTGTTCGGGGTAAGAAAAGAGTTAAGTTTACGGACCTCTCCAAAGAGAAGCTGCTCAAACTATCTGGTTCCATAAAGAAGAAAATTATTGGACAGGACGAAGCTGTTAACTTAATTTCTGACTCGGTTTTACGAGCTTCTGTCGGGCTGAAGCGGGAGCACGAGCCGCTTGGGGTTTTTCTATTCACTGGTAACACGGGTGTTGGAAAGACAGAGACGGCTAAGGCCTTAGCTGAAGCTTTAGGAGCAGGACTGGTTAGAATCGATTGCCAAGAGTATCAACAGCCCCATGAGGTGGCCAAGCTAACTGGTTCTCCTCCGGGGTATGTGGGCTATGACGACGGGGGTCACCTCACTAAAGACATCGCTAAGAATCCTTTCTCAGTAATCCTCTTTGATGAGATTGAGAAGGCTCACACCAACTTCCATGAGCGGATCCTTCAGATTATTGATGATGGTATTCTGACTGATAACAAGAACAAGAAGGTCTCTTTTAAAGAGACTATCATCATCATGACTTCCAACATCGGAGTCAAGGAAGTTTCTGATATCAATAAAACTTTGGGTTTCGGAGATGTGGCAGTAACGACAGAGGATAAGACTAACAAGGCCAGGGGAGAGGCCCTCAAGAAGAAGTTCAAGCCGGAATTCTTGAACCGGGTTGATGAAATTGTCCACTTCCGTGTGCTGGAAAAGAACGATTACATGCACATCTTGGATATTCTTTTGGAGGAAGTTAACCAGCAGATCCAAACTAGTAAAGCTATCATCCTGGCCTTTAACATCGGCGCTAAGAATTTCCTTTTGGACAACGGCATTGACAAGAAGTTTGGTGCTCGTCCCCTGAGGAGAACAATTAAGAAATACCTGAACACCCAGTTAGCGATGGCTATTCTCAAGGACGAAATCGTAGAAGGCTCTAAGGTTGTGATCAGCCTGAAGAAAGAAAAGGATGGCCTTTGTTTCCGCCCAGTTAAGCGGGTGAAGAAGAATGGAGTATAAAACTACTGTAACTGATGATACTCCCATCAGGATAGAGTTGGGTTCTGGCCCTCACGGGTTGCCCGACTTTTTCCATGTGGATGCTGTGAAGGTGGGGAATGTTAATCATCAGGGAGACGTAAGAGATCTTAGCTATTTCGAGAGCGAGACAGCGGACGAGTTATACTCTGCCCACACTGTGGAACACTTCTCCTACACTGAGATTGATCAGATTCTTCTCGAATGGAAGCGAGTCCTTAAGCCAGGAGGTAAGCTCACCATCAAGATGCCTGATCTTGACTTCCTCTGTAGGGCGTATGTAGAAGGTATCCACTCCACTGAAGAAGTAATGATTGCTATCTTTGGTGGGTTTGCGGATGAGCCCGGAGGAAATGACGGATGGGAAAAGATCTCTGGAGACCCTAATTGGCAACGAAATACCATTCAGGATGGGGAAATTACTCACCCTGGCAAGTACACAGAGTGGGCTGCCCATAAAGCCCTTTACACCTTTGAAACTTTCAAGGTGCGTATGGAACGAGCCGGTTTCAGAGATGTTAAACGGATTGTAGAAAACGATTGGGAGCTTCACGTTGTCGCAGTCAAATAATATAAGCGGCTGTGTTGCCGCCAGAAATTCTGTCAAGTTTGGTTATCCCTTACGGGCATGCCTGGCTTCTTTACGTCCTATCTGTGATGAGGTGGTGTTGGCATACGATCCTGGCACCGACGATGGGACTCACGAGTTGGCTCTCCAATTACGAGACGAACTCGATATAGTTCTTTGTGAATCCTCTTGGGATATGACTAACATGCAGAAGGGTTTAGAAATTGGGCATCAGAGCCAAGTGGCCGTGGATGCGTGTAGCGGTGCTACCGAGTGGCGTTTATGTGTCCAACAAGACGAAGCATTTCACGAAGAAGATCACGAAAAAATTAAACAGCTGGCGCGCGAGGCCCCTCCCTATGTCACCGGCTTTGATTTTGTTCGGCCTTATTTCTTTGGCAATCTTCACACCATTAGACGTGACTGGTGTGTAAAGATCACCCGGCTGACTCGTAAAGGTACCCATACTTATGATGGATTTGATGGTCAGAATTGTATTCCAGTGGGCCCTGTGCGACATGCCGAGTCCGGCCTGTGGATGTACCACTACTCTCGCATTGGTGATCCGGAGTTAATTGCCAAGAGAGTACGCAACGTAGACACCTTCTTCCATGCGGAGGATAATCTGCCCGCAGAATCAGAGTTGCCTCCCTATGATTTCACTACACGTGAGTATGATAGTTATGCCTTCACAGAAAACCCACAAGAAACACAGAGTGAACTTCTAACTTACGAAGGAACTCATCCACAAGCTTTTGCCAAACTTTATCAGGAGTATAAATAATGGGATATCACCTAAAATTACTTGGTGAAGAACAAGTAGATCAGACCCTTTATTATGACCATAGCTGTACTCTTGAGCTTAGAGAGTGTATCCATGATCATTTCGAAGACATGCGCCCGGTTTATACTAAGGAAGAATTTCTAGCCATGTCTGATCACTGGGCAGAGGCGCGTAAGAAGTATGACGAAATGGGACAGCCCGCGCCTGAGGAACAGAGTTGTACCCTTCACACTTTCCGGCTCCCAGGCCAGAGATTACACCATGAGCGAGCAGCCCTAGAGTTTACTCTGGGAGGCGCTAATAAGGATGGGGGAGGAGATACTTTTCACTTCCACTATCGACATGTAAGAACTCACCTTTCAAAGCGTGATTTCAACGCTCTTTGCGACTTGTGGAAGCAGTCCGACAAGGCGTATGCCCAAGATTTTGCGGAGGTTATTGATCTCAATTCTGATCGTGTAAAACTCGGACAAGTGGCAAGTGATGAATATATTCCCTATCTGCAAGAGTATATTGAAAATCAAGACATTCCCCGCGCGAACCCCGACAAGTTTTGGGACATGTATCTGGAGTCCAAGAAGTGGATCCGCCCAGAAGAAGAGCAGCGGGAGGATGGAGGGTGGCTTCTTGATGGGAATGGGAATGAAGTTAGATCTCGCCCCGCACCAGATGACTTTAATAAACGATATCTGTATACGATTTATGAGTGTATCAAGAAGTACGGTTATGGCGAAGGCCCTTTCAAATACGACTATGTACATGTGCAAAGATTGCCTGATGACTCTTACTTAGTAAGAGGCAGTCATAGGGTGGCCGCATTAAAGCTCTTGGGATATGAAAAGATTTCGGCACTTATTATCAATTAGAGGTATAGAAAATGTATAAATCAGTTACAGTCGATGATCATATCTTAGCATCGGAAGTTGAGATGGATAGGTATGTATTCGATACTGTGTGGGATAGAATTTGGATTGCTAGAAATAACGATGGGGCAGAACGCACTCACCGTAGCCGTGGATTTATTCAGCAGGATAAGGAAGAGCTTTGGCAGCTTGTGGAAAAACTCTTAGAGATTAAGCCACAAAAAATGTTGGAGATAGGTAACGCTTGCGGGGGAACTACCCTAGTATGGCAAGCTTTAGTCCCAGAAGTATACTCTCTGGACATTAAGACAATTGAGGGGCATATCCCGTCTAGCTATTTTCCAGACGTCAAATTTTTGGTAGGGGATACCCACTCGCAAGAGACGCTTGACATGGCTAAACAATATGCTCCGTTTGACTTTCTATTTATTGACGGAGACCATAGCACAGAGGGGGTTAAGATGGATTTCGAAATGTATTCTCCCTTAGTTCGTAAGGGAGGCATTGTAGGCTTTCATGATTACAATCATGGTCCAGTGCGAACATTTTTAGATTCCATGTTAGATTCTTTGGAGATTCTGCCCAGGGACTATTATGGTATAGCACTGTGTAGGATGTAAGAGATGGATAAGAAACAGTTCGATACTCTCTGGAATACTAAAGCCAATAATGATCTAGATGGACGTGCCAACGAAAAATATGGCTGGTGGGCCCAGCAAGACGAACGGGAATTCTGGCCCTTGGTTGAAGAAGTTTCTAAGATTCAACCTACTCGAATTTTAGAGATAGGTTCGTCCCATGGGGGGACTTTATTTTTCTGGGACCAAGTCGCTGGAGAGGGAGCCACGATTGTAAGTGTTTGTAAACAGATAGGAGATGGTATAACTTTAGATTTTAGCAAGGCTAAGTCTAATTTAACTATGCTAAAGCGGGACTCGCATGCCCCGGAAACTCTGGCCGAGGTCTTCGCCTTCTTTGAAGACGGAATAGATTTTCTTTTTATAGACGGTGATCACAGTTATAACGGGATCAAAGCCGATTATGAGGACTATTCCCCGCTGGTCAGATCGGGAGGGCTTGTGGCTTGTCATGATACCCTAATGGCTGCTGACGATTCAAGCCTGCATAACATGGGTGTTGCTAAGTTTTTTAGAGAACTTGATATGCCTAAGAAACACATAGATGTCTCGTTTGGAATTGGGATTATCTATCTATAGAGGGTTGGAATGAAAATTGCAGTCTCTGGCCACGGCGCAGACAAGAATCACATAGATGGATTTGGAGGGCTCGAGCATCGTTTCGGAGTCAACTGGTCACATTTCCTTCAGAATGAAGGACATGAGGTGCATTTCTTTGATCTGAATACCGGTGTGGATGCGTCTTTTGACCTAGCCATCGATTGTGGTGTAGAACGCTGCGACAATATAAAGGCTAGGCAACACATCCATGGGAGCTTTAAGCCCATCTCTTTGCATTCGACAGATGCCCAGAGTACTCAGTGCTACCAAGAGGGTAAGTATATCTATTCAAGCCCGTATAGGGTCGATTATCTTAATAGTTTAGGGATGTCATCCTCGGAAGGGTTCAAGCACACTCCCGTATTTATGCCCCTTCCTTATCCTGATGATCTCCTTCCGTCTGATATAGAGCCTGGTTTTAATCGATCTCAGATCGCGTGGGCCAACAAAGGCAACTTTCACCCAGCATTCACACGAGAATTTAACTACCACCTTATCGAGGATGGTATCAAGCATTTAAAAGCACTGATTAAGTTGAACCAGAAAGCAGATTTTACAATCACTTTTCTATTAGATTCTATGATTCGTGGCACAGGAAAAGAGTGGAGAGGAGAAGTAGAAAGCTTAATAGGGCAACTTAAGCAGGTGGAAAGACTGGAAACATTGCCCTGGCGACAACTAGTCCAGCGGTTGAGTAAGTGTAAGCTAAATACTCATGTTGGCAGGCTTACGTCCTCAGTAAACGAGGCTGTTTTTACCTACGGGCTTCCGGTTACTCAGCCTAAGTTTGTACACCTTTCTACTGTCGCTCTTATTCCTCCAGTTGCGGAATGTACAGTTGATAACTTGTATGACACTTATGAGAGACTGTGGTTTGACAAGAAGTTTTATTATCAAGTTAGTGGCGCCTTTCAGGACCACTTCCGAGACCATCGGACGGAGGGGGTTCGCAGAGCTTGGAAAAATCTATTACAACAATTAGACCTAGAATAACAGGCGGGGCAATCAACTGATGAATATAAAATTAACACATGATGATTTGAATAAACTTTGGAACAGATACTATATAGAAAATGATATTAATGAAATTCAGGGACTTTTGAAACATGTGGAGAAGATTAATCCGTTAAAAGTTATCCTGGAAATAGGAGTTTGTTTTGGAGGATCTCTCCGGCTATGGGAACAGCTTTTGCCTGAAGATGGTATGGCAATAGGTATCGATAATGTAGCTGTTATACGAGAGAGCCTTACAGGTAACGTTCTTTGCCGTGATAAAGGACATAAACTTTTTGGGAAACCCTGTAACGATTGGGAGATAGAATCTGATCATTATAATATCATAAAACTGAGGAGTGATAAAGAAATCTATGTGATCAACGAAGATTCCGCAGCTCCTCGCACAAGAGCTGGGGTAGAACATCTTTTGAAAGGAAGAGAAGTAGATTTTATTTTCCATGATGGTATTCATTATGGTCCCGGCCCAATATATGACTATGTAAATTTTCAACATATATTGAGGACCGGCGGTACTCTCTGCATAGCAGATGGTATGGATCCGGACAATCCGGCTACGCAAGGCCCAAATTTGGGTACTCAATCGTTATATCACGCGTTACCGTCCCCAAAACTAAATAAGGTGGAGCCCCATGTTAGTGGCATGGCTTTGTGGGCGAAACAAGAAGGTTTTATTCTAGAGCCAGAGGCAGTAATTAAACAATATGGTCTCGATTATTACGGCCCTGGCCCAACTGGGGCATAATAACTGAATTTGGAGTAACAATTATGCGTATAGCAATTAGAACTTATGGGCAAGGTGACAACATAGATGGTTTTGGTGGAGGGGAACAGCGTTGGACAGCTAACTTGTCTCACTTTCTACAATCTGAAGGGCATCAAATTATTCGATGTAATGAGGGGCAGGATCGTGGTTGCGATGTATTTCTTGATGCCAGCTGGGAAAGATGTGATAAGGTTAATTCTCCGCATCACATTCACTTTTCATACTTCGGATATACCAGCGGGATGCTAGAGTCTGCTTGTTTTAGATCGGGACAATGTAATGTGGCAGTTCCTTATCGTTTAACTTGGAACGAGAATAGAAAACAGCAACAAAACGTGCCCCACAAGTACAATCTGATGTTGATTCCTCAGCCATACCCTGATAATCTTTTGCCTGCTGAGGCGGCTGTGCCTGGCTTTAATAGGTCTGATATATTTTGGGCCACGAAGGATAATTTTCATCCCAATTTTGCGAAGCCTGACCAACTACGTCCTGATGGTAGGGAACATGTGTTTATCCAAGGAGGATTAGATACCTTGCGGGCCTTGATTCGCCTGCAGGATAAGGCAGAATTTAAGATCCATTTCTTGCTGAAACACCATCTGGATCAGGCCCCGGAACGCTTAGGGGTTCCACAGCTTTTAGATCAGATTAAGGACAAACAGTTTTACAACGTAGTCCCTTGGTCTGGGGTAATACACCTCCTTACCCAATGTAAACTGAATGTTCCTGTCGGAGGATTGTGGGGCAGTATTCCGGAAACCATCTTTGCTAACAGCATGCCCCTTCTATTTCCTCGTAACCAGTTCTCTGGTGATTTTGGTAGTATTCTGCCTCATCCTGAGAACGCAGATGGACAAGATATCTATGAGGCCATGGAAGCTTTATGGTTTAACGAGAACATTTACCAGAGCAATTTTGATGTCCTCCAAGGGCTGTTTCAAGAACACCGCACAGAGGGAATGAGGCGGCTTATGCAGATTGTATTTGACCAGTTGGGTCTTTAGAAAGGAAATATAATGTTCAACACTTGGGATGAGCAATTAACACCAGATAAGTTTATCTCTATTGTAGTTATGTCTTACACTCGCCCGAAGTATCTGAAGGATCTGCTACAGTCTATCCACGAGCATGCAGATATGCCTTTTGAAATCATTGTACATGATGACGCCAGCGGGAGGGAATTGGAAGTTGAAATCTTTAATGAGTGTCGTCACCTGAGTAGCACTATGATTTTTGGTTCCCCAGAGGCAATCAATATGGGATTGGCCTCGTCTTGCAATAGAGCTATCGCTCTGGCCAATAGTAAGTATGTACTACTCCTAAACGACGATACAAAAATGTTGGGGCCGGGACTTAAAGATATCGTAAAGGTTTTAGATGTCCCTTACGTGGGATCTTTTGGACCTTGGCAGTGCTCGACCAAGGTAAAACCTGGAACTTTTAACACAACGGCTACCAATATCCCAGTCACAGCTAACGGTATAGATTTTACGCTTAGTGCCCTTCCGGGTGGAGCGGGAATTTTTGCGTTTCGTAAGGAGCTATGGGAAGACGTTAGAGGCTTCCCTCAAGTATATACTAATGCAGGTGATACCGGGTTCATGATTCGGCTTTTGAAGCATGGATATTTCAATGCTTCTCGATTTATTAATCGAGAAGAGTTTCTGACTAACGTTGATCAGATGGCAGGGTACGAAGATCCCACTGCAGGTAAGACTCCTTTTGATTCTTCTTATCCGCATATTTTTGGAGTTTCTCCCAACAATTTGAGGGCAGTGAATGAACATCGCCGAGTTAGGATTTACAATTACTCTCATGAAAATTATTACAGTGAGGCGGGAGATGTAAATCATACGTGGTTTGATCAACATTTTCAGGAAGCTCGTAAGGATGTTGATCACGGTTATAATTGGGAAGTCTTTGAAAGGTTTGGGCAGTCCAAATGGAAGGACCAAGTCGAAAGAGACTTAGCCGCTTGGCGCGCAAAAGCATAATGACACATGAAGAATATCTAACACTATATAGAACAAGAGCTAACAATCGTTGTGACGGACATCAAAATCAACACTATGGTTTTTGGATGCAGCAAGATCCAGTTGAGTTTTGGGATTTAATCAATGCGATTAATCCTATAAATCCTAAGATTATTGTAGAAATCGGTGTTAATCACGGAGGATCTACCGTGTTTTGGGATCATCTTGTCGGCCCAGACGGACTAGTTATAGCAATAGATAGGTGTGGGCATCAGGGTGACATCATGTCTATGTTTCGACCAGAGTTTTGTGACTATGTCCCGGTGTCTGATCTTCGATTGATAGATGGCGATTCTCATGATGAAGAGACGTTTGAAAAAGTGAAGACGTCGCTGGCGAGCAGGCCTATTGACTTTCTATTTATTGACGGAGACCACGCATATGAAGGATGTAAGATGGACTACGAAATGTACGGGCCATTAGTAAGAAAGGGAGGAATCATTGGGTTTGATGATGTAGTAAGTCCTTCCTTGAAACCTTACTGGAATGAACTTCCGGAGCCCAAAAAACTATTCGCAGTGAGACAACACGGTCTTGGAGTTGTTTACGTGGGAGAAAATCAATGAAAGATATCAAGTGGAAAAAATGGCCACGAATGAAGCCGGGAGATTGGCATATTCATAAAAAAGAGTGGGATATCGGTCCTAAACAAGGGCATATTAGATGTGAAAAGGGACATTATGTCATAAGACCCTATCTGAAATACTCTACTTCTAAATGGGAGCCAGGCCTCATAGATGTGTATGAAATGATGTTAGATCCCATCAAGCATAACTCTGATGTCGTTTTATTGGAGTTCGGTGTCTTTTATGGGGAGAGTATGCATTATTACCGGGATTTCTTTACCCACCCTGATGCCAAGATTGTGGGTTTTGATCACCAGCCTACGGAGTTTTATGGAACACCTCACGGATGTCCTTACGTTTGGCCTGGTCGTCATAATGTCTTCATAGAGCAAGGCGAGCAGAGAAGGCCCGAAGATGTTAAAAGGGTTTGCGACCAGTATGGTCCTTTTGATGTAATTATAGATGATGGGATGCATGACTATCCTTATCCGACAGAGGACGTCTTCTATCAGGCCTGGCCTTATGTCAAGGAAGGCGGATTCTATTTCATCGAAGACGTTGATTCGGCACAAACCAAACACTTGTTAGATGAGATAGTGGTCAAAAACGAAGGGAAAGGTATTGCTTTTCACGGAGGATTCCAGGGGTTTGGTCCGACAGGGGGAGGGGGCGGTTCTATTCTAGTTCTCAAGAAAACCCAGAATCGAATCACAGGTTTAGATGAAGTTTTGGTGGAGGAATAGGCATGCGCCGGATCTGGATATCAACAGGCACTAGAGTCGAAAGAGAAGGCGATCGCCCTGAAGATAAATTGGATCGAAATACTTGGGAGGTGAGAAATAAATTGGTTTTTTCTGACCGTCCCGGAGGGTGCCCTTTTGATCTGGTATTAGATCCACGAGATTGGAACCATTAATGAATCTGAATGAACCTTTAAAAGAAAAGATTGTTTGGATTATCAAGAGTAATCCTGGCATGGTTCGGACTGAAGTCCGAGACCAGTTGGGGATGGCTAATAATGTCGTCACTCCGGCTATCAAGGAGCTGATTGACGCCAAGATTTTAGTCGAAGGGGCTACCAGAGTTTCCAAGACCACCAACAAACCTGGAAAGACTCTGTACATTACGGAAGAATGGGGTAAAGAACTGAATGCGCAAAATAGGATTTTTACCTAATGTCTGATGCAGAGGTTTACGATTTTGAATTTAGAGAAGGCTTTTATTGGCGTATCTACAAACACGAAGATGGGAAGGTCAAGGTTATGCCTATGACCTACTGGGATGAGTTTGATCACGATCAAGATAGGTTTCTTACGTTAAAGCTTTTTAATACCAAGGAAGAGGCCCAAGCTTTCTTGGATGAGTTTTGGCGCACATACTGGAGGCTTTGTTCGACATAATGAGAAGACTTACTAGAGACGAGTATTTTTTGGCCATAGCTAACATTGTGGCCGCAAGAGCTACCTGCGATAGGTTATGGGCTGGTTGTGTTTTAGTTTTGGACAGAGAAATTATAGCGACAGGCTATAATGGTGCACCTTCTGGGCTCCCTGAGTGCGATGAGATCGGACATCTTATGGTAGAGGGAGATGATGGTCGTCCTCACTGTAAAAGGACCGTCCACGCCGAACTGAACGCCCTGTACCAATCACGTAAGCGTCACGCTAATTTGAAGGGCGTTACCGCTTATATTAATGCAACCCCCTGCGAAAACTGTCTCTCAGAGCTGCTACGTTGCGGTGTAAGACGAGTTATCTGTGGGTCCCTCTACCGCAACGCGGAGAGAATAGAAGGGACCTCACGGCTCATCACAGCGTTTGGCGCTGTTATTGAATATCAGCCTATGCCGGACATTACACTGTCCTTTGGTTCCGAGATCACAGATGTGAAACGAGTGCGAATTGAGCGTGGGTAAAGATGAGCTGCGACGTGAAGGACTGTAGTAAAGCCTCCGTCCTACAATATGAGGCCTTTGGCCCTGGCCGAAAGAGACAGGTTGGGGTTTGTGAATATCATTGGGAAAAGCATTGTGATGAAGAAGATAAGTTTGATCTAATTGGTCACTTTTACTTATCCCAGGTAGATAAAAGAAGGAAATAGAGGTATCATTACTAATGAAATCCGCGTTTGATTTTTGGAATAGTAATGCAAGCTTGGAATTTCAACAGGACAACGTTCGTATCTATAGGATGGAGGGAGAAGACTACCTCTTTGTAGGACAAACTGTGTACGCTAGTACTACAGAGCAGACTTGGTACATCCATAATGTAATGATGCACGCCAAAGGAAGGTGTTTAGAGATAGGATTAGGGTTGGGAGTAGCCTCTAAGGTTATCTTAACTAAGCCTCAAGTCAAACACCTCCTTACAATAGAGAAAAACGAAGCAGTCATAGCTGCTTTTGGTAAGCCCCTGCTCCGTCACAATATTTTATGTGCAGATATATATCAGTGGGTTGATAATTTTATAGAATTGGAACCCATGTATGATCTAATTTTTGTAGATCACTACACGCTCGAAGACGAGGATGCGATCTATGCGTTAGAAGATTTGGCTTTTAAATTGGAGCCTCTGCTAAAAAGGGGAGGACGAATGATTTTCTGGGTTGATGAGAATGCCCCGGAAGAAGATAAAGATCAGATCCGCAAGCTATGGCTTAATAAGTAATGGAATTAAACCAGATTTATCACGAAGATTGTATGAAGTTTATGGAGAGACTGGTGCCTGGGTCTATTGACTTGGTCTTAACATCGCCTCCGTATGCAGATATGCGGGACTATGTAAAAATTCCTGCTAATGAATATGCTGACTGGTTCCTTCCCGTAGCGCGCGGAATAAAAAAAGTGTTGCGAGATAATGGAGTGTTCGTACTCAACATCCGGAACAATGTGGTGGAAGGAAGACGGCACACCTACGTCTATGAACTGGTTCATAGGATTACGGCAGAGACAGGGTTTGATCTTATTGATGATGTGATCTGGGATAAGGGTAAAATGCTTCCAAACACTAAAGGAAAACGGCCCATGGATTGTTGGGAATTTGCCTTTGTTTTCGGAAATGGTTTGGACGTTACTTGGAACCCTGACCCACTAAGGACGCCCTATGACAAGCGATCCTTACAAAGATATGAAGCTCCTATTAAGAAACGATGGGGATCTTCCCGAACTGAAGCAGGAGATAAGATAGTTAAGCCTCACCCTCTTGGTTGTTTTCCCAAGAACATTATTAAGATGGGTTCTGAAAGTATCTATCAAGGACACCCTGCTCCTTTCCCGGTATCGTTTGCTGAATGGTTTGTTAAAGGATACTCAAACTCCGGAGACTTAGTCTACGATCCTTTTGGTGGCGGCGGCACAACCGCTGTCGCTGCACAGAAGCATGGACGGAAGTGGCTTATGACTGAAATCCATGAAGAATACATAGAAATAGCACAAAAAAGGATTAATGATACGTTGGAGGCGTTATGGTAGATGACACTAAAAAAGTAGACGAAGTTATTGAAACTCTCGACAACGCCTTAGATAAACTTAAGGCAGTTGCCACGGGCCGGGTTTTTAATGTCGGTACCAAGGTTACCTATCGTGGTAAGTTTGGTATAGTTACCGATTTAAACCAAGGTGCTGAGGATCCAGCGGGGTCTACTTTAGACCTACGTCTGGCAGATGGCACAGTGGTCGAGAACATTAAGGTCTCTTCCGCTGCTTTAGAATTCTTTAGAGCATAGGAGTTATATATGGGACGTGGAGTAGGCTTTACGTCTTCCGAAGATGACTTCCTTGCGACGAATGCCGAAGATAAAACAGCTTCAGAAATTTATGATCTTCATCAAGAGCTAAGAGAGGATATGGTGTGGCCGGAACGGTCACTAAAGAGCTTGGCTCGAAGGATAGAACGACTTCGGGAGCTGGGAAAAACAGGTAAGCGTAGCGAGGATACACGCCGGAAGGCATATTACGGACGTAATCGTGCGATTAGGGGTGAGTAATGCTCGAAACAATACTGGCCACAGCCTGTGTGGCCTTGGTTGCTTTTGGAGCATTTCACTACCTAACGCATAGAACTACAAAAAAAGATCTGGGGGAATACAAGGCTTTATTTGTACTGAGTGATCAGGCTTTTAAAGAAGCTCAAGGTAAAGTTCAAAACCTTCTGGAAGCTTCAACTGACAAGGACGTGTTATTAGAACGGGGAACTAATGCTGTTAGCGTGTCTAATGAGAAGTTGAAGGAGCAGGCAGTGTTGGTAGGACGTTTGGCTACAGAGGTTAACACCTTAAGACAAACAATTGAATTTCAGGAAGGACAATACGCAAAGTTGTTGGGCCAAAAGAAATCTTCCGAAGTTCGAACAGGTAAGATTGCAGAACAGATTTCACCTTTCTTGTCAGACTATCCCTTGGACCCTAAAACTGCGAGGTTTATTGGCGACCCAATAGATTTTGTTCACTTTGACGAGGAGAAGGTAACCTTTGTGGAAGTGAAGTCTGGTAAGTCACAGCTCAGTACAAAGCAACGACATATTCGGGACTTGATTAAGGAAGGAAAGGTAGAGTTTACTATCTACCGCGTGGAAGGTGTATAATGGGGCCTATTGACGTACAATTTCTAGTCATCAAGGTTGAAGAAGATGTTTGGGACGTGGCTATTTTTGCTGAGAAGCCAGTTCTAAAAGCTTTTGAAAAGATTTACAATGGATTCTATGTAGAAGAATCCGTATTTGATAAACGTCCCATGTGTGTTATCCCAGAGTTTCCTAATCAAATTCATGCAGATACTTGGAAACAATATTGGATCGAAGCATTTCAGTCTCCTGACAAGTCATGCAAGAGCTGCGCTACTGTTAATGCCTTGTTTAGCTTTATAGAGAACGAAAGAGGGGTGAGTTAGCTATGGAATTTTCGGTGGGAATTATCGGGGGAGGATTTGTAGGAAGTTCGTTCGCGAAAGGCTTTAAAGCTTATGTTGATGTGAAGATCTTTGATCTCAATCCGGAAAGAGCAACCCATACGTATGAGGAAGTTATTGCCCAAGACATTTTAGTTCTGGCCGTTAATACTCCTATGTTTCTGGAGACTGGCAAAGTAGATGTCTCTATTGTAGACGGTGCCTTAAAGCAACTGGATAGCCATTTAAGTGGAGAGCCTAAGCCAGTTATTCTTAAGAGCACAGTGCCCCCGGAAGCATTGTGGGAGTGGGCTGAGGCTTATACCAATATACAGCTTGTGTTTTGTCCTGAATTTCTAAGAGAAAAAACGGCACAAGAAGATTTTGACCAGTCCAGTAGGGTTATTCTGGGCTCTTCCAATGAAATAGAAGAGGTTGAATTACTATTTAGGAAAAGATTTCCTGGCATACCCATACTCTGGACGAGTTATGCAGAAGCAGCTTTGATAAAATACTTTACTAACGTATACTTTTGTGTCAAAATATCACTACTAAATGAGTTTGCACATGTTTGTGAGAAGTATGGTCTTGAATTTAATAATGTGTTTGGGAAAGTTATGTTAGATGAAAGAATAGGACGTTCCCATTTTCAAATACCAGGACCCGATGGTAGAAAAGGATTCGGTGGACATTGTTTTCCAAAAGATATCAATGGTTATATGAATATTGCCCAAGGGGTGGGAGTCAGCCCGTCTGTTTCTGAAGCGGCGTGGTTAAAGAATCTTGATGTAAGGCCCGAGCGTGATTGGGAGCAAGATAAGGGCCGAGCCGTTTCCTAGGAACAAAAAGAAAACGCGGCAAGGACTGGCCAAGCCGCGTTGCTAAAAAAAGTTTGGGTCATACTGATAGAGGAAGTCCATATTCTAGAAGGTAGGAGGTAACTAAGGAAAGACTTCAGGAAGAAAAAGAAGAAAAGAGACACGCAAAGCAGTTCCTATTGGGGAGCTGCTTTTTTATTGTTCTTCTTCAATTTCTCGAAAGTGTTTAGAGTGAGCCAGTTCAAATTTCCCTAACAGGAACAAGGTGAGAGTTCCTACAAGAGAGACTAGGGTTCCAAGCAGGGGGAAACCCAGCCCTATGACTACTCCAACAGCCGCTACGAACCAGATGGTTGCAGCAGTGGTGAGCCCTGTGACGTGGAGCCCACTTCTAAGGATGGCGCCGGCTCCGATGAAGCCTACGCCACTTACTACTTGAGCGGCAATTCTTCCTGGGTCTACGGTGGGGGATTCGCCTGTGAGGTGTGTCCAAGAGAACACAGAGGCGATCGTGAAGAGGGTAGAACCAACACAGATCATGATGTTGGTTCTGAGTCCGGCGGGTTTGGCAGCATACTCTCGTTCAGCGCCGATGAGCGCTCCACAGAAGAGAGACGCGAGGAGCAGGA
>SDBT01001252.1_pt1 | contig 44060 bp, 34 predicted proteins | sample 2277101 | NCBI WGS metagenome assembly SDBT01 (sample SAMN10404973, study PRJNA504765) | marine sediment metagenome | isolation source: marine sediment core GS10_PC15, 103 cmbsf | place: Arctic Ocean: Southern Knipovich Ridge | collected 2010
AGAGACGAATAAATATGCAAAACGAACCCAATCTCGAATCGAAGCGCAGTTACGCCGCAGACGGACCCATCCACTCATCCACCCATTCACCCATCCACCAAAATATGCAAAACGAACCCAATCTCCGCCCAAGCAGCCATAAGTGCTTATACTACAATGACTTGCCGATTTCCCTCAAGAGTTGCGAATCCCCTTGGACTTATGGGAATCGGCGTTTTCAATCGGCGACGTTCGAAAAGTGTGATCGCAGAGAACCATTATATCGGCGATGTGAGAAAAAACGGCTTGTTGACCTATGAACTCAAACGATCATACCAGAGACTGATGTCTCGAACACCATCTTATCACCAACGACACCCTGGATGCGGCAAGTGTATTTTCTTCGTGTAAATTTCGTCTGATGACCAAGAAGGTACAAACGCTGACCTGGCTCGACTATCGCTCGGAATTTGGTCGAATCTATGCCCGCAAAGCCTATGAAACCCTCTATTCCATATATCTTCTTTACCAAAAAGCTCGAAAGCTGAGCCGCTGCCTCGACCATTATTACACCAGGCATAATCGGACGACCGGGGATATGCCCCCGAATCCAGAATTCGTTCTCGGTTACATCCTTATACCCCAGGACAACCAGTTTCTCCTTGTCGTACCACATAATACCGTCCAGATGCTGCATCTCGAAACGCTGGGCATTTACTTCTAAGATGGCCTCTTTGTTGAATATAGGATCGGCGTTAAGGTCTATCTCGGATAAATCAAACAACAAAGCTGGCGGCATTACTCACCTCAAAATAAAGATACATTCTGCGCAATCAATACACAATCGGTCCGACTGTCTGCAAAGACATCGGACAAAACCGCATAAGTGAAGCCAAAGCAGACAACTGCTTTGAGAACACTGTAGGTTAGTTAATACTAATCTGTTGACCGAATTTCGAGAATCCGGTTACGGACACTCTGGGCAGCCTGCTTAATCGTCTGCATCTGCTTGCGGACGCGAGTGCCAGCAGCCTTGTTACCGCCTTCAGCCTTGTTTACATCTGACTCGATCTCAGCTAACATTACTTTGAGGTCTTCATACTCCTGCATCTAATCAGTCCTCCACTAAGTGGGTTTAAGTTAGCACTTATGGGCCAAATTTCGTTAAAAACTTAACGCTAAATATAACCTTTGTCAAAGAAAATTGCCATTATTTGCAAAAAAACAAGCATTTATTTAAAAAAACTTTCCCATCAAACGGCGTTCCCTGCATAACATAAGGCCGATGAGTGACCTGTTTCAAGGTCTCACATGCAAAACCGACATGCAAACCAACCTCCCTATGTTCTTGTGAAATAAGGACTTACGTCAATTGCTGCCATGTAGCGACAGCCGATTCTGTATTTAACGATCCTCCCGCAAGACATATCACGGGTGGAGTTTTTTAGTTAATTCGGAAATCCGATTTCCACGCCTCCGACATTGTTTTTTTACTCTTTCATCGGGTTTTCCTATTGAAACCGGACCGTAATGGTCCCCGCGAGGATCACCCTGTACAACCATTCCACTAATCAGCATTGCCTCGATCATACCCATAATTGTGGTCTCATTTCCGCCACCGATATTGGCCGCACTCGAAAATGCGGCGCCGACTTTGCCGTCGAGAGCACCGTGATGACTTATGGTTAGATCGAACAGTTCTTTCATGTCCCCAGCCATATGACCATAATAAGTAGGTGAGCCGAATACGAGAGCATCGTAATTGAGAAGATCTTCGGCCTTGACCTTATCTACTGATTTGCATTCGGTTGACAAGCCGCCCTCATTCATACCCTCTGTGATTAGCTCGGCCATCTTCTGCGTATTCCCTGTCCGCGAGTAATATACAACTATACCTTTTGCCATTTTACTTTTACTCCTTGCTTTGGCCCATCTGTTCGGCCTGCTGACTGTTCAAGTCGATAGCGAATTTACCACGAACCCGCTCGAGCATCTGGGCTTTCTTATGTATCTGCCAGACCAGCAACACCAGCGGCTGACGTTTCATATCTTTGAATATGATAACAATTCTGCCAAATCCCATCAACCTTTCGAGAAAATCGGTCGTATCGACAATCGTATTATAATCTTCACGCCCTATATGCCCGCCGCTTTCGGTAGGTCCATGCTGCATATTCATATAGTTCGGCGTCATCGTAACATAATAGAAAAGACCTTTAAGCCACGATATGAAGATAATCAGCAGACCTATAAGCGCAACTAACAAGAAACCCATACTACTTACTGTCACCGTAAGATGGCCAAAAAGCTTTCCGAACGGAACGACCCATCCGAGAAGATGAAGCCAAAGAAGGAAAAAACCGCTGCTGACGATGACAATTATCAGCACCTTGACGCTCATATTGTATTCTTCAATCAGAACATTCAGAAAGACTATTCCGAACCAGATACCACCGACAACTTTCGGATTTATAAATCCAAATATCCCTATCGCATTATGCAACAGTATTAACAATGCCGCAAGCAGCGAGGCCGCTATTGTCGGTATGTAAAGGATTTTTTGAGTCCAATTGAAGGCGATCAACCAATCGTGTATATCGGGATCTTCCCTTACAATCCTTTTCATACGAAGGCGAGTTCGAACCGTCTTGCGAAGCATAAACCAACCTGCAACCGAGACAACTGCCACTCCAAGGGCAACATACAATGCTATCATCCTGTTAGATGTCCACATACGTCTCTCCTATCACTTTTTGTCCGAACCAGTTGGTCTTTTGTTTTGGCCCATTGGTTTTCCTGTTGCCTCTGACTGCCAACCTAACGACGCAAGTAAACGAGTTTTTCCGGCAGAGCAATATTATTACCGAATTTGTCCTCACCGTAACCGTTTTCGGCCAGTATCTTAATATCAGCCAGGACTCTTTCGTCGCCCTCGAATGTTACAGTAACCTTCGAGTTAACGTCGATCTTGCCTAACGCCAGCAACTGCGCCATCTCATCAGTAACCTTTTCTAACAAAGTGCCTTCTTCGCACGCACACTCTTCGGGAAGTTGCAGAGGCTGTTCATACATAATCAACTTGCCCTGTTCAGCCAACGTCAGCACAATGCCACGAACTATCGCGCGTATATCGCTTTCGCCGACAGTATCGGTAACAAGCTTAAGACGGTCGATTTCCCTCGCCAGCCAGCGACGCTTCTGGGCATTAATCTTTTCATTCGCGCGGAAAAGCTCCAGTGGAGAACCGGCATCATAAACATACTGACCCATATGCATCGTTATCTCACTACCGTAGTGCAGTGCCAGTTTCGAGACCAGCGTCGAAGGACGAACGTGAAAACCGCGATATGGTGGAACGGGAACCTCGATCTTTCCGACTTGCGCGTATCGTTTTAGCATCTCGTGACAAAGATGTTCGGCGCAGGCAATATACATGCCGATATGCCTTATCGAATATTGCATCAGAACATCAAGCAGGGCATCGGAATTGACGCATGGTTCGCTGCTGAGTTGATTCTGGCAAAGCTCTTTGTTCAGGTGCCTTTCGTAATAGTGGGTAAACAGCGTTGCCGTCTTGAACAGATGAAACACAACACTTATGTGCCCGCGCAGTACCGGAAGGTCCGTATCCAGTTCCGCGGCTCTTGTCCCTGAGACATAAGTATCATAAAGAGACTGTAGATTATGGAAACGCAACTGAAGACTTCGAAGGTTTTCTTCACTAATCGGTTCGGGGACATATCTGGCGTATTCTTCCGGTTTGGCTCTATCAGCCTTGCGAACGATACGACTATCCGCTGCCAGATTAAGAAAAGCCGTGGCAAGCAGCGTGACTGTTTCCGAAACGATCTCGATATTTTTGCTGTTACAATCGTGACTCAGATGCCCGCCGGGAAGTTCTTCTGTATAGGATTTCTCACGATCGCTGCTATCGGGGATCAAAAGGTTCAGTTTTTCGGCCTCTGTCAGCATCTGTCCTGCAGTTTGTTTAAGAACACTACCCGTAAATCCAATCGCATCACTGGTCGAATGAATGAAATCACTTTCAATTGATAACAATCTATATGAAGGGTAAACATGTTCGATATGAAGCAGTTCATAGCTAACGTCGGAAAACAGCTTAACTGCCGCTGTCAGAGCCCTCAAATGGCACCAGCGACAGTTGTTACTGGCTCCATAAGCATCCAGAAGCTCTTCCAATTGCACCGATTGAGAAAGCAATTCGCCTAAAAAAGGACGAATCAGCACCCTGTCAATCGGTTCGCTGTGAAAGAGATAATTTAGAAGACCTAAAAGGGTCTGCGATCGTTTGGTGATCAATTCGTGAAATGCTTCATCGCTAATTATTTCTGTACCCATATCGTTTCTTGTCAAATCACATTGCGGCATGTATGCCTCTTTAGTTTTCCTTATTCGGTTGCGGCCTGGAGATCTGTTTTCTGCGATCCTCCAGCGTAATCACCTCGCTGGTATAACCGGTCGGTATAACGTAATCGAACATCTTCTCGTTGATCGTTTGATTTACTTTCGCCTTGAGCAGCCGTATTTCGTATTCGTCTTCTTCGGTCGAAACCGCCACTATCCTCCCAGGCAGCGATGTCTTGTTATCGATCCAAAAGTCGATTGAAGTATAGTCGTCTTTATATCTCGAATCGGATTTGACTTTCATACGAAGCTTCGTAAACAATGCCAACTCGTTCTGCTTTTGCGGTAGCAGTGTTATCTCAAAATCCTTCTTTAGCTCTTCAACTTTAGAAAATCCGATAATCGGAAAGCTCCTCTTTACCAACTCAAATCCGTCAACAGGCTCATTGGGTTCTGCCAATTGCACCTTCTTGACATGCTTTATCTGACCGTCGATGTGTATCAGCCAGACACCGTCGAAAATGAACTGTTCACTGTATTTTTTGGGTTTTTCATCGTCCTGCTGTATTGTCCGAAAATCTACTTTAAGTCGTGACTTCTTACCATATTTGGCATAATAAAGAACGCCTTTTCGCAGGCTCCTGGAATCAAACAAAGGCTGCCTGAAAACATATCCGACCTGTACTTCATAAGATTTCAACTCGCTGGTTGTCCGCTTTAGCTTTTCAAGAACCTTGTCAACCGAGTTGAGCTTTGTTTGCCCCGGACAGTTCGAATCCGCCGCTTGGACCGGGCAAACGGCCAAGCCGATCCCGACAACCAACAGCATTATCAAATGTCTTGTGCAAAATGTCCGTTTATCGGTCATTGCGGTCACCTTATTCTTCATCACCGTTGAATCCTTTGATTATATCGAGTATTTCATCTATTTTCTCTATGGTAATATCGGCATGGTCGGTGAATTCTCTGGAGCGGTTGTTCCCGGCCAGAAGAACAGCAATCGCTCCTGCCGTCCTGGCACTGAGCAAATCGTAAAGATAGTCACCTACAACCATTGTCTGTCTCGGTTCCACATCGAAGCTTCTACAAATTTTTAACACTCCGAAAGCATCCGGCTTAACCGGACCGTCAAGCCGGCCTACTATCTCATCGAATTCCAAACCATGCTTGGCTGCTACAGCCTCGGCATTGGCACGGATATTACGAGTCAATATCCCAACTGGTATCGAAAGACTGCGCAGAGTATCAAGAGTAACCCTGGCACCTGGATTCAACTTCGATTCTTCGACCGCAAGTTTTTCATATCGATGCAGTATTAACTCTGCTTGTTGACGTTCCGAAGCCGACATTTTTTGCATGGCTTCGAGCACGGGACCGGAATCTTCCCCAAGTCCCATCTCCTTCCTGATGACGTCAAAGTCCAGGTAAGGTTCGGTAATAGTCCCGTCCAGATCAAATATGACGGCTTTTATTTGCATGTAATACCTTTTGTGTTTGATAAACCAGCATTTGTAAGCCTTGATAGTACCAGAAAAACGTACATTTAACAATCACTCGATAAACCCAATATCCCACTTGAGCAGCAAGCCCCAAAAAAAATTAAAATTATTTTATTTTTCTGTTGACTCCTTCTACAAATGTAGTAGAATCCTACTACAGATGTAGAATTTAGGAGATACGCCCATGAAACTGACCGAGGCAGAATGGTTGATTATGAATGCTCTTTGGAGGGGCTATCCGGCAACAGCCCGTCAGATCGCCGAACGTTTACCCGCAGGTATCAAATGGGCCTACACGACGATTAAGACCATGTTGACAAGGCTGGTGGAGAAAAATGCCCTTACAGAGCAAAAAAGAGGCAATACAAGCCTTTACGAACCCCTTGTTTCAAAGCAAAAGGCCAGGCTAAACGCAATAAAGAGCCTTGCCGACCAGGCTTTCGACGGCGCATTCGGTCCGCTTATGCATTTTCTATTAGAAGAGGAGAAACTCTCGGCCAAACAGCGTAAAGAACTGATGAGTATTCTTAAAAATAGCACCAAACAAAAGGGAGACAGGAAATGATTGAACATGTGAATCAAATCGCAGAATTGTGGTGGGCATGGATGTGGCCTATGTTGTGGCAGGTGGCAATACTGGTAGCTCTCGTATGGATCGTCGATCTTCTGATCCGCAGGCGCGTATGGCCGCAGGTACGCTATGCGCTCTGGCTGCTGGTCCTGGTAAAACTCGTATTGCCGCCGACGCTATCAGCGCCAACCAGCCTGACATCAAACATTCAGCCAATGGCCCTCGAAGCCGTGAATCGCCAACTCTCGCCCGCGCCAACTCCGATACCTGTTGCTCTAAGCGAGGAACCGGCACTCGTTAAACTCCCAACGATAGCGCCGCCGACAGAGACGCTAACTCAACCTGCACAGTTACCACAAACTGTTGCCCTTCTCGGCCCAAGCCTTTCGACAAAGAGCTATCTAATGTCAGCATGGCTCCTGGGCGCAGCGGTATTGGCACTGCTATTGACCATCAGGCTAACGAGACTTAGGAAAAGCCATTCCAATGCCGCAAAACCCCCTCAATGGTTTGACGAACAGTTGGATCGCGCTGCCAAAACCCTGAGACTGCGTCACAAACCCAAGGTCATTTTATCGCAGGACTTAGCGACACCTGCGGTATTTGGAGCGATAAGCCCGGTCCTGCTGATACCAGCCGACAACATAAATAAACTTTCCCGCAAAGAAATCCAACACGTCCTGCTGCACGAACTTGCCCACATAAAACGCGGCGACCTGATCGTCCACGGTCTTTACATGATGCTCCAGGTCATCTACTGGTTCAATCCGCTTTTATGGCTTGTAAGACGCCAGTTGCAGCACTTACGCGAACTCTGCTGCGACGCAACAGTAGCCGCAATCTTGCAAGAGCAAACCAGCAGCTACCGCGAAACAATAATCGAAACCGCAAGACGAATACTGACAAAACCCGTAGGACCGGGAATGGGACTTTTAGGCCTCTTCGAGGATTCATCCCGACTCAGCGCGCGACTAAAATGGCTCGAAAAAAAGACCTGGAAACACTCACGCCTGCGAATCACCATCGTCATACTAATCGTCGCCATCATGACCGCCTGCATCCTGCCGATGGCCAAGTCTGCTTCTGGTTCCCCCACATTAGTCATTAAAGGCTGTGTCACCGATGCACAAACCGGCCTACCGGTAACCGGAGCAAAAGTTTATGACGATGGCTATGGATCCGGACCAAACTGGGATTCGATCAAGCCGAATGAACGCTCAGAATCCGGAGCGATTACTAACTCATCGGGTGAGTATAGTTTTCTCACCTGGCCCGAACATCATTCGATAAAAGTTACTGCTCCCGGATATAAAGCCAAGAGAGATAGCGTGCATGATAACCTCACCACTCTGACAATAAGCGGACAGGTTATTAATTTCTCCCTCGAACCAGTAGTTCTCCAGGAGCAGCCCCCGTATCGTGTGACGTTGGCAAATGGTGTGGAAGTTGAGTTGGTTGGAGTCTGTGAGCATCCGAGTCAAGGCAAGCAATGGTGGCGACCGGATGGCAGTGCGCTTCCGAAGAAACCCTACGGTTCAATAGGAGGCGACAGGACTTTTGGTGACAGTGATGAGCAGGCATACGAGTTTGTTGTTCGCCTTACGGGAGCTACCGAAGTTGATACAAGATGGAGGGTAATACCTAAAACTGGTGGATATGGGACTTCTTATCCCAGTGGAAATGACGGCAAGCCGAGCCCGGATTTGCGAGTTCTACACACAGCATTCCCCAAGAAAACTCGCACAAGCACAATCAGATTCGGAGTTGCCGCAGGCCCGTGGGAGACTGTTACTGATACTCCGGCAGAGAAATCTTTTGGCGCCCATGGAACTCAACGCGGCGGCGTAATATTCTCTGATGTTTCGAAAAGTCCTTACGGGACTAATCCATCGGTTTTTTCAATAACAGTAACCGACGATATCCTGGATTTACCTTGCAGGATAATTGCTATAACGCATGATGGACAGCAGATCAAACCAATTCGAACAAGCGGGGGCTCTGCAGGTAACGCCAGGCAGACAACAGCGCATTTTGAAGCTCCGCCAATAGATAAAGGAGGTAAAACGGAAAACAGCTTCAAAGAATTTCAATTCCAGACCCGACAATACGAGTGGGTCACCTTCAAAAACATCTCTTTGCAGCCCGGTGTGGAAACAGACGTACAGGTCAGCATTCGTGATGCATCGCGATCAAGAACTTCCAGAAACCGAAACCGAAGGACCCGTGGAAGAAGCACTAAGAGGAAGAAACCTGATTGGGGACCAGAACAGGCGAAGGAGAACTCAGAAACAATATTATTTGACGACTTCGACGATTATGCTAACGGCACCGACCTTAGTTCCAGCAAGCACGGCGGATGGATTGGCCGTTGGGGCGGCAATATTAAAGTGATCAACGATCCCCAGATTGCGTCCAGTCCGTGTGTAAAGATGGACAACGCCCTGGGATGCTGGACAAGTCAACTTTATCATCCACTGCCATATCACAAATTGTTGTGGTTCTCGGCAGATATCAAAGCCGAACCGACCGGACGGACCGGCTGTCACCAGACGGATGTTGATATCGTGTTGTCCAATCCGGATGTAGGTCAATGGGGAAGACAGATATTTTCTATCGGCATCGCTTCTCAAAGGACCGAATGGCACGATGGACCCGGTCTGGTCGCGACTACCGGGGTTTATAAAAAGGGTGAGCACCGTCGCCTATACAATTTTGTGGCAATTGAACAAGACTATCAGTCCCTGACCGGCCGATGGATAAACGTAACGGTAAGAGTCGATTCTACAAACCATCAGGCCGACATCTGGATCGACAATATCCACAGGGCAACTGCATTGCTGGATCCGAGCCAACCGTTATATAAGCAGATTAGTCTCAACTGCAGCAACGGCATCGGGTATGTTGATAATGTCCATGTGTTTGTCACTAAACCTGGAACCGGGGATATAACAAACTTGCTACCTGGTATCACACCAAGGCCAAAGAGGTCACGGGCAACAAGAAAACGTTTAACTCCTGCCAGTACCCGCTCATCCATCAAGGCGCAAAAAGAAAAGATCAAAAAACAACTGGCTACTCTTAATAATCATCGCGAGAGACTTATACGTGATATGAGGAACGCCGAAGAGTCATTACAGGATGTACGGGAACGATTTAATATCAGCGATCTTGACGAGCACAGTTATCCACATTCGATTACACAGAGATTAATTCGTCTTGAGAAACAGCGGGATGACTGCGGGCTGGAAATAGCCCAGCAGAAAGCAAAATTAAGCATACTTGATAAAAGAAAAGAAGATCTCAGAGATGTCAGAATAAATTTGGGTATGTTAAACAAAAAACTCGAACAGTTACAACAGATGGTCGAAGAAGCGAAGAGGGAACAGGATGATCTTGATATGGCCAAATGGCTGTATAAACAACGCCTCGATGTTCGGGATGAGAGAAAGCGTACGCTCGATTCGATCAAGGCCAAAATTGAGAAGATGAGGCTGGAATATGACGGAATCGGACTTTCACCATCACCACCGAAGCCTGCACCGGCAAGAAAAAAACCGGTTACCAGAGCACGTTCGACAACAAAAAGACCGGTTCCCAGGGGACCTTCGAGAACTACAATAACTGATTGAAGAGGAAGTTTATAGATAGAAGGATGTTCACAAAAAGGTGATCAGGACAAATCCGCCCGCATAATTGCTCGGTAAAAGGGCCTTGAAGCTGTTCTATGGGCTGTTTAGCCCCTTTTATTCTACCACTCGGAAAATTTTTCATTTTTACAAATTTTTTACTTGCATATTCGACAGATGTCGAATACTTTCTAAGCATGTCGAATATAGGAGATCGAAACACATGATAAAAAAGAAAACGTCCGACAAGTCATCCGGGACTCATCCTGAGTTGACCGGCGCCGAGTGGGCAATCATCAAGGTCGTATGGGAAAATGAGCCCTGTGCCGCCGGTACGGTTCAGGAGGCCCTGGAAAAGCGAAAAGACTGGGCCTACAGCACGGTAAAGACCACGATGGACCGAATGGTTAAAAAGGGTTTTCTGCGGATAAAGAAGATCCGCAACCTGCAACTCTTTAGCTCGTGCATTAGTGAAGTCGATGCCAAGAGGGGCGAGCTTCGCCGTATGCTAAAAGTTGCGTTCGACGGAGCCCTGACACCGATGATGCAATTTTTAATCGAGCATGAAGGACTAACAGAGAGCGAGGCGTCAGAGCTTCGCAAACTGGTTGGGGAAAATAAAAAGAGGAAAGAAAAAAAGTAATGGAGAAACGCCCGAAATTAAGAGGACTATCAAATGAACAATTTACTCAACGCTCTGATAACACAATTGAACGATAGCGGCCGGTCGTTCTGGAATCATAGTTCGGCTTTGTTTGTTCAGGTGAGCATCTTAATTGTTGTGCTCCTGCTGGCCGACTTACTGCTGCGAAAGCGACTTCGCGCAACATTCAGATACTTCGTATGGATGCTCGTATTCGTCAAGCTGGTTCTGCCCGCGTCTCTCGCACTACCTACCGGGATAGGCAACTTCGTAGGAGACTTGCTCGCGATTGATCGCTATATCGAACAGATCCCAACGACCAACCCAGAGCATGTTCCATTGGCAGGTGGGATACCCATCGATCTTGCTCCTTCCCTATCGCATGCAACTGTTGCACCGGAACTAGCGATTGATCCTGTCCCGGCAGTGATACCGGTGTCACCTCCTGATGTGGAAATTTCTACCAAGTCACAGATTTTAAAAACCGCCGAGATTCAGGTACCCGCGATACCCAGACTCCAACCGCTCTGTTGGCAGGCTTATATATTTATAGGCTGGCTCGTGGGAGTACTGGTTCTTTTGGTCCTGCTGCTCCAGCGTGCATGGTTTGTAAGAGGGCTGATTAGACAGGCCAAAGATGCCGACAAGGGACTCGAAGATTTGTTGGAACAATGCCGTCAACAGGCGGATGTTAAAAGCCCCGTTCGAATCAGGATCACTGAAAATATGACAAGTCCGTCTGTCTGTGGTTTATTTACTCCTACAATTCTCCTGCCGAAATACCTGCTTAGCGGACTGGACAAAGAGAGCTTGCGCCAGATACTGATTCATGAACTCGCTCATGTAAAACGCAATGACTTATGGATCAACCTCATTCAAACTCTTCTTCAAATCGCTTACTTCTACAATCCCTTCGTATGGCTTACAAACGCTGTGGTCCGAAGAACCAGGGAACAGGCCGTCGATGAAATGGTACTGGTAATACTCGGCGGCAAGGCACAAAGCTACAGCAATACACTCATCGATATAGGCCAGATGGCTTTTTGGCGTCCGAACCTGAGCCTTCGTTTAATCGGCGTAGTAGAATCAAAAAAGGCACTCGCAGGAAGAATAAAACAAATCACAACCCGACCGGTACCAAAGAGTGCAAAACTCGGAATTCTTGGATTGCTCATTGTTCTTACACTTGGCGTGGTTCTTCTGCCGATGGCCAAAGCCAGCCAACGTGACCGCATCAAAGAACCAGGCTCAGTAGAGTTGGTTGAAGACTGGTCAGAGCCAAGGAGATTGGGCCCTGAGATTAATACTCAATACGATGAGAATTATCCTTACCTTTCAGCCGATGGAACGAGCCTGTACTTCAACAGCAATCGCCCTGGCGGATTCGGTGGTACTGATATTTACGTTGCCCGCAAGCTCAATGGAATCTGGCAGGAGCCTGAGAATCTTGGCCCTGTAATCAACAGCAGCCATAAAGAAGCGGGCGCTATGTTAAGTTTTGATGGCAGGTCTCTGTTTTTCTGGTCCGATCGCATGGCCGGGGACTCAACCATGCTGTTTGTCTCAAAGATCATCGCCGGCCAGTTTCAATCCCCCGAGCCGCTTGCGTATTTCATCAATAGCGCCCTCCATACCGACGAGCCGTTTCTAACTGCCGACAACAGAATGTTGTACTTCCAGACCTACAATCGAAGCGGCAACATCAACATAAGGGACTTGTGGTGTTCGCAGCTTGAACAAGGCCGGTTTGAAAATCCAATTAATCTGGGACCAACAATCAATAAATTTCCACGGCAGAAGAGCCCGTCCCTGACTACCGATGGTAACCTGCTCTACTACATCTATGAACTCGACGACAAGACTACGGGGATCGTCTTTTCACATAAATCCCAGTCGATCTTCACGAACCCTGTTGAGATATATTTCCCTTCACTGGCTGACTTTCGCAAAGTTAAACCAACCTTGCGGGAAAAGAGAGCGAGGAGAATTGGTCCCAGTTACAACCCACGACATCGGCCGGAAGAATCAGATCCCGGTTATCCACAGGGATACATAGACAGCGCAAAAATCTCCTGGGATGGCAGCCAACTGTTTTTCTCAATGAAAGACACCAACTACGACATCTGGAAAGTCAACAGTTCAACGACAAGTTCAGTCGCTGGACGCTATAGCAGTATTAGTCAGGATACATCACCAGGGATAGAGAGCCTTGAATCAGGACTGGTCGGATACTGGAGGTTCGATGAAGGCATCGGTAGTGGTGCAACAGCTTACGATGTCACTGGCAGGAACGACGGTACTATCCATGGAGGCCAGCGAGTACCGGGCAAGTATAATGGCGCCCTGAGATTTGATGGTGTTAACGATTATGTTGATGTGGGAAATGGTGACAGTCTGAACATAGCAAATAACAATATCACTATATGCATGTGGGTCAAGCGAGAGGGGTGGGGAAGGGCAATGGGCTGGTCGGCCCTTATTTCGAAGCCTTATTACACTAACAGTTGGGGGCCTCCTTACGACCAGTTTAAGTTAGCTCGTCACTGGAATGATGATAATTTGCAGTGGGAGTTTGCCAAAGACGCCCATAGTGTGGCTTCTGTGAGAAGTAAATCAAATCTACCGGAAGGGGTATGGACACATATAACTGTTAGTTATGACGGCAGTAAGATGAAAATATATTTTAACGGAGCTTTAGACGCCAGTAAGTCTGTAAGCGTCAATATGCAAGCCAGACCCCAGACTCATGTCTATATTGGGAGAAACTGGCAGGGGGCGCATACCATTGAGGCTTTTAGCGGCTTAATCGACGAAGTGATGATTTACAACCGGACGCTGTCAGGTCACGAGATTCATAAACTCTATGAGAATCCGGGACTGGCTGGATACTGGAACTTCGATAACGATGACGGCGGAGCGGTAATCGACAGCAGCCCATACCGTAATCACGGCATACTAAGCGGACGGAGAATTGGCAGCAGTGAAAAACCAATAGCGAAACACTACTTTGACCCTGCTTCTGAATCCGCAGGCTCATGCATATACTGGACTGATCCGGACAAGCGCGCGATCTATCGGGCGCATCTGGATGGCTCGGACGCTCGCAGGATTATTGAAACAGATGGGGTGCCATTCGACATTATAACCGACCTGATCAATGAGAAGTTATACTGGACCGAACCCCAGGCCGGTCTGATCAAACGTGCTGATCTTGAGGGACGTGATGTTGAAGTAGTTGTCAAAGGCCTCAAGGATCCGCTCTGCCTTGCCATCGACCCTTATCGGCGCAACATATACTGGACCGACATGGCGTCAGCTAAGATTCAGCGGGCCGATCTGGACGGTTCTTACGTTGAAAACCTTGTAACAACGGGCCTCAGGAAGCCCGAAGGAATATGCCTTGATATAGTTGGTGGTAAGATGTACTTCACTGATATTGATAACGACAGGATATACCGGGCCAATCTCGATGGCACGCACGTCCAGAGCATCGTCACCAACACGGTAAAGTATCCTCGCGGTATAGTTATCGACAATGAATTGGAAAAAATATATTGGACAGACCTGTTCCCATCGCGAATCAGGAGGGCCAATCTCAACGGCTCATATATAGAGAACTTAATCAAAAGCGGACCCTCTGACACCACTTCCTACGAATGGAACCCTGAGGACGTTCCTTACGGCGCCTACCCACCAGGCTCAATCCTGCGCGATCCAGATATTCTGAGGCTTGATCCTGCCGCTGGTAAAATGTATTGGACAGATCTTTACAAGAGAAAGATCCTGCGGGCAAATCTCGACGGTACCGGAGTTATGGATATCGTGGTAGGTCACGGCCCACGTGGTATAGCACTCGATACTCCGGGCCTGCGACAGAAGGCCAAGCGGCTCGCTCGAGAAGTACCGGCAGTAGAATATACACGCTCCATACCTCGCAGATCGGCAGCCGAATATTATGATGTCAGTCCAGGGCAACGAACAGAAAAAAGAGTCCAGGGCGTGAGGGGACGCGCGTTTTACTTTGACGGGATAGGTGATTTCATTAATATCGAAGATTCGAAAAGTCTTGATATTTCAGGAAATCAGATAACTATAAGCGCCTGGATAAAACCAGAGAGACTTGACCGTCGCCAGGTCATTGCCGGCAAGACAGGATGGGGGGATAACACCTGGCTTGTGGAGATAAATCCTATCGATTGTGACAACGGGCAACTGAATTTCTACATGCAGAATGCCCAAGGCTTTGACAACAATTTTTGCAGCGACAGCTCTGTGAGGATCAACAAGTGGCAACACGTGGCATTTGTTTACGATGGCAGCGAAAAGAAGATATACATCAACGGTCAATTCAGCGGGGCTCAGCAATGGCAAGGAAATATCAACACCAACAATCAACCACTCAGGATCGGCGCCTGGGGCGATCCGATAGGACCGGGTGAAACCAGATACTTTCAGGGTGCGATTGATGAAGTTGCCGTTTACAACAGGGCTATGTCCGCCGGCCAAATCGATAGACTCTACCACGAGCCAAACAGGATCGATAGCCACCGACCGCATTTGGCGGGATACTGGAACTTTGATGGCGATGTCCGAAACTCGCTTCTCGACGCCAGCACGCACGGCAACCATGGAGTGCTTGAGCACAAAGAGCAATCGTACTATGAGAAACACGGCTGGGCATCGCCTGGCCCGCCTGGCCGCTACTGAGGAATCTGCGTAAATAGTAACACCATAGCAATGTATACTGATCTCGATTGAATTTTCCCGTTTATCCGCCTGCTGCGACGAACGAAGCACGGCGAGCGGGTAAGTAACTTAAGAACAATCAGTTACGGTTTTATTCGCGGACTTTTACTACCCTTAAGGGTATAACTGACCGGTACGCTTATCTTAACAATGGCTAAGCCCCGATTCTTTCCTAATATCATTCAATATTACCTGCCTTTCTTAAAATGCCGGTTATTTTCGCTTTTGAGTATCATATTGACGTTGTTGCTATGTATTGGTATTCTCTCGGTACCGTGGCCTAATGAGGATTCATAAAGAAATATGTCCAAACAGCCAAAAGACGCAGCAAAAAACAAGACTGGCACAAAGAAGCCGAAGCCGGCATTGATTGTTTCTCAGCAGAATCTCTACGACTATTCAATACTGCTTAAACATTTATTTGCGGGTTTTACCGACGAGTCAATACCTGCCGCCTTGGTTTGCAATCCCGAGTGTAGAACCGAGCATGTTACAACACCGACTACAGAGGTTATCGGGCACCCCGCAATTCATCTTCCGCTTATGGGATCTTTCAACAGAAAAATGCTGACCGAAAAGCTGTCAAATTTCGAGCCAACTGTCCTGCATTGTCTTTGTAAAAGCAAAGCCTCGCTTACCAGAAAAATCGCTCGCCAACTTGATATCCCCTATGTCCTCTCGATAAATTCACTACACAAGACACATAGCCTTCTGGGTATTTCGAACCAAAGATGTGCCAGACTCATTGCACCGACCAGGAGCATTGCAGAGAGCATTACGGCCTCTTATCCACGACTATCGGATAGAGTCACTCTCGTCGAGATGGGCACCTTTGTAAGCCAGTCAGTTAGCTGTTTCCACAGAAAATCAGAACTGGTAAGCATGGTGATAACGCACTCCTTCGACAGCAAAGACGATTTCGAGAACCTGCTCAACGCGATCAAACATCTCGTAATCGACGGTTATGAACTGATGCTGATTATCATGGGCGGCGGAAAAGCCGAAAAGGAGATGCGAAAATTCATTGCAGAACTCGGACTGCGTTGGGTTGTCACAATCGTTCCAAAGCTTGAGCAATGGCGTTCTGTACTCGCAGCCGGGGATATCTTCATTCGTCCCCGCCCCGTAAAGATCTTTGACCCGTTTCTACTCGAAGCGATGGCCGTGGGTAATGCCGTAGCGGTATGTACAGGAGGCGTCGATGATCTTCTCGTTGATCAAAAAACATGTGTCATCTTCGATCCTGACGACGAATTGAGCATATACAGCAGCCTGCAAAAACTCCTCGACCGCCGCGAATTCGCACTAAAACTCGCCGAAGATGCTCAACAGCAGTTAAGCGAGAACAACTCCCCCAGCAAAATGGTAGCCGACACCCTCCAAATCTACCAAGATGCCGAACAATGGTACCAAAGGCAGGAATAAGTTTTTCAAGTTTTTCCGGCTTTTCGCATTAAAAACTCATGTCCCATTTTTTATCGATTATTGATAATTGATTATTTGTTGATTCGGCCCTGGGCCGAGACTGTTTTTTCCTGTAAACCGCATAGCAGTGCATAACCGTAAGCCCTTGTTATAACTGTACTTATGTTCATTTGGGCATATGAATTGGGTTCGTTTTGCATATTTAATCGTGACTCGTGACCAGTGGCCCGTGACCCGTGGGGCGAGTTGGGCATATGTGCGGTGTGTTTGAAATTGGGTTCGCCTTTCCATTGATTATTGATGATTGATTATTGATTATTTTGTGGAATTCGCCAAGGGCGAGATTGATTAATTGTTTTTTGGAGCATATGGTCGGTGAGTTTGAAATTGGGTTTGTTTTGCATATTTGTTCGTGACCCGTGGCCGGTGACCCGTTGTCTTTGGGCGAAGTGAAGATGAGGGTGAAATTGGGTTTGTTTTGCATAAAAGGGTGAATGAGTATATGAGTAAATGGGTAGATGAGTATCTGCGAGCCGGGGTGAAAAAGTTATGTAAGTCTTTGTTGTACATGGAGTTAAGTGTGTTAATGTTAGAAAGGTGAAAAAAACGACAAAAAGCCGCCTTAGGCGGGTAAAATAAGTGGAAAAGCGTGTAAAAGTAATAGAAAAAGAAGGGAAAAGAGTTGAAAAAGTGATGAGAAACAGGGATTTTTGAGGATATTTTTTGGATTTTTTTGGATTTTTTTGGAAAGTTTTTGATTTTTGCGTAAATATTTGGATTAAAATTTGCGTCGTTTTTGTGTTTTGTCGGTCCCTTGAGGATAAAATTGGGTTCGTTTTGCATAAAAAAGAGGATGGGTTGATGGGTAAATGGGTTGATGAGCGGAGAGATTTGCGATTTTCTATTTCCAATTGTCAATTTGGGGGGTTTGAATTTATGATTCATTTTAATTGTCTCTTTCCGCATTATGTTCTTGATGTTAAGTCTTTATTTAGTTTGATAATCACTTTACAATAATATATGTTGTGTGTCAAGGGTTTTATTGGTTTATTTGGAAATATTTTTAACCACGGATTTTCACTGATTTACACTGAATTTTGTTTAGCCACAGAGAACACCGAGGGCACAGAGAGAAGCAAAAAAGGGAAAAAAGTTATCCCGCGAAGGCGCAAAGACGCAAAGCTGCCTTAGGCAGATAAGATATTATAAAGAGAAGAACAGGTGAGCAGTTAAAAGGAAAAAGAGAAAAAAAGTTAACCACCCCAGCCTTCGCTGGGGCAGGCGAAGAACACGATGAGCACGAAGGTGCCTTCGGCACGTAAGATTAAAAGAAAAAAGCTGCCTTAGGGAGGTAAGATTAAAAGGAAAAAGTTTAGACACGGATTCACACAGATACATAGGGCACAAGTTCACATTTATTTCTTGGGGAGAACCCAGGCCGAAGACCTGGGCTATATACGCCCGTCGCTAGGGCGACGGGTTTGGGATTAGTTGGTACAGGTGGGCCTTTTAATTAATCCAGGAGGGAGAAGGCGGGTAAGTTTAATTATCCTGCAACGATGTCAGCATGGTGGCGAACGCGGAAAACAAGGTTCGCACCTTGCTTGATTTCATGAAGATTTTCCTTTCTATACCTAACGACAGGATAACTTGCGGCTATGGAGCGCAGCGGAATAGTCGTAAGGTTCAGCGCCTTGTTCTGAGTTCATGTTCAATTTTCCTCCACTTTGCGTTTGAACACTTTGAAGCAACTCTTCAAGATATTATTGATATTGATGCCTATGCCGAATAAGTTAGGTTTAAGGTCGATCCAATCCACTTTCTTAACAAGTTCTTTTGCTAAGACTTTCTTTCCATCGTCACGCAATATATAGTGACTAGTAATTTTACTGATTCGCCACTCAGATTCTTGGGCCTCTATGAAGTTATGCTCTCCGGGTGAATCCACGAGAATGGCTGCCCCGTGCACAATGAATGAAAATGATCCACGATTGGAGCGAAGATGCATCTCAACAAGTTGAACCTTGCATTCTTTATCCCAAATCACATCGTACCGGAACTGTTTCTTTTGTCGTATATCCTCGTGCTTGTGATCGTATGGATCTACTATGCGAAAATCTACAAGACGGAAACCAGGTGCAAGGACAAGGTTGTAAATGCCGCCATGAGATTCCCGACTATGACCGATAGGGATTCCCATATGCTCAAACTGAAATGAGAATGTATGATCACTTGCGTCAAAGGCCCTGAGACGTGTGTCTGTTCGAAGGATTGAGCATTCCTGCGAGTTATATATCCGGGCTCCACCTAAATCCAATTCATCACCGAATCGGTCTGGGTAGATATCCCTGTACCTATCTATCAAAACACGCTGGTGTTGGTGTTTTGGTGTAACCTTAAAGCTAGTCATGACACCGTCAGGTGTTAGCGTGTCAATGAGGACTATATCGAGATTCATTTGTCAAGTTCCTTTTTCCATTCTCCTAGCTTCTGTTTATATAGTTTCCGTATAACACACATCGCTTTCTTTGTCACAATATCGCCATGACGGCATTGCTCGCCTTGCCTTAAAGGCAGCTTTTTTACCATTTAATATGCGACATATCATGTTTACAAAGCCTCAAAACAAATTTCCTTTTCCTGAAATTAAACGGCCTTTGCGAAAAAGTCAAGTGTTTTTACGAAATAAATAAGCGATTTTGAGGATTTTTTTTGTCTCAGAGACCAAAAAGGGCACAGAGAGAGTGGAACCACGGATTTACGCAGATTTTCTTCGACACAGAGGGCCGGCGGACAAGTTTAATTAACTCCAGTTTTGAGCAAATTAGCAGGAAAAGTGGTTATCCGACGGAATTTTAGCCGGGAAATAGATTTTGTTGTTGACAATGGGAAGAGATTGTGATATAAGTATATAGTTTAAGGCACATAAATGGTGTAAAAATGTTAGACAAAATGTCTTAAATGGGAAAAGTGAGATAAAACATTTTATTTTTTAAGGAAAGGATTTTGAAATGAAATGTTATATATGTAATCGCACTCCATGTGTGTGTTATCAGCGGAAAATGGAAGAAGATAGGCGCATAGCACAGGAAATGGAAGAAAGGCGCAGTCGCGATAATATGGCCTACGGAACCATTGCTCCACCTCCTGGTGGCTTCGCTAATCCTTTTCGGCCAATCAGATAATTGAAGCATCTAAATGGTAAGAATATGTAAGATTGCAAGTCGCACAAGATGAATCTATAAAGGCAAGTTAAGCACTTGTGATAACGAAAGCGGTTTTGGTTTATTGAATGATTCCGTTTGCAAGTAAGTTTTACATGCTACTGAGCTATTGCAAGATTATATATTTCTACAAACTTTTTCCCAATTTGGCTTGTTTGGGTGGAATGTTTGACGGTGCCTGGACCACCACTATACAATCCAAGAAAATGAACACGACCCCAGAAAACACTTACAAGATCTTCCGGAATGTCACGGGCGACGTTTTTACCGTTCACAAAATTGACAAATGATTTGATTTCATAGACTGTCAATTCCTTTAAAGCATTGCCTAAAAGACGGACTTGGTATGCCTCGATAGTATGGGACGCGTAATATTCGATGAGTGCTGCATAGTACTCAGTTTTATTTTCATCCTCATCACTAATGGCTTTGGCAACGATTTCATCTAATAGGTCAAGATCAGCCTCATTTCGAGAATCATTTTCAAGCTTATGAACACGTTTTTCAAGAGATTGTACGAGAGTCTCCAAACGTTTAGAAAACTTTCGAGAACGGCGTTCCTTAATACTGTCCACAATTACCCCAACAGTAGCAGCACAGGGATTGATTACACCAAAAAGTTTAGCAACAATCGCTCCTCCCGACAGTGCAATATCAGTAGTTTTATTTGTGGTATCTCGGCAGTTCATACGTATTTCCCCCTTTTGTTATTGTAACTTAGGTAAACGATTCTATCTTCGCTACGCAAATCTTTTTTGTCAATCGCAGTAATATCTTTACGCGTTTGGCTAAATACTCTAATTGTTTTTTTGTGATTTTGTAGTCCTTTTTATATCTGGCGTCGATGTAGGCTTTTTTTAGGAGTTTGAATGTTTCGTCCTGCTGTTTTGTTGCTCGTGGGAAGACCTTTAAAAAAGCAGTGTCGTAGCCGGAGACTTGTCGGCCTATTCTTTCGATGTTGTGACGCTTGCCCTTGTAGCCTGTGAAGACCAAAAGAACAGTAGAATAAAAACGCTCAACAGCTTGATGGAGTTCGAAAGCAGCTTTCTTGTAACGGCGTTTAGCCAAGTCATCATAGTACGTATCGAAAAATTCGCGTGCACTTTTGAACCACATTTTGAAATCTTCTTGTGCGATTTTTTTTCTTTTGGCTGGGGATGGTTTTCTTATTCTTTCGAGTTTCATTTGGCCTGAGTCGTATAGTAGGATTCCTTCTTTTTTTATGTCGGAGAAGAAGTATCGGCCTTCTTTTAGTTTGTAGTTTATCTGGCCTACGCTGTGGTATATGACGCTTACGGGTGTTTTTATGGCTTTGTGCTGGAGGACCAGGTCGTCAACTGAGTTTTGTTTTCTGCGATTCTCGGCGGTTTTCTTTAGGCGCGGGAGGACGAGGATGTCGAAATCGGAGATGTATTCGTAAGTGATATGTCCTTGTGTGTAGGTATCCTCGACCCAGTCTCCGCGTGCGTAGGATCCGAAGAGTATGATCATGTGTGAGGTTGGGAACTGCTTTCGGACGATTTTGACGATGAGGTTTAGTTCTTCGCGTTTGTGTTGCGGTAAATGTGCGAGCGATTTCTTCATATCCCGAAATTATACCGAAAAGCTACAAGGCCACAACAGAATTTCCGCAAGGACCTTTCAATTTATTCCGCCATGGGCGGATCTACGATATTTATTACTTACTATTTATTATTTGTTGAATCCGGCATTGCCGGATGGTTGTTTTAATGGATTTCTCCGTCTCGTGCAGCATCCTGGCGTGCTGGGGCAGGCTTCGGCTTAGCGAAAGTTGTTATTTAAGAAGAAAAAAAATGTTTTAATTTTCGAGAAATATGTTGCAGAATTGTTGATTTTGTGTTATAAAGTAATCTGAAAAAGTAGATTGGTGGCTTTTTCGGAGAAGTATTCTTGATAAATTGCGGGTTTTTTACTTTATGAAGAGGTGTATCGTATAGAATCAGGAGAATAAGTGATGAGAAAAATATCGCGAGGGATTATTTTATGTTTGTTTCTGCTTCTTTTTGGGGTATTCGGGGCCCGTGGTGAAATAATTCTTGTTGATGACGACGGATTTGTGGATTTTAATAATATTCAGGCTGGGATTGATGATTCGAATGATGGTGATACAGTAGTTGTTTTTCCAGGTATGTACACTGGGCCTGGTAATGTTGATATAGATTTTTATGGTAAAGCTATAACGCTCATCAGTGTTGCTCCTGAAGATCCTTATGTTGTGGCTCATACGATAATAGATTGTAACGGTCAGGGTCGAGGATTTTATTTTCACAGCGGTGAGGAAGCGAACTCGGTAGTCGATGGTCTATCAATAACAAACGGTGCAGCGACAAACGGTGGTGGGATATGTATTGAAAATTGCAGTGCGACGATTTCCAATTGCCAGATTTCGGGTGGCACAGCAAATGAAGGTGGTGGTATATATTGCGTTGGCGGAGAGTCTGTGATCATCGGCTGTTCGTTGGGTGACAATACGGCCAACAATGGGGGAGGGATTTACATCAGCAGTTCATCGGGGGCTATGTTATCCGATTGTGATATCACGGGTAATACAGCGGATATCGAAGGTGGTGGAATCTATTGCGTTGGCGGGAAACCGAGGATTGTTGGTTGCACGATAGGCAGTAACGCTTCGGCCTCGGGAGGAGGTATTTTTTTTCAAAACGGACGGGCATACGTAGAGGATTGTACGTTTATTCATAATTCGAATAACGGTATGTCAATTATCAATGGCGGAGGAACCGTAGTAAACTGTCGTTTCTATAGTAACCGCGGTGAGTATGGAGGTGGGATATACTGTAATAGTAATAGAGATATGCTGCATGTGATAAGCAGTATTTTTTGCGGTAATTATGCAGCCGTTGATGGTGGAGGGATTTATGCAGGTAACTGGTATGTCCAGATACAAAATTGTAGTATTGTCTCTAACAGAGCCGGCTCTACTGGTGGAGGGTATCATAATATTGGGACCGGTGATGTAATTAATTCTGTGTTTTGGGGCAATATTGATAATAGCGGGAGCGGAGGATCGGCGCAGATTGGCGGCTTGGGCGATAATGTGACGTTTAGTTGTATTGGTGACGGAGATCCTTGTGACTCGAATATTCCGTTTGGAGGTTCGTCCAGGCATAATATAGATGACGATCCTGGTTTTGTTAGCGATCCGAACGACGGTGGTGACGGCTGGGGTGACGATCCTTGTACGGTAGTTGTTAATGAAGGTGTTAATGACGATTATGGGGATTTGCATCTTCGAGGCGATTCTGTTTGTATCAATGCCGGTGAACCTGGCTTTGTGGATTATTTGTCTTTTAATGATATTGACGGTCAACCAAGGATTATGGGGCAGATTATGGATATGGGAGCCGATGAGTTTTATATAGCGATGCTAAAAACCACACGGCCTTTAGGAACGGAGGTTTGGGTTAGCGGCAGCAGACACGAAATCAGATGGGAGAGTGAAGTTTATGACGGCTTGGCATCGGTTCTTTTTAGTAGTGACCGAGGCGACAATTGGGAGACGATAGTGGGGGGAGTTGCGAATTCGGGCAGTTATTCGTGGACTCCCGGGAGTTTAGTCGATTCGAATATGTGTATTATCAAGATAGTTCCAACTGTGCCTGATCCGAACGTAATTTGTGTCGAGAGCGGATTGTTTATAGTTCATGCGGATTCGCCGGGTGTTGCAGTAACACCTCGCTGGAGAAGCCTTGGCGGTGATTTTACCAGGCGCGGGCGTAGCGATCTTAGCGGCCCTGAGTATGGATGCGTTAAGTGGGAGTACGAAGTTGGCGATGCGATATCGGCAAGTATGACTGTTGGTCCGAACGATGGTATCTATGTCCCCTGCGAGGATGGGAAGTTGTATAAGCTTGATGCGAACGGTTCGCTTTTGTGGAGTTTTGATGGTAATTCACCGTTGATAAGTTCTGCGACATTAGGATTGGATGGTACCGCTTATGTCGGCAGCCGGGGTGGGCAGGTCTTTGCTGTCGATATCGATGGTAATGTCAGGTGGACGTTTAGGACCGGTGGAGAGGTTTACTCATCGCCTGCGGTATCAGCCGACGGTAACAGTGTTTATGTCTGCTCGGGAGATGGTAAAGTTTATGCGTTAGGACGTGACGGTAGTTTCCTTTGGGATTTTTCTACGTCCGGGATTAATTCCGCTGAAGGTGCGGTCTTTGCTTCGCCATCGATCGGATTGGACGGGACGGTTTATGTCGGAGGATTTTACGATTCGAATCTTTACGCGCTGGAACCGAATGACGGCAGTATTAAATGGACGTGCCATTTTGATTCTAAGGGATGGTTGTTTGCATCTGCTGTTGTTGGCGATGACGGGACGATATATCAAAGTATGCTCTATGATTCATATCTTTATGCGATAGATCCTAATGATGGGGAGATAGTCTGGGCGACGGATCTCAGTGAGATATGGAGCAACTATGGCGGGTATGTTGAGTCTTATTCAGACTGGTTTGAACCGTACTATGATGAGGGTTTCTATTTTGTAAATTCACGCTGTGGATATGAAGATATCTGCGTAAATTTTCACCAAAACGCTCTTTATAACGTGAGCGATTCGGTCTGGTCGGAGCCGGTGGTGGGTTCGGATGGGATGTTGTATGTGAGCTTCGATGATCCCTGGCTTCGCGCGGTTGATCCGAACGGTGAGATTAAGAAGATAATGCAAGTGGGTGTCGAGAGTGGTTTTGATCTGACTTTGGGAAGTGACGGGCTTATTTATGGTGTCAGCAATGACAGTAATATGTATTTAGCAAGCCCTAACTTAATTGAGATATCGAGATACGATAGTAATAATTTATGGCTTAGTTATCCTGTTATTGTCGGTGGTAACACTTTGCTTGTTGGCGATTCTCGTGACTATTCTCTGGAAATCGGCACTTCGAACAGCCGTGTCATAGCATTAGGACCGGATGGATGCGGAGGAGAATATGATTTACACTGGCAGGGAGGCGCACAGGACTTGAATGGTGACGGTTTAGTAAATTATAACGATATTGCCATGTTGGCAAGCGATTGGCTAAGATGTACAAGTTGTGCAGACCCGGTGAGGTTTGGGTGCAATGGCGAGCCAATTTATCAACAGTGGCTCGAAGGTGATGTGAACAGGGACCGATATGTGAACTGGATCGATTTTGCGATAATCGCGGATAAATGGATGGGTGGGACGGAATAAGTGAAGATGATTAAGTTTTAAGAATTATGGTGACAGGAGTTAGAGATGGTAAGTAAATGTATGAGTAAGCGAGATTTGCTTGTTACGGTATGTTGTGTGGTTTTTCTTCTGGTGACGATGGGTAGTATCGGCAGCGGCGGTAAGCGGCGGGCGAAAGAGACCGTTTGCCGAGCGAATCTCAAGAGGCTTGGTGTCTTTATCAACATGTTTGCCAATGACAATGATGGTCGAACCTTTGAGGATGGTTGGGATTGGTATCTTTATCTTGAACCGTACTATATGAATAACAACTTTCTATTGTGTCCAGAGGCAACGAAGACATCAGAACCGGTATTGGACTACGACGACGTTTTGGGCGGTAAATTCAGTGCCTGGGGTAGAGAAGAAGATGATAAAATATATATAAGTAGTTATGGAAACAATCTTTACTGCAGCCATGATTCAGGAGGAGGAAGGACAAGCGATAAACTGTGGTTTAGTTTCAATGTTTCCGGGAGTTCGAATGTACCGCTTTTATTAGATGGCGCGTACCTCGGTCTTACACCATTAGATAATGATGTGCCGCCTGAATATGACGGGCAGATATATGAAGCTGACGGTTCTGATGAAAATGAAATCAGGAGCTTTTGCTTGGCGCGTCACGGTTTTGCGGTTAATTCACTTTTTATGGACCTTGGCGTTCGCAGGGTCAAACTCAAAGAACTGTGGATATTGAAATGGCACCGTAATTGGAATTTGCCACCAGATCCTCTGCCGACGGCCTGGGATAATCCTGAGCACTGGATGTATAAGCTTGCCGATCCTTACTGATGAAAACGCAGGTGATTGGTTAGATTAAAATGGTTCGATTCAGGGCAAGATTTTTGTTAGAGTTGTGTGGTGTGGTTGTATGGTTCTATTGCTTCCATTGCCACTGCCTTAGGCAGGTAAGATAAAGTGGTGACTGGTGATGCATTTTTGTTTTTAGCTGGTGTGGTTATAAGGTTCAATTGCTTCCATTGCTACTTGTACTGGTTTTACGTTCCAGATTTTACTTGCGTAATCTCTGATTGATCGGTCTGAGGAGAATTTTCCCATTCTTGCGACGTTCAGGATTGAAGTTTTTGTCCATTCGTTTTTGTTGTGCCATAGTTTGCTGACGCTCATCTGAGCCTGGGTGTAGGCCTGGTAGTCAGCGAGTACGAGGAAGGGATCGTATTCGAGTAGGTTTTCTACGAGTGGTTTAAAGAGTTTTTTGTCGCCGCCTGCGAGAGAGCCGGAGGCAATGAAGTCTATTACTTCGCGGAGGGTGGCGTTTTGCTCGTAGATGTCGCGCGGTCTATATGTGGCCTGGTTATAATTGCGTGCCTGTTCGGCGTTTAGTCCGAAGAGGAAGAAGTTTTCGGGTCCGACTTCTTGTCTTATCTCGACGTTTGCACCGTCGAGTGTTCCGATTGTCAGTGCGCCGTTTAGCGAGAACTTCATGTTTCCTGTTCCTGATGCTTCTTTGCCGGCCATTGAGATTTGTTCCGAGAGGTCAGCGGCGGGATAGATGTGCTGGGCGTTTTTGACGTTGTAGTCTGGGTAGAAGACGACTTTTAGGCGGTCGGAAACGTCAGGGTCGTTGTTGATTAGGTCTGCTACGGAGTTGATGAACTTTATGATTAGCTTGGCTAAGAAATATCCCGGGGCTGCTTTTCCTCCGAAGATGTATGTTCTTGTTGGTATGTTAGCGTGTGGTTTGCGTTTTATTCGCAGGTATTGTGTGATGATATTTATGACGTTTAGGTGCTGTCGTTTGTATTCGTGGATTCTCTTTGCGTGGATGTCGAAGAGCGATGTGGGATCGACTGTTACGCCGGTTCGTTGTTCGAGGAGTTTTGCGAGTCTGCGTTTTGCGGAGTGTTTTACGTCTCGCCATTTTTGCTGGAAATCCGGATCGTCCGCGAAGGCCTCGAGTTCTCGTAGTTGGTCGAGGTTGCCGAGCCAGTCCTCGCCGATGTGTTCATTCAGTAGTTTAGCGAGCGATGGATTACTGACGGCTATGAATCGTCTTGGAGTGACACCATTTGTGATGTTACAGAATTTGGCTGGCCATAACTCGGCGAAATCGCTCAACAAATGTTTTTTTAGCAGGTCGGAGTGCAGTTCTGCGACACCGTTAACTCTGTGGCTGCCGACTGTTGCCAGGTGAGCCATTCTGATTGACCTTTGGCCTTTTTCGTCGATGATTGACATTCGTTCCACTCTTGCCTGGTCGTTTTGGAATCGTGCTCTTACCTGATGAAGGAATCGATGGTTGATCGCGTAGATGATCTGGAGATGACGCGGCAGAAGGTCTCCGAACATTGATATTGGCCATGTTTCGAGAGCCTCTGGCAGGAGCGTGTGGTTTGTGTATGCGAAAGTGTTTTTTGTGACCTGCCATGCGGTGTCCCAGTCCATGAGGTGTTCGTCAATGAGCAATCTCATCATCTCAGCGATTGCGATAGCTGGGTGTGTGTCGTTAAGCTGTGCTGCCCATCGAGTCTGGAACTGGTCAAGGGATCTGTGCAATGTCAGGTGTACTCTGATCATGTCCTGCAATGAACACGAGACAAAAAAGAGTTGTTGCTGTAGTCTTAAGATTTTGCCCTGGCCGTGTTCGTCGTTTGGGTATAGGACTTTGGTGATGTTTTCAGAGACTATTTTGTCTTCGACTGCTCTGTAGTAGTCACCGTGGTTGAAAGCGGCGAAGTCGAAAGACTCTACGGCTTCGGCTTTCCATAGTCGCATTCGATTGCATGTTCCGACGCGATAGCCGAGTATTGGCGTGTCGTATGCAACTCCCTTTACTACGGTTTCGGGTACCCATCGGACTCGGTATCGGCCCTGGTCGTCTGTCCATGACTCTGTGTGTCCTCCGAAGGGTACATCGAAAGCGAGTTCGGGTCGCATGATCTCCCATGGGTTTCCGTATCGGAGCCATTTGTCGGTGATTTCGACCTGCCATCCGTCTCGTATAATTTGATCGAAGATTCCGAACTCATATCTGATGCCGTATCCGATTGCGGGGATTTCGTCTGAAGCGAGTGAATCGAGATAGCATGAAGCGAGTCTTCCGAGTCCACCGTTTCCGAGTCCCGGATCCTCCTCCTGGTCAAATAGATCGTCGAGGTTTATGGCGAGTTCTTCCATTGCCTGACGAGCCTGGTCCATGATTCCGAGGTTTAGGAGGTTGTTTGCCAGATGTGGTCCCGGGAGGAATTCTGCTGAGAGGTATGCAACGACCCGTGCGTCCTGTTGTGCATATGTTTCGAGTGTCCGGACGCCCTGTTTTAGTACGCGGTCTCTGACGGTAAGTGCCAAAGCGGTGTAGAGGTCGTTTTTGGTGGCGGCACTGGAGACTCGGCCTATACTGCAAAAGAGGTTGTCGAGGAAAGACTGCTTTATGTCCTCTATTCGAGAGCCTGTACGGATACCGGCAGCGGGCGAGCGTTTTCGGGAATCATTGGCGGGATTTGTGTTTCGGTCCGGAGACATAATCGATTCCTTTCTATACATCAGCAACTTTGGATACCAGTCTAACTGGTGGACGGGAGGGTGTCAATAGTTACTATAATAGATTCGTTATGATTATTTGGTTGAGATTGCCCACCATAGCGGGTCTGTGACTTAGGGACGCTCAGCGTGCTTTTTGAGAGATGACAATCTCGCTAATTATATGTTAGAAACCTCTATAGATATGAGATTGTAATGTTAAGGCTACAAAATTTTGCTTGAGTTGTCCTGGTCGTCCTTAGTTTTTTGTTCGAGGATTTTGTCGTAGATTTCTTTTCTGTGGACTGAGATTTCGTTTGGTGCGCAGATTCCGATTCTGACTGTTTTTGCATTTAGTTCTACGATACTGATTTGGATGTCATCGCCAATGATAATCGATTCGTTTTTTTTTCTTGTTAATACGAGCATATTTTGCCTCACTGCAAAGATTGTTAAGTCCCTTTAGTTTTTTTGGTGGGGCAAGCCCCACACTACCTGGTTTTTGAGTTTGCGGTATTTTTGTGACGGTGAATAGTAAAAGTTTAGTAAAAGATTGGTTCGTATGTCGGATTTCGTATGTCGTATATCGCAGGAGACAGGCTTTGTGTTGCGTGAATTTTTGATTGTTGGTAGAATCTTTGGCGTTAGGAATTCAATTCAAGTAGGTGTTTGGTTTTTAGGAGATAGTATTATGGGTAAGATGGGGATTTTGATCGGTGTTTTGATGATGGTTTTTTTGAGCGGATGTAATGGTAGTTCGGAGCCAGGCGGTTGGGTGTCGCTTTTTAACGGTACAGACCTTAGCGGTTGGAAGGCGAGCGAGAACCAGGGATCGTTTAAGGTTGAGGATGGAGCGATAGTAGTACACGGTAAGCGGAGTCATCTTTTTTATGTCGGGCCGGTCGGGAACGCTAATTTCAAGGATTTCGAATTTTCGTGCCAGGTTATGACGACGCCGGGATCTAATTCGGGGATATATTTTCATACTGAGTATCAGCAGGAGGGCTGGCCCGGGAAGGGTTACGAGAGCCAGATTAATATAAGTCACTCGGATCCCCAGAAATCCGGCGGTCTATATGGTACGGTCAAAGTGAGTAATCCGCCGGCACGAGACAACGAATGGTACACGCAGTATATCAAGGTCGAAGGTAAGAATATCATCCACAAAATTAATGGTCAGGAATTGGTGAATTATGTCGAACCCGATGACGTGTATTTCGAAGACCGACCGGGACGTCGGCTTTCGAGGGGGACTTTTGCGATTCAGGCGCATGATCCCAAGAGCCTTGTTTATGTAAAGGATATTAAAGTTAAAGTTTTAAAGTGCCCAAACTGACCGATTGGTCAGTTTGACGAATTCAGAATTCAGGAGACAGAAGCCAGAATAAGGATTTTTCCCAAGGGATGTAATTAAGTTGTTTTTTGAAAATTGATTTTAGGGAGATTTGTCATGGAACGGTATCGCTTTCTTAGGAGTATCTTCTGTTTTGCAATCTTTGTGATTGGAACTGAAGGTATTAAAGCAGAGCAACCAGCTATGTATCACAAAGCCGGTGATGTCGGAGTATTCTCTGTTGGTGTTGAAATACCAACAAATGTCAATGTTGACACGACAGTATTTACCGCTCTGGCCAGCAATGAGAAGGCTTATCTTCTGTATGTCCAGGCTCCTGTGTCTGTGGCTGGGCGTTTGAGCAAAGCAATGCGCCCCCAACGTCGCTATGTAAGCCCGGAGCAGAAGGAATTACAGAAGCAGATTAGAGAATTGTATGTGAAACAAGAAGGGATAGAAGAGCAACTTCGTAAAGATCGTAGCAAATTAAGAGCATTGTACTCAATTCGTGAAGATGCCGAGAAAAAGAATACCAGAGTGTTATTCGAGGAAACACAAGTCCAGATAAAAGAATTGGAGGGCCAGGTTGCTGAATCGGAAGCTATCCACAAGAAATTGAAAGAGCAACTCCAGGAGATTCGTGAAAAGCATATAGCGTTTATAGAAAAAGATCAAGGTAGAAGACCTGAGGAGGAGATAAGTACTTCTCTTAAGATTTTTGGGCGTTTCAGGCAAAGCGGTAAAGTCAGGATAAAAGTTTATTCACGGGATTCGGCTGAACTGTTATCTCAATCAAATCAAATCGCATCACTTGAACTTCGTCTTCCTTCCACAGATACTGGAGATCCAGGGCTTCTCAAGGAATGGGCAACAGCACAAGCAAGAGAGTATATGATCAGGGTTTTAGATAGCCCTTACACCAGCTACTACCAGTATTGCCTGCTGCAGTCCAAGCAGAAATATGATCTTCCGAAAGACATATTTTTAGGAGCCTTCCGAGAAAGGAGACGCGGAAGAAGACCGGATCTTTATGCTATGACAACTGGTGCTCTTGCGATACAGGAATCACTTCAACTCGAAGAGATGACTGGAAGAAAAAGCGTTCCAATGGAGCGTACTGTTCCATTGGACAGCCTAAAAGGCCCGGATATAAAATCCCATCCATTTGACGAGATGATTCAGGGTAGAGCCTTTAAGATATTTCCTGTTGCATCGCTTGTACCTCATGATAATTACTATTGTCACTTCACAAGCATTTCAAAGGAGATTGCTGCCAGTGATTTGATCAAGCAATGGGGAGCAAGCCTTTTGAGAGCAATGAGTGTGTCGGCACGAGATGCGGATTTACCGTCCCGTTACCAGGACCAGCTATGCATTGATATCTCCACTCTTACCAGATTGTTTGGTGAGCTTGTTATCGGTGAGATAGCAATAACCGGCGGCGACCCATTCCTTAGAGAAGGCAGTGATGTTGCTATTATCATTGGGGTAAAGAACCGGATGGTCTTTAATAGAATGATGAAAAGTTATTCCGATAAGGCTCTGAAAGCAAATTCTAAAGCTAAGCGGACCACAAGCAGCTATAATGGAATCTCTATTGAGAGCATCGTAGCTCCCGATCATAGTATATCTTCGCATTCTGCCTATCTTGATGACTATAAAGTTTACTCAAATTCTACGGATACCCTGAAACTCATTATTGACACGCATTCCAGGAAGAGAAAATCTATGTCTGACAACATTGATTTTAAATATATGCGGACAATATTCCCTGGAACGGGCGAAGCAGAGGATGGCTTTATCTACATGTCGGATTCCTTTATTCGCAAGTTGCTTAGCCCAAGATGGAAGATAGAAGCACAGCGCAGGATGATTTGCCAAAGCCATTTGCGTATGATTGGTAATGCAGCGACTATGTATAAAACAGAGATGCAGAAGCAGGCGTCAGTCTCTATCCTGGTTGATGAAGAATATCTGAGCGAGAAAATAACTCATTGCCCAGACAATGGCAGCTATTCCCTGAACGAATCTGGGAGAGCTTTTTGTACAGTGCACAACTGTCTTCGATATTGTACACCTGTAGCAAGTGTTGCTATAGATAAGGCTGCGGATATCGAGGCCAAGGATTACAAAAGATTTGTCAGTGGATACAACAATTTTTGGAGCAGATACTTTGATCCTATTGGTATTCGTTTCAAATTAGGGGATCACATCGAGGTTGAGACTTGTATTTTACCTTTGATTGAGAACAGTATCTATAATCAGCTTCGTGAAATAGTTGGCGGTGAACCAGTCGAACTAAACTCCCAGCTCATTAGTGAAGGCACAATTGTTTCACTTAGCGGGAAATTCAACTTAGACGGCGATATGACTCGACAAATACAGATGATGCAGCAACAGATGTTTCCAACTTTGCCAGGTATAAGCAGTTGTTTTGGCGACAATATATCAATAAACTTCTATGATAGTGATGTGCTCTTCACTTTTTCCGAGAATGGCATGGGTATGTTTGGTGGTTGGATGGGTCTTAAGGAGCAAATTATCTTTGGCTTGATTGCTTCGTCAATTAATCTTCCAGTTTATGCTGTTCTTGATCTTAAAGACGAGGCTCTTGCTGAAACATTCATCCAGGAAATGCTAAAAGTAGTTCAGCGGCAGTTTTCAGCTCAAGGCAGAGGAGGCTTTGGTGAGTTTGGTATCGAACCTTATTCCTCTGGAGAATATAAGGGGCATGCTATCAACACATTAGCCTGTCGTTTGGTTTTCATCAAGTTCCGTCTGCATTATGCTATTGCTTCTAATCGTTTAATTGTTTCTACGAAAAGGTATGTCCTGGAAAAGGCATTGGATGCAATCGATAGTAAGCAGACTATCGAGACGGCGAATCTTCAGTTAAATGTAAAGCCGAGGGCATTTGACAAGCTGAGACCTATTATTAGAGTTGGTTGGCAGGAGCGTATGCGAGATGCCTGTCTTAAAAATATCGAGCCTGTTCAAGTCTTAGTAGAATGCCATGACGCAACTGAGAAAACACTCAATGCTGTGAGTAAAAAAGTAGAAGGTGTTACGCTGAGATGTCCATCGGGTGGCAAGTATGTGTATGATAATGTCCGAGACATGGTTTATTGCTCAGTGCACGGGAATCGTAACCATCCAAAGCAGCCTGTTGAAGTAAATGAAAACGAGGGTTTAATGGATTTCCTGAACCGGATGAATGACTTTTCTGTGAGCTTTAGATTTACCGAAGAAGGCATCATGACCAATATCGCCTTTGACTTGGAACCTAAAGATTGAGATAGGAAGAATATCTGCATTAATACAGCGGTGGACGGCAACAAGAGATTCCTATAGACACCCATAGGCATAAAAAAGGCCAAGACACGCTAAAAAACGCATTCTTGGCCCATAAGCAAATAGCCCCAAGGGGATTCGAACCCCTGTTGCCGGGTTGAAAACCCGGTGTCCTAGACCTACCTAGACGATGGGGCCAGATTCATTTCAAACGTAAAAAGTAATCTAATAATAGCGTCGTTGCCTGTTTTCGGCAACGAAATGTGCAATTTTTTTTCTTTTGTGTTACTTTTTTATATCATTATTCCATGCTGATTGCTTCAGTCGGACATGCATCGACACATGCTGCGCAATCTACGCAGGCATCCTCGTCGATCTGAGCCTTCTCATCGGCCATAGCGATAGCCTCGCTTGGACACTCATCTACACAGCTTTCGCAACCAGTACATTTTTCGTTATCAACCTTTGCCGGCATCTAATACCCTTTCAAAAAACAGTTCTAAATACATTGTAAAACGCAGATATTACTAAATTGTTCAAGAAATACAAGCGTTTTTCATTGATTATTGATGATTGATGATTGATTCCCGGCTTGCCGGCACCGTGGATATTTGCAGAATGCGGCATGGTCGGATGGAGATATTTACATAAGTCCTTGCTGTTGCAGCACTTACGCATACTTTTTCAAAAACTGGGTTCGTTTTGCATATTTCCTATCTTCTCTCCCGGGATGGAATTGGTTTTTGTTTTGCATTTTTTCGTCGCTGATATGTTTAAATTGTATTGGTTCAGCGTGAATTGGACAAATCCACTTTTTTGTTAAGAGACTTTTCCTGCCTTCGGTAAATAATGTAGCCGCCTTCGGCGGAGCTCTTTTTATTAGGTTTTTTGCCTCTTCAAAATAATTTGTGGGTATCTGTTTAGGTTAATATTTCTTAACTCTTTGTTGTTAAACATGTTATGTTTTGCCCATTCCAGGGCGGACTGCGAACTTACCCACAAATTATTCCGAAGAGCCAGCTTTCCTCACCTTTCCTTAAGCCTCTTAACACTTAACTATTCAAAAATAAAAGAAAGTTTATCACGTATTTTACCTGGACAATAAAAAATGTCATTCCCGTCCCACATAAAGTATATATGACGGTCATTAATCAGGTAGTCTTCATACCAGCTTAGTTTTTTAGTAAGAGGATTTTCTAAGACTAATACCAAATTAGCATTGGGTATATTTTGCAAGAATCGATATTCATATAATTGTGAAATACCCCTTCTGACTTGACTTCTTAAGTTTTTCTCAGTAGTTGATTTAACCTCAAAGATATACCTCCTTCGTTCATCTGTGTTGCCAAATCAATAAGAACATTAGACTTCGGAATTCCACTATTTTGACGTATTTTATGTGCAAGCAAATTAGTCAGTCTTTTATGTGAATCATTTCTTCCTTCCAAAATTCTTCAATCATGTTGTCGTTGAATTCTACTCCTATCATCGGGTCATCAGGAAAAGATTGGCCACAACCGCAAGAATAATCGTAATGGACAATCGTTCCAACTCGACCCAAGAATTTATGGTCAAATGTTTCGTCAGCAGCGAATCGAATCTTTACATGATTACTTATTTCATACGGCGCACCCTTAATATTCTTACTTATTTTCCCTTGCGGCACATTTTTCATTTCTTCCATCGATAAATTGCACCACCCAAGAAAGTAAGGTAACCTAAGTCTCTAAGTATTTGTAGTTGTTGTCGAATCTTCGCTTTTACGTGGCGATTTCCAGGATGTCTTTCAGATAGAATCCTTTCAAAGGAATATGCGTTATCTAAAGTAAATTCGGTTTTTTCGAGAGAACGCAAGACTGTAAGCACATCAAGAGTCCATCCGCGTTTTTCCGAGGATATATCTTCGAGATGCTGCACTTGTCTAAATCTGGCGCGCACTACGGACTTTGGAAGGATATTTTGCGATTGTATTACAGTTATTCGACCTTCTGGAGGAACCAAGTCAAGGAGTATGTTGCACCCAACCCAACCTGCCCGGCGTGCGGTAGATCGGAGGGGCTTGCGAGCCTCGATAGCTGACTGAGAGATACAAAACTTGGGGATAAGCAGGAGGTCTTTCACTGTGGCGCTGTTGTAGCAGTAACTTAGTAAGAGCAAATGGGGAAAGCGGTCTTCCAAAATAGCTTGCATCATAGCATCGTAGGCTGCATCGACAATTCTTCGCCCGATGGGTTTGCTTAGTGCCTTAAGTTGATAAGTTGCATCACAGCGAGAGCAAACAAAGTCGACAACCTTGGTGCCAGGTTTAGTATCGATAAGATGGTTCGAGGGACAGGCTGGACAGTACATATGAGCACTCGTCCATCCTTCGGTTAATACCCGTGCTATTTGAGATCGACTCTTATACCCGATAGCAGTTTCCAGAGGCAATTCCAAGTTCATTGGGGTCTAACCTCTCTCCGAACAAAAAGAAGTGCTTATCGGATTTTTCATATTTCCAATCTATAAAAGTGAATGAGTTCTTCGTTTGTGTCTGATATTATCGAGTTTGGTAAGGATAGTTCCCAAAAAAGAGCACCTCCTCAAACAAAAGGCTCACAATATCTATTAAACTCCTTAGGTACTAACGGAAGTAGAGTAGGCAATAATGAGCTTTTCCCCCCAGCCCACTTTAATATGGGCTTCATTCTGTTTACCCTAATATTTGCGAACAATCCTCCTTCCATACCTCCACACCCTGAAAATAAAGATAATACATTAAGCTTGGATTTAGATCTTGATTTATTTCTTTTATTTACTTTTTCCAACCTCTTCTTTCCATTGTTAATGGTTAGTCTATATTTGTCTAAAGAAAGCCTTTCAATTCTTAGTAAGCTTCCGGGTTGAAGATGGTTTGCCTTAACAAAATCTTTTACCCATGAACGTTCCCTAAATATCCAGCGAGGTCTGCCGCTTTTGCGGTCTGTTGGAATATCAGTTTTTACAGGATTACTAATTCCATGGGCATAGATAGTTATAGGTTTACCGATACCATTCTTCTTTGAGTTGGCTCCAAAACATTCAGAAGGAAAGAAGTCTTTACCACATGCGCTGATATTCAAATTACCGTATTTATGGGCTGCTGATGTGATTTTTATGACACAAGAATCCATTCAGAAGCTGCCTCCTGCCACATCATTTAGTTCAATTTCACTACTCATATATGATCATTGCTATACACAAATTGACATAGCAAACATACTCAAAACCAGTTTCTACCTAAAGATAAGATACTCTAATTGGTTTGAAAATCAAGCTAATGGTTTGAAAATCAAGCTAAATCCGGTGGCATTCTATCTCTGCTTGTTTCGGCTCGCCGGAAATCCCTCGGGGTTGACTACAACTACACCTAACCAAATCCGCCTGCCCTCGCGGAGGCGGGGGGGGGCGGAAACCCACAATCTCGCTCATACCAACAACACCCTAGCGACTAATAAATCCTCCAACTTTCAACAAAAACAATAAATCAATCTCGGCCCAAGCATGCCCCCGCGAAGACGGCGGGCCGACTCCACAAATATCGAAGATCCGCCTATGGCGGAATCAATACTTACAGTCCCGTGCGCGCCGGGAGTAAATATCGCAGATCTGCCTTTGGAGGAATAATTTGAAAGGATCCAATTTCACCCAAAATTTTATACCAAAAAGTGTATATTTCTCATCACTTTTTCCACTTTTTTTACTCTTTTCTTTATTACTTTTTACTCTTTCCCTTATACTTTTTCCACTCTTTTTGCTTCTTTTTCTATTACTTTTACGCGCTTTTCGTCACGTTTTAAACTTTTGGAACCTTAACACACTTAACTCTATGCACACCAAAGACTTACATAAATAATTCACTCAAACACACGAAATACGAGCAAGGAGTTTTACCCACCTAAAGCGGCAAAAAATGCAAAAAAAAAGCCCTGTTTGAGCTATTTGCCCAAACAGGACGCACACAAAATTGTATCAAGAACAGCCACTTGGGCTGGGACGATTCGGTCAAAATACGTCGTTAACCGCCTTTTTCGGCTTTTTCGGCTTTCTCACGCTTTTCGCGCTGAATAGCGTCAAAAACCTCACGACGATGAACGGGAATCTCCTTAGGAGCGGTTATACCAAGCCGCACCTTATCTCCACGTACATCGACAATAGTGATCTCAACGTTATCACCGATCATTATCGACTCATCTTTTTGTCTACTTAGAACCAACATTGTCAACTCCTTTTGTCGGCTGGCTTCATTTTCTTTACGAAAAAGCCCGTTTCTCTGTTCGTTACATAATATCCTAAATAGCTCTTACGTATCAAAAAGCCCAACCTGGGGGGTGCAAAATGCAAAGTTAATCATACTGCGACCCCGAACAAAGTATATCTTCGGCCAATTTCCCTGCCCGAAATAGTAGTTTTTTAACCCTTTTTTTAGATATGACTCGATTATAAGACGTTTTTCGCCCAACTATGTTTATTACAAGTACTTAGCACACTTAACAGATGAAGAAAAAGATCAACAAAACAACGCTTAAATCACATTTTATCCGTGTTGGCGCCAGTGTGAGTACTGCATCGCTATCCAATAACCCCAGATCGCCCCCAAACATCCGAATGCAACCATCTGAATCGGCAGTACAGAAAGAATTGAATTTGAGAAAAACAATACAGGCCAGTTACGCACCAAATGCTCCATTGTATCGGTCTTAACGTAAAGCATTACTGCCAAAGTAGTTACCAAACCGCTCGAAACCGCAGGCCAAATGTAACCGGCATTGAGCAGCTTCTTGACCGCAAAACCGGCTATTCCGAACGACAAAGTAACCGCAAAGGCAACCTGAGCCACTGCCGGCTGACAGACAACCTGGCCAAGCAGCGAATCACCCATCGCAACATCACGAGCAAATAGACGAATACCAAATATCACTATCGCAACCGACCCAACAACCGCAATGGCAGAATTAATATACACATTCGATTTATCCGTACCTCTGTCTGACCTTGCCTGGCGGCGTTTTTCTCTGAAGTCAGCTACTATTTCTCGGACCATAGGTCCTAAGAAAATACCGAATAGTCTTATATAGATGTCAGGCGGCGTAGGAGCTTGCCCTGTGGATTTCTCTTTACGCCGAACCGGCTTTCTTTGAGGTTGAAATATTAACTCGCATATACATACACCAGCAAAGCCCATAGCCACGAGTGCCAGCCAGAAAGCAGATTCCCATCTCAATGCATAATAAACTCCCATTCGCCCAGTAATATCGGCATGAGTTGCCAGCAAATCTGCTACACTTCCCCCGCGTAATCCCCATAGCGCCAAGCCACCTGGTACGGCCAAAATGCCGATTTCACGTCCATAGGGCCATGAAACGAAATAACCTACAATGCCGGTAACAAACGCTACCAGAACCAGAACCATTGCCCCTGCAACGCTCATACTACCATCGACCAGCGATAGAGCACCTTGAGGGTCTTCCGGAGCGACCAGAGGCCAGCACAGAATACCGATCAAAACCACGCCTAAACCTATCGCAGCGGCGATTCTAAGTCTCATTACTATCGTTAGTTCCACAAACATACTCCTTGTTCATTAAAAAACGATGATAGAATAGCATTAGATGCAATAATTATCAATGGAGATTAACAAGTATTTTTCAAACAATCCCTGAAAATAGTGCAAAAACACTTTTTATTATCTTGACTTGTCCGACAAGAATACACTAAAATATATATACCTTAGCTTTACAACTTGGCAGAGTATCATGGCATAACTCAATTGTCCCAGCGGCTTTGTGGTCGTTGCGGAGGTGAACGGTTGAGCAATGAGGTGAAGTTTCGCGGAGCAGGCCATGATTAAATTTAGCTGTAGTCATTGCGGCCAGGGGATAGTGGCACCGGACAAGTACGCCGGTAAACTCGTTAGATGCCGGGAATGCCGCGCATCCGTTAAGGTTCCACTGCCAAACGATTCGTCCACACATGGTGGAATAAATCTTATCAAGTTTCACTGTCCCAACTGCAACCATAAAATAGGGATAGCAAGCAAATACGCCGGTAGAAAAGCAAAATGCGGTAAATGCCACCAATCGCTGACTATACCTATCCCTGAGAAAATAGGAGCGCAAGCCAAACCGATTCCGGCTCCTGTGGCATCTTCGGACAATCCATTCAACTTATCACCGTTGGAAGATGATCTGCTTTCTTCGGCCCTTAGCTCCGATTCACAGATAAAACCCACAACTACAAAGCACAAGGAACTGACTATTAGTTGTCCGAAATGCAAATCTGAAAATTCTGTAAATAATGTCATCTGCTCAAACTGTCAGAACCTTTTAGGCGGATACGTATAAAATCGTCAAATAGCGGTTTGCCCTTGAACCACGTTGGGTTCAGGGTTGGGGGGAAATTGGCCCTTTTAATTGATTATTGATTATTGATGATTGATGATTTGTGGATTCGACCTTCGGCCGAGAGTGATTTATAGGCTTTTTTGATGCATTAGGGGTGAAATTGGGTTCGTTTTGCATATTAATCGTCGCTCGTCTCTCGTCGCTCGTCTCTCGGGGATTATATTCCTGAGATGATAAGTAAAAGGGTCCGATTCCCGGGGACTTGCGGTCGGCTTGGTAATTGGGTTCGTTTTTCATTTTTTCTTTTTTTAGATTTTTTAGTTCTTTTATTGTTTTGAATAGGCTGTTTTCTATTTTTCTTTCGTATGTCATCAGGCGTTCGAGTAGCTTTTCGTCTGTGAAGTCTTCTTCGGCTATTCTTCCGAGTGCGAGATTGGGATCCCATGCATGAGTAACGAGGTGTTTTCTAGTGGTTTTGTGTGGGTATTTTAATGCGTCCTCTTCGAGCATAATTTCGATAGTCTGGTTTTGTATTCTCACTGCCCTATCGAGTCGCCATGTGAGGCTTACGATTCTGTCTGCAAGTATGTATTGCATTGGTCCTATTGGTTTTAGGTCTTCGATCAATTCTTGTCTTAACATGTCGTAATCGACCTGGCTTTCGTATTTGATTACGTCCTGCTGAGCGCAAAAGCCGTGTGTTGTGGCGTTTTTTGATGATTCGGTTTTTCCTTCTTTTGTTTTTGGTCCAGTTGATTTTTTCGCGTTTTCTCTGTTAGCTTCTTTTTGTAATTTTGTACTCATTTTGATTTTCTCCGAATAATTATGAATATTTAATTTTCCGCATGGGCAATAAATTTGCCCATCCTACAGTTGGGGCAACGCGGCCCTCTATAATTAGAGGAGTTTGCATGAATTGAACGAAAATTGGTCTATTTTTTTGTATTGAAAGGCCGTAAGTGCTTGTGGGTTAAGGAGATAAAAATTTTTGGAAAAATGGTTTTTGTTTAATGAACCTTTGCATAGATTGGTCGAAAGTGCCTTCAGGCACGTAAGATTAAAAGGCGCCGTTGGCGAGAGAGTAGAACAGGTGAACAGTTGAGCAGGAGAAAAAAACCACGGATTTTCACGGATTTTTTGGGTATCCCGCCAAGGCGCGAAGGCGCAAAGGAGAAAGACAGGTAACACGTAAAAAGGATTATTTGCCACCCCGATAAATCGGGACTTCGCTTTGCTCAGCTCGACGCAGAGGGCACAGAGAGAATGAAGGAAAAGCTTATTTTGTTTTTTAAAAAGAAGATAAAGAAGGAAGGAAAGTGCCTTCGGCACATAAATTTAGAAAAAGGGCAAAGTATTGTTTGATTCTGGATCCTCGCCAGATACATGCGGGGACGGGAGGGAAAAGCAGGAATCCATCAGAGGGGTAAACTGCGCGGAACCATCGACAAGACACCAAAAAACAAGGGAGTATTTGTTCCTTGACTTAGGATAGTTTAAAAGCGATAATCTCAGTCGGTTGTTTTAGTTATTTTCCAAGAGGTAACGAATATGAAAAAAGCGGTTTACAGGCTTATCCTTATCGCAGCCATCACGGCCTTTGTTCTGTCCATATCCCCATCAGTGACGGCCGAACCAAATGATACGCAAACCAAACAGACTCAGTGCATCGCATCTGATACCAAGACCTTGTGCAAGGCAGATAAACCAGAACCGGCCCATCGCCAGAAATCAGCCGTCAGCAAAGAGAACTCCCAACTCCAACTGGCAAAGGAACAACTGCGCGGGGACTTCTACAAAGACAGCCAGGACAATCTTAAATTGGCACTTGGAATAATTGTTACTTTCGTTGTCGGACTTATTCTCTACACTGTTTTTAAGGACAGAAAAGAATACGAAAAGGCATGTGAGAACGCTGAAAAAGCGTATGACAAGGCCGAACTGTCAAGGACTCAAGCCGAACAATCGCGTGAGAAGGCAAGAGAGATACTGGCAAGCATTAACCAATTGGTGGCTGATAAGCTCAAGGAAATAAACACTGAAGCCAAAGAGACGATGCTTGCTATTAAAGCTGAAGCAAAGGCCGGGCAGGAAGAATTAGAAAAGAAAGGCAACGAAGAAAGACAGAAATCCTTGAAAGAGGCCGAGCGGCAGCGTAAGATCAACGAACTGTTCAATAAAGCTTGGAAGGCTGATGAAGCTAAAGACTATGAAACTGCCATCGATTACTACAGGCAAATCGTAGAAGAACTGAAAGAGGAAAACGACCCGGATGTATACATTAACTGGGGCAGCGCACTTGCAAGTTTAGCTGAAAGCAAAAAAGGCATAGAAGCAGAGGAACTTCTTAATCAGGCAATTGAAAAATACAAAAAGGCCATAGAGATAAAACCGGACTATGTTGCATACGATAACTGGGGCAGCGCACTTGGAAGTTTAGCTGTAAGCAAAAAAGGCAAAGAGGCAGAGGAACTTCTTAATCAGGCAATTGAGAAATTCAAAAAGGTTATCGAGCTAAATCCTGACGACTCTGAGACATACAATAACTGGGGCAACGCACTTTCACATCTGGCTAAACTCAAAGACGGCAAGGATGCTGAAGCTTTGCTCAAGCAGGCTGAAGAAAAGTGTTTAAAGGCTGAATCACTAAAGACCGGTACAGGGGCGTATAACCTTGCCTGCGTATATGCGCGGCGGGGCAATGAAGAAAAGTGCGAGGAATGGCTAAAGGTCTCAGAAAAGGCAGGAAGACTACCTTCCCGTGAGTATGCCATGGCCGATGAAGATCTTAAGAGCGTTCGAGAGAAAGATTGGTTTGAAAAGCTCCGCTGGAAGGGTGAATAATATTAAGGGTAGTAAAAGTCCGCGGATAAACGGGAAAATTTAATTGAGATCAGTATAGTTAAAGAAGGAATCTTTTTATGGTGAAGATAGAAGTTGTAATCGCGGCGGTATTTATCGGTATTGCTATGGTCTTTTCTGGTTGTGGTAAGGATCGGCCTGTGGATTTGGGTGGTGGTGAGTTGGGTTTGGAAAAGGTTGTGGTTATCGAAGGTCTTGATCTGCCTGAGTGTATGGTGATCGATTCTGATAGCGGTAAGGTTTATGTTTCCAATGTTGTGACTGCGAATGAAGGGTATTGGGTTGACGATAGTAATGGTTTTATCTCGCTGATGTCGGCGGATGGGAAGATCGAAAAAATGCGCTGGCTCGAGAGTAGTTCGGCAATGGCGGTTAATAATCCCAAGGGTATGTGTATTCTTGGCGGTAAACTTTATTTCAATGACGATGATAAACTGAAATACTGCTCGCTAAAGGCGCCGTCAGAAACGGGGGTTATTTCTCTTCCGGGAGCAGAGAAGTTGAACGATCTGGCGACGGATGGTAAATCGATATGGGTGACCGATACCGGGGCGAGTAAAGTTTTTTGCGTTGAGGCGGATGGTAGCAGCCGTGAGATCCGGAGTCCTGAGGCTATCAACGGTATCACGTGTTACAATGGAAAGCTGTTCGCGGTGAGCTGGGGCGAGCATGAAGTTTATGAACTGGATCCTGCGGGTAAAGAAGCTCCTGTTGCGTTCGGATTGGCGTCGCATTTTACGGCTTTGGATGGTATAGAGGTACTCGATGACGGCAGATTCATTGTTTCTGACTATAAGGGTAATAAAGTTTGTTCAATTTCGGCAGATCGCAAGACGGTCAGGACGTTGATAGAACTCGAAAGCCCGGCTGACTTTGGGCTTGATCGCGAGAACAAGTTGCTCTATGTTCCGGAAATGCTGAGTAATCGTGCTGTTATTCTTAAATTATGCCCTTAAGGGTAGTAAATGTCCGCGAATCAAACTGTAACTGGTTGTTTTTAAGTTACTTACCCGCTCGCCGTGCTTCGCTCGTCGCAGCAGGCGGATAAACGGGAAAATTCAATTGAGATCAGTATAAATTACGGCAGGTGAGGGCAGAGCAAGTTGATGAGCAGCGGTCAAATCATTGGGGCTTTCGACGAGAATCCTACGTTGAACAGCAACTATGTTAACACTTTTTGGCCTGATTTTTGGGTAAAGGACGGTATAGATTCATCGGGACTTGATGGAGCAATGGATTGTGTTCAGATTCAGGCTGGATATGTATACCCTTAAGGGTAGTAAAAGTCCGCGAATAAAACCATAACTGGTTGTTCTTAAGTTACTTACCCGCGGATAAACGGGAAAATTCAATCGAGATCAGTATAGATGGTCATGTTGAGAGCCGAAAAGGATCCGAGACAATGGGAGTTTGGCTCG
>SDBT01001253.1_pt1 | contig 44055 bp, 44 predicted proteins | sample 2277101 | NCBI WGS metagenome assembly SDBT01 (sample SAMN10404973, study PRJNA504765) | marine sediment metagenome | isolation source: marine sediment core GS10_PC15, 103 cmbsf | place: Arctic Ocean: Southern Knipovich Ridge | collected 2010
TAGCTGTTGCAGCAGTCATAGCCATAGTTGGCTATTTGGTAATCAAGAAACGAAAATAAAACCAAACAATTTTCCCTCCCCTTTTTTTGGGAGTAAGACATCGGAAGAAACTGGGCTGAGAGGTTTCAGGGAAGTGTCCAGTTCGGCGATTGGCTGGTGGGGGTTTCTTCATTATTTCCCTCTTCATGCACTTTCATGAGCCCCAGCAAACCCCTTTCTTCCTTTTGATGTTTACAATTCTCTTTTAACAAGGAACTTTGGGCATCCTTCGCAGCTCACGCGTTCCTTTTGCTATCATTCATAAACATAATTCAAATGTGGAAGGCGCGGGATTCTGTCCGGCATGCAGAAGAGTGAAGAGCCAACTTGATAAAACATTGGCGAGAAGAGGTTAAAATTTAACCCCAAACCCAAGCACACACCCTGCTTGTTTCCCTCGCTGAGTTCTCGGCTACGGTAGCACGCGCAATTAAAACACTCAAATGGAGATAACCTAAAATTTACATTCAAATTACTTAGGCTTATGCTGTCTTCTTGAGAGAGAGGTACTTGATTATGTGGTTAGGGGCGAAGCGTGGAATAGATACTGAAGGTACAAATGACGGATTGGTAGCAGTCTCTAACGGAGAACAAACAGTTTCAAAAGAGAGGGGCATTTATGGTAGCAGGTTCAACACCATTCACAACGGATATTTCTCCGACCCTAAGGTAGCTTTTCCGTTAATAGAAGTCATCAAACGAGCTATAGAAGCGAATCGTCCCAATGTAGTAGTAGATCTTGGCGGTGGGACAGGCTTCATGTTGAAAGAGCTGTTGAAGCACCAAGTACTCTCCAATATACGCTTAGTTAATGTAGATATCTCCCCCTTGCAACTTTCTGAGTGTGTGGACAATCACATAATGTATCTTCAAGCCTCAGTAGACCAAATCAATAGGAGTCAGTTCCAAACGAATGGGAATGGACTTATGATGATTGCTAGGTCGCTCCTGCATTACTTCGACTACTCGGGTCTAAGACCTCTTCTACGGCACATCAGACGCCAGCTAATGAAGGGCGAAATCTTTGTTCACCAATCTGCCTGTTTCGAAAAAGTAGAAGATGCAGAATGTTTAAACCTAGTTTACAAGCTGATGTCAACGCCGAAATGGTACTGTACAGTTGACAATCTAAAGTCGATGTTAAATGATGCAGGATTTAGTGTGTGTGAGATCTGCCCTGCCGTTAAACTTCAGCTAGAATCTAATGATTTGTCTGAAAGATATCAACTCAATCCTCAGCAAATAATTCTAATTCGCAAAGAAATCGAGCGGCTATACGGGCAGAAATCTGAGTTGTTTATTTCTTCCACGGATCATTTCACCGTTTGGTTACACTACTTCATTTTCACCTGCAAAGCAATCTAACAATAAATTCGATAATGCGTACGCATCAAGATTTAACGTTAAAATTACCTGTAGGCGTGCGCCGAACCCCTCACGTCTAATCAGGTGCAGTAGGCGGAGCGGTCTCCGCCACAACATCTTGAGCGAGCTTCGAGGCTGCAGTATTCGTTGGATTTATTGAGCGTTAAATTTTAGCCCCAAACCCAAACCCAAACTGAAAAATAAGGATGAAAAACTATTGAACCGAAAAATTCCGTAATATTATCCAAAAGCTCTCCAGTAGGCTATTGTTTTCTTAAGACCCTCATCCAAATCGGTTTGTTGTCTCCACCCCAAGTCCTTTTTAGCTTTCGTTGAATCAAGAAGTATGTATGGTTGATCAGATACAAGGGGTCTTCGTGGATACCCATGATCAAGTTGACATACCTGGTGTGAATAAGCTTTGTTTAGCTGGTTCAGACCTTGTTGACACGCAACTCTATCAGGATTATCTGTCGCATGGACAGATATGGCATGTGGTTTTTGAAGCACAGAAACGTGGGCTTACTATGGGAATTACGCGAAACAGTGTGGTAACCCTTTTCAGTAAGTGCACAAAAGACGAGCTTATTAACTATGTTCGTGAAGACATGTTGAGGCTAATCGAGTAACCGATTATGGTCTCATGTTGTATGCTCTTTCTCGCCATCGTTGGTTCCAGCTCTTCCATCCTGTCTTCACAATTTTTTCTCTTAGATGAGGCTTCTCTGCAACCCATTCTAGAAAAGTGTTGAAGCTTCGTTTTCCTTCCAGACGTTCAAACTCTATTCCAACCTCTTTGCACCAGTGGGCAAAGCTTCGTTCAATCATCTCCTGAAGCTCCCCCGTAACTTCGATTTCTTCAACTCTGAATCCTTGTTTCCTAAGGTATTTGCGTGTACTAGAGAGGACGTATCCCGAGCAGACCTTGAAAACGGTTTCATCGTCAGGTTGCATTACATCCACAATCTCCTCTGCAATTCTCACTGCATCCTCTAGGTACCGTTTGTTTTGGAAATTCGGAGGCTGAAAAGATGAAACAGGAATGCGGCGTTCCATGTACCTGCGTTCTGGAAGCTTTAAGGCACCTATTACTACGCCTAAGATTAGGTCTCCCCATCCGGAGTCGTCAATCAAAATTTCTTTTTTGTATAGGAATCTATCCACATTTGCAACCTACCTAAAAGAGTACACTAGTTGGTTAAAAAAGAATAAGGGAGTAAACGCGTAAAAAACTTGTGAAAGTTTTTACTTGTTTACTGGACACAATGGCAAAACTGTTCTGCCGTAGACTTCGTTCAAAACTTCTGCTATGCCCGTGTAAATGGCGCTTGCTCCACAGATTATTCCTTCGATTCCCGTAATCAACAGTAGCTCTGGGCTACCAGTTAATCTCACGGTCGTCAACAAGAAGAACAGCACAACCAAACTGCCAAACACGAACTGTAGCGCACGATTAGTTTTTAGTGTACCAAAAAACATCAGTAGTGTGAACATACCCCACATGAAGAAGTATGCTGCCATGGCTGTATTGTCAGGAGCTGTAGCCGCTGGAGACAGAAGTGTAAAGTTGGGAAGCAATGTCAAAATGACGAGGGACCACCAGAATAAGCCGTAAGAAGTGAACGCAAGGGTACCAAAAGTGTTGCCTTTCTTGAATTCCATTACCCCCGCAATTACTTGGGCTAATCCTCCGTATACCAGTCCCATAGCCAATATCATGCTGCCAAATGGATAGAAACCTGCATTGTGTATGTTCAGAAGCACTGTAGTCATTCCGAATCCTAATAGCCCCAGAGGAGCTGGATTTGCTAGTTTATCGCCCATTATCATTCCACTCTCAATAGGATTTTTTTTACTCACATTTAAGACATATAAACCTTCGGCAAAACTTAGAAAGATTGCAAAGCTATAATCATGTAGCTGATTAGGTGACGAAGGTGAAGCAGAAACGTCGATACAGGCGCGGGTACCCAGTGGCGCTTCTTGTGGGGTTTGAGAATGATCATGTGGTATTGTGGCGGATATTTAGTCGTGTTGTGAAGCTGTCACTTAGGTTAGAGTTTGAGGGAAGGCGGACAGATGCACAAGCTCTGTACAAATTTCGTGAATCAGTTGTAAGTGCATTAAAGCCAGTACTCAACGAAGGTGTGAGAACTATTGTTGTTGCAGCTCCAGTGAGAACAACATATGCCCAAGACTTTCTGGAACACGTACGGAAACATCATAGGTATCTAATTCAATCCAAGAGCCCAAACCGTGCAAACTTTGCTGAATTGGTTGGCTCTGCAGATGACCGCCTCAAGGTGGCTGAACTAGTGAAAACCAAGAAATTCATAGAACTAATCGCAGAAACAACTTCTGAAGAAGCTGATCAAGTTGTTAATAGTTTGGAGAAGCATCTTTACGGCACAGGCAACAACGCGGTTGTGTTATATTCACTAAAAGAAATCGAAGACATTGTCTATGACCGAGAACCAAACAACAAATTCAGAACAGAATACCTGCTGCTCACAGACAAGTATCTAGCAGACAGCAAGCAAAAGAACAGGATTCACAGGTTATTGCAAATATCAAAGAACAAAAAAGTGAAAACAAGAGTAGTAAATGCGGAAACTCCGGCAGGCAACAGAATCAGCCAATTCGGAGGCATAGTTTTCTTCGCTACACCAAACAAGTAGCGAAGCGATTAAATTCTAAAAGAGGCAGTATTAGTCGACAAAGTGTGCCTTAAGTAACATAACATCATTTACGGGTTTATTGTTTTCTGTGTCTACTGATAAGATTTCGTCAACAATGTCCATTCCCTCGATTATGTCTCCAAAAACGGGATGAACGCCATCAAGGTGACTGTTGTACGCACCATTAATGAAGAACTGACTGCTTCCAGTGTTTGGCCCAGCATTTGCCATTGATATTGTACCTCTTTCGTTTTTGTTGTTTTCTGGATTTTCTGAGAATTCATCTTGTATGTTTGGAATAGATGGGTCTCCATACCCCGTTCCTGTAGGGTCTCCGCCCTGAATCATCACGAGATTTTGTGGTTGATTAAATACTCTGTGAAAAATTGTGTCATCATACACTTCTTGTTGAACGAGTTTCTTGAAATTATTTGTCGTGATTGGCATGTCATCACGTAACTCAATCAAGATGTTTCCTAGATTTGTCGTAAGCATAACTTTGTTTGTGCTTGGAAGATTTTCGTTTGAACTGTTATTGCCTAACATGCTATACCCCACTATAATTACTGCAACAACAGCCAACAAGGCTACGATCAATATTATCTTTTTGTTGTTAATTTTCTTTTTGCGTGGTCTACGTCTACGAGATTTACTGGGACTCATGAACAAAAGTTATAGCATTCCTTAATTTAAGCTTATCAATGTACAACTCCTGAAATCGGTTATGTGAACTTTCTGTAAAATTAAAGACCAATCTTTCCACAACCTCTACCTTACAACAATATACCATAATTCATAAATTTTGTAATGTTTCAACACAGACATCACCTAGAACGTGCACCTACATCGCTGAAAGAAAGGCGAGTTGTTTCAGTTCGTACATAAATGCGTTAAATAATTATTCAGGTAACATTTACTAACTGCTATGCAACCATTCTTTAACGGGAGGTCCTGTGATTGGCAAGTAAACCATTAGTTTCAATCGTATCCGCAGGGTTATCCAAGTTTGGACGACGCAAAGGACTAATGTGCCGAGAACTTTTCGCAGAAGCAACCAAAGAAGCCTTCGACAGATGCCCTAATCTAGACCCCATACAGGATATTGACTCATTATTTGTGGGTCACATGGGCGAATCCTATGAACATCAAGGACACACCGGACCCACATTAGCAGACTGGACTGGTTTACTACCAAAACCTGCAATAAGAATCGAATCAGCCTGCGCCTCATCTGGATCAGCCCTAAGAACTGGAATCCTAGCCATACTCTCTGGACTACACAAAGTCGTTATGGTTGGTGGGGTGGAAAAAATGACTCACCGAACAACAGCTGAGGTAACTGAATTTTTGGCTATGGCTTCAGACTTTCCATTCGAGCAGTGGAATGGAATAACTTTTCCGGGACTCTACGCTCTCATGGCTACGGCTCACATGCACAAGTACGGCACAACTGAAGAGCATTTAGCTCAAGTTGCAGTGAAGAATCATCATAACGGAACTTTGAATCCAAAGGCTCACATGCAAAAAGAAATAACCATAGAAAAAGCCATGGCATCAAAGGTTGTTGCATGGCCTCTAAAACTTTATGACTGCTCACTGATAACCGACGGAGCCAGCTGCGTAATCTTAACTCATCCTGACCTTGCCAAAAAATTCACTGACACGCCCGTTCACATAGTTGGTTCTGGACAAGCCAGCGACACTATTGGTTTGTACGCAAGAGAGGAACTTACGTCGCTTAAATCTGCTAAACTTGCGGGGCAAGAAGCCTACAAGATGGCTGGCGTAAAACCCAAAGATTTGGATGTTGCAGAAGTTCATGACTGCTTCACCATCGCAGAAATCCTAGCCTACGAAGACCTTGGTTTCTGCGATTCTGGAAAAGGTGGAAGACTCGTAGCTGACGGGTCAACTAATATTGGAGGCAAGATTCCCGTAAACCCGAGTGGAGGACTAAAATCTAAGGGGCATCCTGCTGGGGCAACTGGAACTGCTCAAGCCTACGAAATTTATCTACAGCTGACAGGACAGGCTAACAAGAGGCAAGTGAATGGAGCTGAGATAGGCTTAAGTCATAACGTTGGAGGTTCAGGAGCCACTGCTAGCGTGCACATATACCGGAGGAATTAGAAATGTCTGAACAACCTATTCCATTCACAATAGCAAGCTTCTACAAGTTTGTAAGCGAAAAACAGTTGATGGCATCTAAGTGCGGTGAATGCGGAACTGTTCTTCTACCGCCAAAGCCGATGTGCACCAAATGTCTTTCCACGAATCTAAAATGGATTGAGCTTGATGGTGCAGGAAAGCTGCTCAGTTACACAATCATCCATGTTGCACCGGAGCAGTTTCAGTCTATGGCACCCTACACTGTTGGCATCGTGGAGCTAAAAAAGGGGCTTCGATTACCCGGAATGATTCGTAACGTAAACCCTGAAGAAATCAAGATTGGAATGAACCTAAAAATTGACTTTGACTCCTCAACATCCTCTCAATGGCCTGCATGGACCCAATACTTCTTTAGACCGCTCTAGTTGTTTCTAACGCTAACACTTTTCAAAGCGATACGATAGTTTCCCGGTTTTGCTTGTTTTTGGGATTGTCATAATAAATTGGGCTCCCTTGCAGGGTACACCTGTTTCTTGGATTGTCCAGCCGTAAGTTTCACATATTTTTCTTATCAAGTAGAGACCACATCCTGTGCCTTTGCCGTAACCTTCCTCAAAGATTTTTTCTTTCTCATCCACTGGTATGCCTACGCCATCATCCTCATAAACGAGCATCAGCTGATCTTCGTTCACTTCTTTGTAGTGTGCTTTGATTTGACTAACATTTTCTCCATGTCTCAACGAGTTGTGAATCAGGTTATAGAAAAGTTGTCTCAGCAACGAATCTGCTAGAACGGTCAAGCCATCGCATTCATTCACGATTTTGGTGCCATTCAGGTCTGAAAACAGCGTAGCAGCTTCGTTGACACAGTTTTTTACATTTGCATAGCATAATTCTTCTGCGCCCACCATCTCGTAGGTTCTTGCGAAATCAAAAAATTTTTCTACCTGTTCAACCGCTGATTCGATTTCCCTTAAATAACATAGGCAACTGGGTTGTCAGTCAGCTTTTGTTTAGCCAGATAAATGTTGTTTATTATGACAGAGTTTATTTCTGCCGTCATGCCGGGTTAACCTGCTAACAACGCCCAACTTCTCGTTTATCAACGCTAAGGCATTCACCGTTTCTTCCAAAGAATTCCAAGCTGCTTTGTTTTCAGAGATGTTTCGTCCGTAAATGTTTGCGTAGCCTTCTTCAGGTATTGGGGCAACCATAAACGAGAATAGTTGGTCGCTGCACTTGACTTCAACTTCTTCAGTCAAACCTGAACTGAGACTACTAGCAACTGATTGTCGCAAGATTTTTGGTACAAATGATTTGTTTTTTCGTTCCATTTTACATTTATACTTTTGGGCAGCTTTGTTAGCGTAAATTACGGAGCCATCTTTTGCGATACGCAAAACAGGATTAGGATTCTCAGAGGGAAACTTAGCAATGCTATGAATTTTTTCTTCTGCTCGTTTAGCTTTCACAGCTTTTCTTAGGCTATGCACAAGTTCCCATAGAGTATTTCGTGGTTTCCGTTTTTGTTGAAGTATCTATCTGCACCAAAGTTCAGGGCTTCTATTGCTATTTCTTCTCTGCCTTCCCCCGTGAACAGGATGAACGGAACATCGTTTTCTCCAGCTCGCAATTTTTTCAAGTCTAAACCATTCATTTCAGGCATCTGGTAGTCAAAAATGATCACGTCATACTTTTTTTGCTTTATTTTTTGCAGGGCTTCGGTGACCGATGAGGCAGTTTCTATTTGGAACGAACCCTGCCTTTCTAAAAATCGTTTCGAAATCTTCAAAAAATCGTCATCATCGTCTACATGCAAAACACGTATCGATGTGTCCTTGGTTAAACCTAACGCAGTTTTTGGTAACTGTTCTGCAGTTGATTCTATCATGTTGTGATTCAGCGCCCTAATTTACAGCACATTTGAACTTGACCTAATACTCTCAAATTAATGAATTAGGCTAATAATGATTATGACATTTGGGTATGAACCAATAATCTTGCTGACTCAGATTCAGAGCATCACATTTAGGCTTGTTTATTAAGTTGCAGTATTAGGTTTGGTATATCATTGGCTGAAGAGGCAACGTAGTGAGCGCCAGAGCGGGTTAACTCTTCTATAGACGAAAGTCCTGTTGTCACCCCAACAGCAATAACCTTAAGCGGGATAGCAGACGCTACATCCTTAACGCTATCTCCAACTAACACCGCTTCTTGAGACTTAACTTTCAAAGCATCCAATGCACCTTCGAGGTGGATAGGATTGGGTTTAACCGCTGAAACGGATTCCCTAGGGATTACAGCATCGAAAAACTGTTCAAGATGAAAGCGGTCAAGAAGGTAACTTGTCGCCTTCTCGCCGCTTATAGTGCACAATGCAATTTTTAGTTTCATGTCTCTCAAGGATTTGAGGGTTTCAGGTATTCCCGGAAACATTTCGGTTGTTCTGGCAGCCTCCAACTCGAAACCCTCTACGATAGAAAACACCATTTTTTTGATCTTTACGAACTGTTGTTTCTTGATTCCCTTTGTTATCAGATATTTTTTTGCTTTCACTAGCATGTCAAAGGCGCTTTCTTTCATTGAGAATAGAGCGTGGGGGAAGCCTTGTTGGGTGAGGTGGTTTATGACTTCGGTCCTGCAAGCTTTAACGTCGAGGTTAAAGGCTACCAGAGTTCCATCAAGGTCAAAGATTACTGCTTTGATCATTGTTCTAATCAGCCTCTTTTATTGCTCTGAAAGATTCGGTTGACCTCGTAAAATTGCTTTTGGTTTCGGGAAAGAAGGATATAAAATTCTGGATCGCGTAATACTCTACTGAACCTGTGGAACATGACTTAAATCAGGCGAACGGACGAAGCTTTGAAAGTAAGATAGATGTCAGAGCCGACATTCAGGTTCATTTCAGTTAATGATTTTTTTGTGATTTGAACACTAAATTTCTTTCCTGCGTCAACAGTTAATCGTACAATCGACCCGACGTCTGTGATTCCGATGATTCTTCCTTTGAATACGTTTCTTGCGCTTGATTCTAGAGGTTTAGTTGAGACCAGAATATCTTCAGGTCTAACATGAACCGTAATTTTTCCAGACCGGTTGAATGATGATTCAATTTTTAGATTTTGGTCAACATGTATGATTGACCTATTGTCTTCACTAATTTTGGAGATTCCTGAGAAAACGTTTTCTAGACGTGCAAAACTTGTCAAATATTCGTTTGACTTCCCAAAGATTTCGTGTTTTGTTCCGATCTGCCTTACTGTTCCCTCAATAATTAATGCCACTCTTTCGCTGATGGCTTCCGCTTGGAACATGTTATGGGTTGCCAAGACAATTGTTATGTTCTTTTCTCGGTTTACGCGCTGGATTGTTTCTTCGATTATTGAAACGTTTTTGGGGTCAATGTTAACTGTCGGTTCATCTAAGAGCAAAAGCTCTCTGTCTAACACTAGCGCCCGAGCAAGGGAGACTCTTTGCTGTTCTCCGCCTGACAACTTTTTTGCTCGTCGCTTTTCAAACCCTTCTAATCTCACCAGCTCTAAGGCTTCCCTGACTTTTCGGTTGATGTCCTCTTTTGAGTAGTCTCCAAGTTTTAATCCGTAAGCTATGTTGTTGTAGATTGTTGTGTCAAAAAACACGGACTTTTGAAAGACTAATGTAGCTTTTTGCCGAAGGAAATCACGATTACGATCATTAATCGGCTTGTTGCCATAGAATATAGTTCCTTGTGTTGGGTTATCTAGACCTGCAAGTATTCTCAGAAGGGTTGTTTTGCCTGATCCACTTGGACCTAGTAGAGTTGTTATCTTTCCATGCATTATTTGTAGATTAGCATCTTGAAGTGCGTTTAATGTCCCAAAAGATTTCCAGACGTTACGAAGTTCTAGAATTACGGAAATGACTTATGGCCTCCTCAAGTAGTTAAGAATAACGCTCATGACGTAGACTATACCCACAAGTATAACACCCAAAGCAATGCTGAATGCTATGTCCGCTCTATTAATCTCCAAGGCTATAGCTGTAGTTAAAAGTCTAGTTCTGCCATGAACGTTACCGCCAATCATCGTCGCTACCCCTAACTCTGCGAAGCCTCTATTGAAACCTGCTATAATCGCGAGTGTAACCCCTCCAGCAGCTTCACGCAGAATAGCTGTTGATGCTTGAATTTCTGTTGAACCCAACGTCCTAGCTAACTCTCTGATTTCCATGTCCACAGATTCAATGGCGCTTGTTGTGAAGCTGACAATTATTGGGGTCATAAGAATGGCTTGTCCAATAGATATGGCTAAAGGAGTGAAGAGAAGTTCGAATATGCCGAATGGTCCAGATCGTTTTAGAAGCAAAAAGAGTATGAGACCAAGTACCACTGTTGGCATTCCGAGAAAAGCGTTGAAAGATGCCTTAATAAAACGTTTACCACGGAAATTTTTCATTCCTAAAATAACTGCGATGGGTAGGCTCCATAGCGTCGCCATGGCTGTGGCTAACGCAGATACATACAGTGATCGGAAAACTATAGTGTAAACTGTAGGGTCTAGAGAAAAAATGAGGTGGAATGCTTGGATTATTCCATCGATTATTTCGCTTGTCACTTGAGGTTCTCTCGTCTGATTATTGTTGGAATTGCTGCAATCTTAAGGAAAGATAACTTGCCAGCCTCATAACGTTTTCCAGTTGGGCATTCGGTTTCGTCGATGTACGCAAAGTCTTTAATCCAATTAGCTGTTGTTGGGTCAATGTTTGTCTCCAGAACCTCAACTGCTGGATTAAATAATTGTTGACCGAATTTGTCAACACCAAAATCAGCGAGTATGTCTTGAACTTCGTCGGATACAAGAAAGTTAATGAATTTCATGGCATGATCGAATTTCACGTGCGATAAGTCAGGATTTTGGGGGTCACATGCTATTGCACTATAGACATTTAATGTATCTTTCCCAGCTTCAACCATAACCTCCAAGTCAATGGTTCCTGAGACGTAATTGTTTAGGTGGCTTCCCATATCACATATTGTATAGCCTCTCTTCTCGTTTGCCATGACTAATGTCGCGGTCATGCCTGCTCCTCGTTCCCAGTACCATTCTTCATTCCTTAGTTCTGATGCGTCTTCGCCACAAGCAATCCACAGTCTCTTCTCCATTGAATGTGTACCCGAATCGTCGCCTCTGGAGACCCAGATGGCATCACCTGCTTCTCCTGCAGCTTTTATTTGGAGAATGGCATCTACAGGTTGAAGTCCTTTAATGCCCGCAGGATCGTTTTCTGGACCAACGATAACAAAGTAGTTGTAAGCAATGATCTTTCTGTTGACTCCGTAACCATCATTGAGGAACGCTTGTTCTCTGGTGGGGTCGTGAACAACGATCATGTCGGCGTCCCCTCCCATTGCCGTTTTTATTGCTAAGCCGGTTCCTTGTGAGATGAAAGTAACGTTGATGTTAGGATATTTTGCTTCAAATTTTGTGTCGAGTACATCTAGCAGACCGGTCTCGTAGAGGCTAGTTGTTGTGGAAATTACAAGTATCTCGTTTTGTTGAGTTGCGTTTAGTGCCCATGCAGCTATGCCGATAGCAGTGATTATGATTGCAACAAGGGTTATTCCGTAATATTTTTTCACAGATTTCATCGTTATGTATGATTGAACACGACGGTTATTTAAATTTTACATCCTTTACGCTTCCAACCCTGACATATTTTTATACGCACAACGACCATTTAGTATTGAAGCCCATGCTCACTAACAAAAAGCACAAACTTCTGTGCAAACTCTGGCTTGAACACAAAGGCGAACCATTAATAGGAAAAGGCGGAGCAGAAATCCTAGAAACCATCAAACAAGTAGAATCTATTTCAAAAGCAGCAAAAAAGGCTGAAATGTCCTATCGGTATGTCTGGAATTATCTAGCAAAACTAGAAAAAACTTTAGGCGAACCTGTGGTGAACACCTTCAAAGGAGGACGTAAAGGGGGAGGAGGAGCCACTCTCACAGAATTAGGAGTAAATCTGCTGAACGAATACAATATGGCTGAACGCTACATGAGTCAAATAATGGGCGACGAAACACATTGTGAGAATATTGGATTGAAAATAAGTGCACGAAACCGACTAAAGGGAACCGTTCAGCAAGTCGACAAAGGCACAATAACCGCAAAAGTCAAAATCAAAATAGAAACACCCGCAGTAATAACGGCGATCATATCAAAAGAAGCCGTCGAAGAATTAGACGTAAAAGCTGGAGACAGCATTGAAGCTGTAATCAAGGCAACTGAGGTAATGGTTGCAAAAGAAAAGTAACCACGACACTTATTACAATACAGTGATTTCGGGCGGAGCGGATACAAAAGCATCAACGCACTCCCTCCGAATCAGCAAAAACTGTTTCATGTTCAGCGATAATTTTTTTACTCTTAGCACTGTATCTTTTAGTGCTAGGAGAAAGATCTAACGTGAAGATTTTTAATGAAAAAGTTGTTTTCTCGACCAAGGGTGAAATAGATTTCATGGACCTAACAGGGAAGGTTCAGGATGTTGTAAGGAAATCTGGAATCCAAAACGGGTTGATTCACGTTTTTGCACCTCATGCAACTGGAGTAATCATTTTAACCGAACATGAACCCAGCTTGGACAGTGATGTGAAAGATTTTCTTGAAAAAATAATTCCTAAACATGGCGGCTATAAGCATCCATCAAACGCGCACTCCCATCTTAGATCGATGCTTCTGAGTCCAGACAAAACCTTGCCGATTATAGACGGACAAGCAATTTTTGGCACTTGGCAATCCCTAGTTTTCGTGGAAACCGACGTTTACCCCAGACAAAGAACAATCATCATGCAGGTTCTAGGCGAGTAAACAACAGTCTGACAGTTATTCTAGTTCTCCTGGTCCGCTCAAATCGTTTTGGTGCATCATTCTAGGTACACAACATTTTGTGTTCAATGCATAGCTAGTCGACTTGTTTTTTTCTACTTCAGTAACACACTCACGTCAGGGATTCACGTTTAGTAACGAATCTTATATACCACCAAAAAATGAAGCAGTTCTTCACCACTTTTAGTTCCAGATAACACTGGAAACTGCTAGTTTTGGACGCTTTTTTGTAAAGAACTGCCCTTTTGAGCCTTTGACGCCGCAAGTTTGTCACTTTTATTCACTTCAGGACCCCGTTTTGAGCATTCAGCTATTCCCAGAAAATGTTTTTATTCAGTAAAACCAAACGAAACATGACGAAACAAAACAATATTTACATTTATTGTGTAACTTTAGAGCTAATATTAGATTGTTTTAGCACTTTTTGGTGTATTGCCTCAGGTTCTTCTGTGTTTTAACGTTGAGTTGAACCTGAAATAAGTGGTAAAGCAAACGAAAAATGACGAAACATTCTGGCGTTAAGGCTGAGACAAAAAGAAGTAACCCGCAAAAATTTCCGATTACTGAAACTCATGTTATATGTATCTGAACATCGAATCGATCGAAATCAAACAAAAACGTTGACATTCGTCAGGAATTCCATTGTCTCTTAGAACGCCAAATGCAAAAAAGATGCCAAAGTTGCCGCTCCAAACATAACCATTTTACAATATAATGTTAAATAACACGCGCCTTCGTTCATCTTCGTCTTTTTCTAACAATTAAAACAAGATATCCCTGAAGAAATACCAAAAACAAAACTACGCTAACGTTCATATTAGAAGACTAATAGCAGATGATTGTTGAAAACTAGCTTTTTTTGGAAAACATAAGCAACAACAAATTGATGTTTCCATAAAAAATGACCTCAAAAAAGGGCAACTCTGATAACAGTTTAGCCTCAAAAGAAAACATCAGCCGAGATTTTGGGGCATATAAACTTCGAATATGATCGCAAAAGTTTCTACACGTTATCTTATGTGGAGTTCCACTGTGTCGCCGTCTTCAAGAGCAAAGCTTCCGCCGACCCTTTGTGGACTAAAACGTAGCCTCTTTGACCACACTTTCGCGTACGTAAACTGCGTATAGAAGTCGCTGTGAATTCTTTTAGCTAAATCAAAGACTGTAGAGCCTTTTTTGATGGTGAACGGTTGCGGTGAAGAATCTTTCTTATTTGGTTCCTTGGTGTAGACCCGCATTACATCAAGCATACCAAACAGGTCAGCCCCAAGATTCTCCATCCCCGACTTTGTTGCACAAGACACGGCAATAATCTTCATTTTATCACCTACAACCTTTTTCAGTTCCTCTAATTTTTCAGCAGCCCTCGGATGGTCTGTCTTGTTGGCTAAAATTATGGCAGGCCTATACACTTTGCCCTCAAAAATAGCTTCTTCAACATCATCAAGAGTAGCTTCGCCCCGAATCTTAACTGTGGCATCGCGTATTCCGTAGCTTTTAAGAAGCTTCGTCAAATCCTTAACTGAACAATCAATCAATTTCCCCAAAACAATGAACTTCAATTTGGCGCCCATATGTTTCTTCATAATGTCTATACGCGATTTTGGTTTTTTCGTAAGAAGTTTCGCTTTTTCTAACTCTTTAATGATAAGCGAGAACTGTTCAACGGGATTCTGCGACAAATCCACCATTAAAACAAGACCATCAGCGTTTCTGGCAGAAGTTAAAGTTTGCAAACCCCAAGAACCGCCATCTGAAGAACCCTTCATAAGTGCTGGTGCTTCAACCATCTGCAACTGTAAATCTTTATATTTAAACATTCCCGGCGTCGGCTCCGTTGTGGTATACGGATAATTCCAAATCGCCACTTTCGAGTTAGTTAGAGTAGACAATAAACTACTACGTCCAACATTAGTTGGTCCCAAAATAACAATTTGAGCATCCCCCTCTTTTTCTACAAAAACTTTGGGTCCAGTTGCTACACCCGTTCTCTTTTGCTTTTTTTCGGCAATCTCCCGTTTTAGCCGTGAAATCTTCGTTTTCACTTGTGCACGAAGATTTTCTGTACCTTTATGCTTAGGAAACAGGCTCATGAACTCTTGCAATTTCTTAATTTTTTCCTGAGGTCGCCTAGCAAGAGTCGCTTCTTGATACTTCTTTTTAGCCTCTGGAGGAAGATTAGCGGGCATATCGAAGTCAACTAATAGTAATCGTAGTAGAAAAAGATATTATCTTTTCGAAAACGAGAAGAGAAAACAGGTTTAGGTTGGTGCATTATGCCAAGAATCAGTTAATTAAAATGTAACCAATTACATCGCTGTTTATGAGAGTTAACGTTTGTCAAGAAAAGGGAACCCAGAAATGATTGGCTCACACATTTTTGACCCGAAACACATTGCTGTTTTAGAGTCAGAGAACCGGAAGACTTGGCAGAATCCCGAAGAAATCTTGGAGTTAATAGACCTCAATCCTGACTATATCGCGGCTGACTTGGGTTGCGGAAGCGGTTTCTTTACAGTCCCGCTTTCTCGCAAAGTAAAAAAAGTCTATGCTATCGACCTTCAAAAAGAGATGTTACCATTTCTAGAACAAAAGATCCAACGACAAAAAATAGGAAACATCAAACCTTTGCTGTCAGAAAAAGACAAGATTCCTCTTGAAAACGAAAGCGTAGACGTAATGATAACTGTAAACACACTTCACGAAATCCATAACAAAAAAAAGATTGCCGCAGAGATACGACGGGTACTCAGATCAAAGGGACAGGCAGTGATAGTTGATTTCAAAAAAGAAGACACCGGTTTTGGGCCGCCAGTAGCGATCAGAGTTTCGCAAAGCCAAGCAAAGCATCTCTTTGAAGAATGGGGCTTTACTGTCGTAAAGTCACATGAACTCATGTATCATTATTTGATAGTTTTTCGGAGAGCATAGGCGCATGGAGGGAGTGCGTTGATGCTTTTGTATCCGCGCTCCTTGACAGATCCCGCTTTGAGCGTGGCTTTTTCTTGTGAACAAGATTAGTTTGCGGTTTCACCAGTGTTTCTTGTTTATCTATTGTGAGATTAGTGTCCTAAAATAGCGCCATTTCGGGCTTTTATTTTGAGGGACATGCTTTGTGTGGTGCTTGAGGATAGGCAAAACCAGTCACTTTTGCTTGCTTTTGGGGGTATTTTTGGATGTTTTGGTGATATTGGTGGATGATGTATTATGGCATCAAAAGTGCTTCACTAGGGCTAACTGTGGCTCTGAGGCGGTGCGTAAACACATTTTTTGTGCTTAGACACAACGGAAGTAGTGCACATTTTGCGGCTTTGCTCTTTGGAAAAAGGTAACTTTTTTGTTTGTCCAATAGCCCAGATTTTTAACAGTTCTTGTCAACTGTTAGTCTTAAATATATGAACAAGCATATACTCCGTTGAGCAGTAAACAAAGATGGATGATCTGACTTTACCCGAAGTCGAAACCGTAAGAAAGAGAATAAACGCAGCACCAAAAGAAGAGGCAAAGTTCTGTTTGATGACAGCCTATCTGTTTTGTGCACGGGCATCAGAGATAATTGGAGCAACAAACCGTTACGACATAGCACACAATCAAACTGTAGCTCGCGGCCCAACCGGACAGGACGTTAAACTTGAAACCTTTGAACTTGGAGATATCAAAACAGAAGCTGCAATTTTCACAGTTAGAACCGCGAAGCGTGACGGAAAAATAAGAAAGATTGCGTTGCCTCTTGAAAAAACGTTTGAACCATGGACGGAACCGCTTTACAATTATTACATTGAGCATGGAAACGACAAAGTCTTCCCTTTCACTAGACAGAAGGCTTGGGAGTACGCAAATGAGACTTTTTCGGGTCTGAGTTATCCCATAGACAAATATAACCAGTATGATCCTGAGGACCCGAAACCTAAACCAGTTAAGGCGCACAATAAACCGTTTAGAACTCATGCTCTGCGTCACTTACGAGCTACAGAATTAATCGAGACTTTCGGCTTCACAGGTTTTGATCTTTCCGTTTATGGCGGCTGGACCCTGCGCAGCATGATTGGTGTTGGTTCAGCTCTATCCAGGTATGCTCACTTGAATTGGCGAAAATACTTCCCAAAATTACTGAAGAAAAGGTTTTAATCTATTCAAAGAAACCGCATTTTAGGTATCATTTTTTGGCATCCGTGTTTTACCAGAGTTTGTACGCAGCAAAAGCATTAATATTGATCCGAGAAAAAGCTAAAATAAGCAGTTTATTGTTAAAACAACGTTAAGCTAACAGTTTCGTCAAACTGTTAACTGGTAAAGTTGTAGAGATAAAAAGCCGCAGAACGATCACAGCGTCAACCCAAACACTAGCATGATCAACGTTAGGTTACGCTATACGCATCACTTCCAAAAACTTTGAAATGTTCCACATCCAACAATATACACTCATGTTTTTTACACAAAAAGGGTAGACCTAGGAAGCTAAAAGATGTGAGTGTTCACCATACTTTGAACCAAAATTCAAGGCATATCAATTAAAAGCAGCCTCTGTGAACATCAACGCAGATTCCTCGGGCATCCCGTGGATACAAAAGCATCAACGCACTACCGCCTAGATGTCATTAAATGATTGTACCATAAGGCTTTCAAACACTAAACAATCAACAGGACATACAAGGAGAAAAGGAAGTGAAACCGCTTTTGTGCGTCCACGATGTTATATCCAAACGGCGACAGACGATGACGGAGAAAGTTGTTGTGGCTTCGGCGTTATGCAGACAATTCGAAATCGACAACGTTATTGTTGAAGCTGTAAAAAACTTAGACCTCACGGTTGAAGCAGGCGAATTCATTTCAATATATATGGTCTTCTGGTGCAGGAAAGACAACTCTTCTTAATCTGATTGGTGCCTTGGATAAACCAACAAGCGGAAAAATCGTTGTCTTTGACCATGACCTCGGAACTTACGACGAGAACTTTTTGGCTACTTTCCGCTCGGCATACATCGGAATTGTTTTTCAATCCTACAACCTCATCTCAACGCTAACAGCCGTTGAGAACATCGCTTTTGTTGTAGAGTTAGCTGGCTGGTCAAGAGAACAAATCAAAGACCGCTCGGAAACCCTGCTCAAGTTGGTCGGTTTGGAGCATCGAGCCAACCAATTTCCCGCTCAACTCAGCGGAGATGAACGCCAGAGAGTAGCCTTTGCCCGAGCATTAGCTAATAATCCTCCTCTTCTTCTCGCAGATGAGCCTACAGGAAACTTGGACACCGAAACAGGCCTAGAGATTGTTAACTTCCTTAAGAAAATTAAGGAGGACGGAAAAACCGTTATCGTAGCGACGCATGACGAAAAACTGTTGAAGCTTGCAAGCCGTTCATTATGCCTTAAGGACGGGAGGCTCATCAATAGATGAGTGCGATTTCCTTTCCAATCAAAGATTTGACAAGAAGAAAAACCCAAACAGCATTAACTGTTCTCGGTTTAACAATATCTATAGCTGCAACACTTTTTCTTGTTATTTTCGGAGGCAGTTTAGGCTTTGAAATCACTTCCCTCGCCAGAGGGTGACGATTAACAAGCGGATTCTATAACATGTTCTTTCAATTTATTCTCATTGTCAGCATTCTAAACATTCTAACAGGCCCAATCATAACCTCATTTCTCGTTCATCTGATGATGACGGAACGTATGCGAGACATCGGAGTGATGAAGGCATCCGGATGTTTAAGCGGGCTCCATTTTTGGATATTTTGTCACAGAACTTTCTTTGATTGTCTTCTTCAGTTCAATAGTTGGAATGATCATTGGAGTTACAACCTATTACTTTTCCACAATTTTTTTGAACATAATAGGCTTCTCTATTTCGCAAACACTCAACATAGGGGCAATTCTTGTTGTCTGCATTGCATAATCATCTGTTCTCACATCATCGGAGCGTTACCATACGTAAAGCAGCCAAAGCGAAGCCAACAGAAGTCATGTCCCCCATTTACAAGCTCGGAACAACCGCTGGGCTGGGAAGAAACGTCCCTTCGAGGCTCGGTTTCACGTTCAAAGTAGCGTATCGAAATCTGGTTCGCAGAAAATCTGTAACTCTTCAGGCCATAATCTGTCTTACTGTGGTTTTGACTTTAACAACAGTAACGATTGCTGGAGGAATGATTGCCGATCAGACTACCACAAGCTATGTAGAACGCGCATAGGTAAAGACGTAATTATTGTAGGTCATCCAACGATTACGGAACGTTATGTTAGCCTTCTTTCACAGTTTTTTGAAGCCAAAGATATGGATCAAATAGATTACCTCAATTCAGAGTTCATAATTTCGGAATCTTTGGTACAAAAATTGGATGATATTCAGGGGGTACACAAAGTTGATCTCGGTTAATATTGGAGAATTCTGTGCGAGAAATCCGCGGAATTATTCTTGATCCCGTTGAAGGAACCAAGCATGTATTCATAGGTAGCGATCGAGTTGAAGTCGTGTTGATTTTGGGTGTAGAACCTGAAAACGTCGTTAACGAATGGTTGATTTTCGGAAAAAATCTGGAGGAAGACGATCAAATGTCCACAATGATCGGAGATTCGCTGGCTGTAAACATGTTTGATAACGCTTTCAACCAATCAATCAAGGTCTTTGACGAAAGTTCACCACCATTTTTTGATATAGTTGGAGTTTGCGTCGACCCTCTCAACAATGGAAAAGTTGTGTACATGCCCCTAGACAAGTTATCCACAGAACTTGGACAAGACGGATATAATCTTCTTTTTCTCAAGATCGATACAACAGAAAAATCGCAAGCTATCTCAAAATAGAAAACGAAATATCAAGAGAGAAATGGAACATTGTGGAACTGGGCCAGATTCTGGATAAACATGTAACTTTTCTGAATAACATCTGGTCTAGGGTTATGTTTCTGCCTTTCTTCTCTTTGGCAACAGCTATAATCTCTCTTCTTAGCTATTTGATGCTCTCTATTTCAGGGCAGCAGCATGAATTTGGTATCATGAGAGCATTGGGCGCCAAACCAAGAAGCATAATGAAAATCGTTTTTTCTCAAGCTTTAACAATCATCATAATCAGCGGAGCAATCGGAATTTCTGTTGGCTTACTAATCACTTTCGGGTTTTTAATTCCGGACCCAGTCATCTCTCAATCAACACTCATTTCTGTATCAACATGGCTACTTGTCATCTTAGGGCTTCTCTGCACGTCTAGCTTGTATCCAGCCCTGAAAGCGGTAAAGAAAACGGTTGTTGAAGCTATTTCTGCAGTCTAGTCGAACAGAAGCAAAACTAATTAGCTATAAAAACGTAATTATTAACTGCCATCAGGGGAATTAAGAATTACCTGAAAATGTTGCAGGACTCATTGTTAGTTATCGAACTGGTCCAAAAATCAGACACACAAAAATATATCTTCAAGTTTTCTAACGTCAAATCACTTAACGCAACAACTCAGCTTATCGGCAGAACGGTCACTTGGCCAGTTGAAGAACGCAAAATCAAAGGAAAAATCGTGGCGTTACATTGAAAAAATGGTTTAGTAAGGAGCCGCTTCAGAAAGGGAATATCAGGAAAGCGGTTATTGACTGCTGTTGAGGTAATCGGATAGCTTGGGTCCTAAGGTCGCTCGGAAATGCGTTAATTCCGTTATGTGACCTTGGAATTCGTCCACAAAATTTTGAAGTTGCAGAATAGGAACAACGGGCACTTTGTTGTAGAATTTTACTGGACCCGGAAAGAGTGACAAAATTGCTGGAAAAAGAGTTGCTTGTTTCCATCCGTCTAATCCTATTTTTTGTTGCATAAACTGCAGAGCACATGCCAAAGCTTCTGTTCGTTGAGCTTGTGCAGCAGCAACTTTTGTTATTGCTGAATTTCCCCAACCACGCCGCCAACGTTTGCAATCTACGCAAACAATAATTGGTTCACTATACGCTAGGACGTCGATTTCCCATCTTCTTTGTGCTGCTTTGAATCTGAAGTTGCGTTTAACTGCGAAGTTGTTGGTTTCAAAGGCTGTTGCTGCAAAATTTTCAAATTCTTTCCATTCAAGAACATTGCAGACTCTTTCAATGTCAGTCCCATGGTTGATGGCGTGAATGGCAAGCTTGACGCGTTGGTTCGAAGATACTTCGATTATCCCGTTTTCACATTCGATGAGCCCGATTTCACGAAGACCCCTCAAAACATTGTTGGCAACTTGAACAGGAACGTTGGCTTCTCGGGCAACAATTTCTTTTGCAGCGGGAGCACTTGTCGTATGTTTTAGTATAGCAATCAGGACATCTGTTTTGGCGGTCATTTGCTTGTTTGTTCCAAAAATGTTTTAGATAAATAAATCTTCTTTTGGAGAACGCATCATCTTAGTTGCGTTCGCGGTTTCAGATTTTGGGTAAGAATATCCTCGGATTATGGCTACGGGGATAGCTTCGTTTGTTTGCCCGATGACCAGTTCAGCGGCTGAGGCTAACTCGTCTGCGATGGCAGTTCTTTTGATTCTAATTGTGTACCCAAAAAGGTCTTTTTCGCCTCTTCGATCTCGTAGTGGCTCGAATCCGGAAGTGCCTAAAGCTATGTTGATTTCACCATGACGAAGTGGACGCCCATGCGTGTCCGATACAATGATCGCCACGTCTTTTCCAGAAATTTTCAGCACATTTTTTCGTATTGTTCGGGCTGACTGGTCAGCGTCTTCAGGCAAAAGCGCCACAACAGTATTTCCGGGAACGTTAGACTGATCAATTCCCGAGTTAGCGCAAATTAATCCTTGTTTGGTTTCGGTGATGAGTTTTCCGTTACTCATGCGTACGATGCTTTTGGATTCTCTGAGAATAAGTTCGACGAGTCTTGGGTCTTTGCGTGTTGTTTTAGCAATGGTTTTGGCGAATTCTGAAGGGGTTACTGTTTCGAGGTTTACTACGTTTCCTTCAACTCTAGAAACTACGACGTGAGTGACTACTATGATGTCACCGTTTTGGATGGAAGTTTCCTGTTTTTCAGCGGCTCGGCAGATCAACAAAGCTAAATCGTCGCCTTCTTTTATGATAGGCAATCCAGTTAATGGGAATATCTCGATTTTATTCAATGGAAGTGCCTCTTTTACTGGATTCAATATTGACTGCTTAATATTCTTCGCCTCTTGACACACGCATCCATTGCATACAAATGCTTATTATGTAATTTTGTAACTATATTTTTTACACTTTTAACACGAAATGGATTCGAAGCCAAATCAAATAGTTTACAATTACTTTCCACATGTAGACAAAAAAGTTAAAATTATCAGCTAGTTTTTCGCTAAATGATATTTTTATGTCAAGACCCAACATTAGAACCGACATCAAATATAAGCTAAACAGTTATTTCAGAAGATAATCAGCATTCTTTAGATCCTGAGGCGTATTGACATTAAAAAAGGTCAAAAGCCTAGGTTCCAGTTGCTCCAAAACCATGGTTGAAACATAACGTGCTGCCCTCAAATTATTAATCATATCTCGCATGTTCATTTTTCCCTGCGCTAACGCCGTCTTTGCTGCTATTAAAGCTGATTTTGTGTGATAAACTGCTTGAAGAGGCTCGATGTATCCACTCGACCATCTAGGAATAACGGCACTCTTGTTAGTGCACATATCTAACAGAAACTGCACTATCTGGGTTGAAACTAAGGGAGTATCACATGGTAGAAGCAGCGAATATTCGCCCTTAGCATTTTCAAATCCGGTTATGGCTCCAACAAGAGGGCTCTGAGACTCGTCTTTGTCAATAACCAGATTTGCTTTGTTTTCTAAAATAGGTTCAAACGTCTTTTTCTGATCTTCAGAGCTAACTACTAGTAGAACCTCATCAACTAGTTCGGATACGCGGTCAATTACATGGATTACAAGGGGCTTATTTGCCAAAATGACTAATCCCTTATCGCTGCCAAACCTTCTGGAAAAGCCTCCAGCAAGAATTATAGCGGATCTCTGCAATTCAATCGAGGACAAGAAATAAACACTTAACATATTATTGTTTTCCCTCCTTCAGAATTACGCCAGATTATTTCGTATGATTTCGTTCGCGTCATCACATTTCTCGCACCTAAATTAATGAGAAAAACAGGGGAAACAGATAACGTATAACTCAGAAATGTTAAATTGAGATTCAAGACATATAGGATTTGCGATATAAATCTAAATATTGTTTGATTTCGTTCAATTTCGAAACAAACAACAAAAGAAAATTGATTTTTTGGATACGTCGACTCAAAGATGTGATAATCATGCGCCAAAACAGAAGAATTGTTACCAAGAAAGATCGAAGACAGGTTTTCAAAGAAAATGTTAACCAGAAACTAGTTTTTTTGTGTCATTTAACGCTGAACTTGGACCTCAAATCACATTTTTTGGGAAGCAGAATGCGCCATTACTCGGTAGTTATGTGGTTCACATGTTAGATTTTGGTGGAGGTTAGATGTTTTGGCGGCATTATCTAACTTTTAGTGTGTTAATTGTCAAAAAATAGAATGTGCCCGAGTGTTTTTTTGTTTTATCATCCTAGCTTTTTTGGTTGCTTGACAGTAAATTAGACCTATATATAAGCTTCGAATGTAATCGTAAATTTTTAACGTAAATGAGCGTTTTTGACAGCGTAATTGGCGAAAAGGTGGTCTGTTGAGTAAAACGATTGTAGGATGAATTGTTTTTCATTAGTAAATAATGTGGGCTGGATTGATTTTTGAAAAAGCTGATTTTCAACATAGAACTATTATTAGTCTCCTAATAGAACACGTGCCTTTAGTTAGAGACTGAAAAAGGGTACGTGTGTTATGTTATTAACACTAACCCGAACGTTTCTGGAGTAGCTTTCATCGGAAAAGGTATGGTATACATGCATTCTCTAAGGTCTGCTTGATGTTGATTCCCACCGATTGTGCAGTGTAACGTGCCTCGGTTGGGTGAATACAAATTTTTTGTTCAACATTACATTTGTCGCATATCAAACATGAGCCAGTGGTGAAGCCTACCGCAAGAGTGTAACCTTTATTCATCGCTGCCTTTTCGAGGTCACGAATCTTTGTAACTAGAGCCTTCTTGTCAACGTTCCAAGACGCCCAAAACGCACGTATTTTGTTTCTTGTTTCCTTGGTTAACGACGGATCGTTTTCGTCCTTAGAAAGAAGTTTTGCAACTTCCGGTGACGCTTTGGCTTGGCTTTTGAATTTGAGAACCAATGCATAACTGTATTCGCTTAAAATCTTTCTAAATTCGTTAACGCTGGGCGAATGAGGTGGACACATCAACGTTTTTCCATAATGTTTGCATCCTATTCTGCATTTGAGTACAACTCGGTTCTCAACAACTATTTCGTTTGCTGGAATCACTTTTGCCGCTGATGCGCCAAGTTCTAATGCTAAATCTTTAAGAAAATCAAATTTGGTTAAGTCTGCTTCAGATTTCATTGATGATCACTTTTTTCTAGATGATTTACCGTTAAATCATGGTTACTAAATCACTATTCGCTCCGGATATGTGTAAACGTTCATTCGTTTGCCTCTGACAAAACCAATCAAAGTAACTCTTGTTAGTTGGGCTGCTTCCAAGCCAGAACTGATGGCCGCCGACAAAGAGGCTATAATTGGGATTTTCATGCGTGCTGCTTTCAAAACGATGTCTCCGGTGAGTCGACCGCTTAAGGCAAGAAAAAGTTTTGTGAAATCCATGTTTTTTGTTGCAGCAACACCGATGACTTTGTCGACGGCGTTGTGGCGTCCCACATCTTCGGCTAAAGCCACTACTTTTCCGTCTGTTGAGTATAGTGCGGCTACGTGAACGCCGCCTGTTTTTCTGAATTTTTCGGCAATAAAGTTTAGTTGTTTCACGGACTCCGAAAGAATATTTGCGGGTATGGTTAATGTCATGTCCATTTTGGGGAGGCTTTTGATGACTTCGGATAGGGGGCGATAGTCTGGGGAGCCGCAGGCGGAGACTATGAGGCGTGTGAAGCGTTGTGTTGTTGAGATTCGTTGTTCAGCGTTGATGTCTGGTTTGAGTTTTAGTAAGCATTTTCCGTCTTTTTTTAGGTGTAATTCGTCTATTTCGGTTGTTGATTTTAGGAGTCCTTCGGAGAGAAGGTGTCCCACAACCATTTCTTTCAGTTGGTCGGGTGAGCAGAGGATTGTTCCGTAGTGATGTTTGTTGAGGAAAATGTGGATTGGAGTATCTTCTGCGACATAGTCTGTTCGTTGCTCTACTGTTTGGTCTGTAACGTTTATTCGGGAAAGTTGGATCTCCTTCATGCCTTTTTTTCTCCTAAGCCTTGAGTTCAGAGAGGATGTAGCTGATGATTTCGTCGGCGATGATGGTTTTTGTGACTGACTGTAGTCCTCTCCAGCCGGGTTGACTGTTAATTTCTATAACTACTGGTCCTTCTGGGCCTTCCATTATGTCTACACCGGTAACCTTGCAGCCTATGACTTTTGCTGCTTTAACTGCGAGACTTTCCAGTTCTGTGGGCAGATTTAAGGATACAGGTTTTGCTCCGAGACTCACGTTGGTTTTCCAGTTTTTTGCTATTCTGTGCATAGATGCTGCGACTCTGTCGCCTATGACGAAGGCGCGGATGTCCGAGTTTTTGTGGGGTATGAATTCTTGGAGGTATAGGACTCCGTGGTAGAATGTTATTGTTCTGAAGACTCTTGCGGCGACGTCTGGGTCGGTGATTCTGGTGGTGCCTACTCCTCTTGAGCCAAATACGGGTTTCACTATGACGTCTTCGCCTAGTTCGTGAAAGCATTTGAGTGCTTCGTCGTGGCTTTCTGTGACGGCTGTGCGGGGGACGGGTATGTTGTGTTCTTGGAAGAGGGTTAGTGAGCAGTATTTGTCTACTGATTGTTCGATGGCTAGGGGTGGATTGATAATTAGTAGTCCTGATCGTTCTAGTTTGTGGAGAAGGTTCATTCTGAAGATGATTTCTTCGAGGGAGCCGCGTCCAATTGGGCGTGTAATCAGGGCATCTAGGTCTTGAAGAAGGTCTATTTCGTTTACTGAAGCTTCGGGAGTGTAGTTTATGCGTCCGATTATTTGGCGATAACTAAAACAGATAGGGGTTACGTTTTTTTTATTCAAAGCTTTCCGCAGTTGTGTGGAGCACCACCCGTTTCCGTCTCGGGTCATAATTCCAATTTTCAAGCATTATCCCTTCATACATCAAACATTATTCTGACAGATTAAAGTAATGCCGCACAAAACATTTTCTGCACTAGAAAGCAGCCGTGCTTTATTTGGTTGTGCAAATATGTTGCTTCTTGGTTTTCCAGAAAAAGGTTGTTTTCAACAATGAAGTATTATTAGTCTCCTAATATGATGCTTGCTTTTGAGTCAGAATTGGTGGATGCCCTGTAGAAGCTGTTTTTGTGTTTTCGGTTTCTGTGAGCGGTCTAGTTGCAGGTATGCCGCAAATTTGTTGTTGTATGGCGGAGTTTTGGTTGAAAAGAGGGTTAAAACACTTCCTTGGTGTATGCTTTTGTATCCGTCGGGGCAGGATTGGTGACTTCTAATCAATGCTTTGACGTTAAGCATATGCAGAAACTTGCGTGTAACATCTGAGCCGAACAGTCTGCCGGCTCCTCTAGGCGAAGCAATTGTTCCTTTTAGTTTTGTCCAAGGATCGTTCCATAAGATTTCTTCGAGGTGCCGCTTTTGTGGATGATTTTTGTGCGCGTAAGCGATGTCGTCTATTGTGGTGGCTTGGCTTGGGGCACCTCCGTGAAGTAAAACAATGCTGTCTTTAATGATTACAGCGGTGTACAGGTGATTAAAGAGTTCACGGAGTTCTGAGTAAGCTTCTGAGCCTTTTTTGCCGAATTTGTTTTCTAGATTAACTGGCATGTCGTGGGGCGAAGCAAGCAGGTCAGGGGGTCCTTCATGGTTTCCTCTCATCAAGATGACACGTTCAGGAAACATTTCCTTAAGCTTCAATATGACATAGTAGACTTCAGGAGAGTGGACGCCGCGGTCTCCGTAATCTCCAAGAAAAATCAACAAAACATCTCTGCCTTTCTTCATTTTGCCCAGAAAATCGCTCTCTTGCAGTATATACATGAGGCTTTTTAGGTCCCCATGCAAATCCCCCACTACAATCGCCTCCCCAACAGGTGGCACTTCAACAAGCCTACCAGTTATCTTTAGAGCTCCAACCATCTCGTCTTCAGTAGCCAATCGCCTGCTGACCTGTCTGATGAGCCAAAGAAACTCTTTAACATTTGATTTGGTTGCCAATTCAGCTAAAACTGAAGGCGAATTGACGTGAGATGTCATGTTGCTCACCCGTTTTCAGCTACACAATAGAAGATGGTGAATCAACCTAAAAAATGAAGTTGGTTACGTTGCGTATGCCCTTACATAATGAATGGAAGCACAGCAATCATCAGTAGAACAGAAACCAAAGTAGCTGTCACAGCATAAGTTATTCGAGAGATCGTTTTCTCGCTTACTCTTTGACCTAGAATGCTCTTCAAGGAAATGTTGAGCATTCGTCCTCCATCCAGAGGATAAATCGGCAAAGCATTAAACACTGCAACATTAACGTTGACAAACCACACCCAGAAAAAAAGGTTTGCATAAACGTGCCAGTTTGACCCTAAAGCTTGATGCGTGTAGAACGGAATCAAGGAATCGGAGAAAGGCACTAGACCAGGAGCCAAAGACGGCGGAACCATGTATATGACAACCGTTTCGAGACTCAAAGTCTTATAGAGTACTAATCGTTCCTCAGTCATTAGATCACCCAAGATTATCCCCATTACTGCCCGTCCCTCAAACTCGGTTAATTTCACAGATGCAGAATAGCGATTTTCCCAGTTTTCTCCCCTAGCCACAGTCACATGGACTATATCATTTGGGTTCTTGTCCTCAAATAATGCTTTCAACTCCTCATAACTGCCAATTTGCACGTTATCCACTGAAACAAAAATGTCCTCAGGCAACAACCCTGCCGCCTCAGCAGGCATACCCTCGGTAACATCCGAAATGTATACCCCATCAGTGACTGGAGTCAACCCGTTAACAATAACTAGAACAGCAAGAATACACGCTATTGCTACAACAACATTTCCTGCAACCCCTGCAGCCATAACTCTCAGTGAATCCTTAGGTTTTGCTGTAGCAAGCTGCTCCTCATCAACATCCACAAAGGCGCCAATAGGAATAACAAGAAAGAAAAGGAGACCACTCGACTTAACCTTCAATCCACGATTTTTTGCTACGATTCCATGTGCTCCTTCATGAACCACAATTGCACAAACTATTGCCAGCCACCCATAGAATATTGGCAAAAAAGGGTTAATTCCGGGTAACAGAAGGTATGCTGCTGGACCCCATTCGCGGGTCATATCTCTTGCAGCCGGAGTCCATAACAAAGTAAATAGACTGTTGCAAACCAGGTACAGCCCAATTCCAGCTACAACCGGCACAATAATGAGGGCAACCCAAGAAATCAAGCGTGAAGCACGAAGGGACCCAAGCCTATCAAAAACTCCACTAAACATCTTTGTCCTAACAGTTAACATAGGAAAACTGAACTCGATTCTGCCAGGCTCAGCTTCTTCTGCTTCAACTTCTTTGTCAGTCAACGAATCCACCAAACTCAGCATCTTTAACGTACAATGCCCTATAAATTATCTGACATTTTCGTGTTTCATCTTTTGTTCTAATCGTTTCTGAACAGCATCGCTTTCCAGCTCTCTTAATGCATTGGAGCCAATCCAGCGGGAGGCTTTGGAATCGATTTGCTGAATCTCTCCGGCGACTTTTATGGCAGCTTTGTTCAGGTTGAGGTTTCTTTTTCCGATGTTCCTCAGTGCCCAGTTGACTGCTTTCTTCACGAAGTTTCGGTCATCAACGGCTTCACGTTTTATCACTGGAAGAAAATCAATGAACTTTTCGTCTATAGCTTCTTTGTCGTGCACCGCTAAGCAGGACAACAGTGCAAAAGCAGCTCTTTTGACGAATACTTCCTCTCTTTTGGACCAGTCAAGGATTTTTTTCCAAACAAGAGGATGCTTATTGAAGAGGTTATTGCATACTTGGTCACAGACATCCCAAGAATTGAAGTCCTTTACCCACTCTTCCATTTGTTCTTCGGTCAGTTTTTCAGGCTCACCAATCATTGAGGCTAAAATCAATGCGTCAGAGATTCCGGTCTTCCACAGTTCAAGTGCTAGGTCATGGTTTTTTCCTATTTCCTTGGCTACTTTTCGGAGTTCTGGGATGGATACTCCTAATCTTTTTTCGACCACGATCCCATATCTAGCCATTCCCGCTAACTGATCAGGCTTAGCCTTAACTTTTAGCCTCTTCAAAACCTCATCTGCAGAAATCATGAGCACATTCTCTCTTCTAAGTAGTAAATATGGACTATATTTCTGTTGGGAGATTGAGTAAAGAAAAAAGGTAACTCGACCATCATTGGCTACTGGATTTGAATTAGACCTCTGCTGGCGTTATCTCCTGGAGTACGCGCAACCGTTTATGCACTTCTGTTTAATGAACGCTTTTTTTCTATTTCTGTGTACCTTCAAGAAGGGGAGAGAAATTTTTGTCAGCTCTTCTCTTTTTGAAAGCAGCCAGTTTTATTATGTCTTCTTTGTTGACATCTCCTTTAACGAAATCAACATTCTCCAGAAGCTTCTTTCCTTTATCAGACCGCACTATCACTGTTGAATAACCATCACTGCTCCCCACCGAACCAACAGAAACATCAGCAATCCTGCCAGCGAAATCGTTACAATAAGCACATCCGCCTTGAATAGCACCGTGGAACTCTTTTACCTTCGCAGAATATTCCTTTCCATCAACCTGAACTATGAACTTTCCTTTATGAATTTGAGTTTTTTCTGCTTTATCCAGATCAACACCCAACAATCTATGTGTCGCTTCCTTCAGCTTGTCATAATCGAAGGCTTCAAAACAGAACAACCCTACTACCGTAATCTCTAGATCAGGGTATTTACTCAGTAGTTGCTGCTGAATTTTTCTTCCGGTTCGAATCTCGCATGGGGTACCAACAAAAGCAATTTTCCTTTTGCCTTTTTCTACCAACTCCCCGATTTTTGACATCATTTTAACCCTTGAATATTTAGTTCCTCGTGCATTTAGTATTTCATCAGCAGTTTCTGCAATAATTGCCTCCGCCTTATACCCAACTGTTCGCTTAACGACGATAGCAGCATCAAACAGCTCCTTCTCAAATCCCGAAAGGAGCAAAGCAGTAGCCATTCCTCCATCTTGTCCATCAATAGAGCTTTTTGCTGCAAAAATCTCGGTGTGAACGCCCAAGAGTTCGTCTCTTGTTCCGTTCAAGAACTGCTCTTCTGCTTCCTTAATGTCCTCTTCTAGCATTGGATATGTGTTTATTTGGACCCTTTTCGAGTCTGTTGGACAAACAATAGCACATGCACCGCATCCCACGCAATCATCAGATATTGTGTGATATGGAGCAGTGACCTCTCGTTCCACGCCTCGGTTTGCAAAATTGATGGCAGATACGCCAACTTTTTCTTTGCAAACACGAGCGCACAAGCCACAAAGGATACAATCCTCCTCTGGGTCTCCTACCCAAAATCTCGGCGTCTCAATGCCATATTCCCGCGCTAAATCCTGTATCTTCTTCACTTTTGGACAGCGAGCCAGTAACAACTCAAGGAGCAATTGACGAGTCCTGAATACTTTCTCAGATTTTGTGTCAACAACGAGTCCTTCGGAAACAGGGTAATTGCAGGAAGTTACAATCTTTTTTCTTCCTCGCTTGTCCGTTATTTCCACAGAACATACACGGCAAGCACTAAAAGTCTCAAGAGCCGGATTATGGCAGAGTGTAGGAATTTTAATATCAACTGTTTTTGCTACATCAAAAATGGATGTCCCTTCTTTGACATTGATTTCTATCCCGTCTATCTTCAACGTGATTTCTTTTTCGCTTCCTTCCATCTTCAATCACACCCTCTAGTCTCGCTTCTTTTCCCTCAATCTCTTGACTAATCTCTCTTCTTCTGGAATATGTGGAGGAACCTTTTCACCAGAAATTTTTTGAACTGCCCTAAATTTAGGCGGACACATATCATAACATGTTCCACATTTGCTGCACTTGGATTGATCAATCACATGAATATTCATCTTTTCTCCAATTATTGCATTTGCCGGACAATTCCGGTAGCAAATCATGCATGCCTGACACTTCTCTGGGTCAATATAATAGAATATTAATCCTTTACACACTAACGCGGGGCACCTCTTCTCATTTATGTGCGCTTCATATTCGTCTCTGAAATAACGGAGGGTAGTTAACACAGGATTCGCAGATGTTCTTCCTAAAGCGCAAAGAGAAGCAACACTAGTTACCTCAGCTATATCCGCAAGCTTCTGGATGTCACCTGATTTTCCTTTACCTGCCACAATATTCTTCAGTATAATGCTTGCTTGTTTCAATCCTTCCCGACAAGGTACACATTTTCCACAGGATTCATCACAAAGGAAGTTAACGAAGAAACGGGCTATATCCACCAAGCAGGTATCTTCATCCATTACAATCATTCCGCCAGATCCCATCATCGAACCTAGCTTGATAAGTTCGTCAAAATCCACAGGAACATCAAGATGCTGCTCAGGAATGATGCCCCCCGAAGGTCCACCAGTTTGAACGGCCTTGAATTTCTTTCCGTTCCGAATTCCGCCGCCTATTTTGTAGATGATGTCTCTTAACGGCATTCCAAACGGAACTTCAACCAAACCAGTGTTGTTTACTTTTCCAACCAGAGAGAATATTTTAGTGCCTTTGCTGCCTTCAGTGCCAATGGAGTTAAACCATTCAGCACCCTTATTTATGATCAGAGGAACATTTGCCCAAGTCTCAACATTGTTCAGTGCACTCGGCTTATCCCAGACTCCTTTCTCGGATGTGTGAACATATTTTGGTCTTGGTTCGCCCACGCTTCCCTCTATTGCTGTCATCAATGCTGAAGATTCACCGGAGACAAAAGCACCGGCGCCTTCATGTATCTTCACAGTGAAGTCAAAACCAGAGCCAAGTATGTTTTTTCCAAGAAGCCCATATTCCGTTGCTTGTTTTATGGCCAGTTTTGTGTTCTCCACAGCCAACGGATATTCTTTGCGAATGTAAAAGAAGCCTTCGCGCGAACCTATAGCATAGGCTCCTATGATAAGGCCTTCAAGAACACTGTGTGGATTTCCCTCCATAAGCCCTCGGTTCATATAGGCGCCAGGGTCACCCTCATCACAATTTACGATTACATATTTAGGTTCCCCAGGAGCGTTCTTTGTACTTTCCCATTTTATGCTTGTAGGGAAACCCCCTCCGCCTCTACCTCTTAGTTTCGCTTTTTTCACTTCTTCCAAAACTTCTTCAGGAGTCATCTCAGAAAGCACTTTTTTTAATGCTGAGTAACCACCGAGAGCGATATAATCTTCAATTTTTTTAGGATCGATACTAGCAATATTTCCGAAGACTATTTTCTTTTGATGTTTATAGAAAGGAATTTCATCTTCATGCGTCATTTTTTCTCCAGTAACGGGGTCAGTATAAAGTAGTCTCTCGATTATTTCCCCCTTCACAGTCTTGTCTACTATTTCGGGTACATCTTCTATTCTTACGTTACAGTAACAAATCCTCTCTGGAAAGATTATCGCTAAGGGTTCTCTTTCACAAAAACCTAGGCATCCTACCTCTCTAAAATCGATTTTTTCTTCAAGCCCCCACTTTTTGAGTTCTTTCACAAAAGCAGCAGCAATTTTATCACTTCCATAAGCACGACCGCAAGTTCCTGAGGAAATAGAAATGCCAAGTTTATTTTTGTCTCTTTTTGACATTATTTTTTTCTTTAGTTCTTCAAATTCTTTTGGTGAATTTAGCCGAGTCAATTTTCATTCCTCAATTTTACTCATATTTTTCCAGAATTCCTTTCACTTGAGTTGGGGTTACCCCGCCATAATAATCAGAATCAACCATCAACATCGGTCCCTGTGCACAGCAACCAAGGCAATTAACTCCGCTAAGGGTGAATTTCATATCATCTGTCGAATTTCCTGCCTTTATTTCCAGCGCATCTTCAACTATATCTAAAATTTTAGTTCCGCCGCGAACATGACATGCTGTACCCAAGCAAACCTGTACGAGATGCCGACCTATAGGCTTGAGACTCAGTGCAGCGTAAAAACTTGCAACCCTAAATATTTGACTGTACGGAATCTTGAGCCTCTCGCTTATTCTTTTTATTACCTCCTTTGATATCCAATGAAATTCATGTTGAATATCGAGTAGTAATTGAATCAAAATCCCTTTTTCATTCACATACTTATCTATAATTTGGTCTATTCGATTCCCAGACATGATAGCCTTAACCCCGCCATTTTTGGAGACATAAATTAAATTATCCTACTAAATAAATGTTTACAGAATTGTCCGAGTTCCCTAGTTGATGAGATGTAGGGACAAAAACGTTATGAAATCCAGTTAATTTATCACGATCTGTACATTCTTGTCGGATAGGTCTGAAACGATCTTTTCCAGACCTCTTTTCTGTTTATCAATTTTTATGCGTGCTTCTTTATGTTCTTTTTCGAACCCAGCGTCTCTGGCGTCAATGAGACTCTTTTGTCTTTGCAAGTCTTTCAAGCGGTCCTGTAACCCTGCTCTTTCGTCTCTAGACGCGCGTATTATCCCTGATGTTGACAATTCCCTTTTTTTGCTGAATGCTTCGCTGCAATCATTATGAAGTGATACTAGGGCGGCTTTGTTGAGAATACTACCTATCTGGTCTTTCGCCTTTCTCAAGCGACTCGATTTTAGCTTCATTTTTTTGTTATCTAAAACAGCATCTATCTTTTGAAGAATGCTTCTGAGAAGAGGATATCCTTCCTTCTCCGTCGCCAAGGCCTCGAATGGATTCGTCAAGTATTCGTCAAGTTTACTGGTTGCCTCTGGAAAAAGACTGTAATCTGGGCTGTTAACTATTGTTTGAAATTTTAGAAGCGGTTTTTGGATATGTCGCAGTTCATGTTTAGCAGTTTCCGTTAACTCTTCGATTCTCGCGTTTAGTTGAGCGAGTTCAACTACCTCGCATTTACTCTGGATTGCCTGCATTTTCTGTTGATTTTGTGCTATCTTCTTCTCAAGAAGCTCTTTCTTTTGTTTCATCTCTTCTTTAGCATTTTCAGCATTGTTTAACTCGATTAAAGATTGACGTAGTTTTTCAACATTAGAAGGAACTCCTTCAGCACGTTCAGCATCAGCGTACTCGTCAGACAAAAAGTCAGTAAAGTTTTGGAACGAATCATCTGCCCTCTTCAACGTAACATCAAATCTTCGGCGAGACATTATGAAGTAGGGGGAAATAGCACGGAACCATTTCGTTCTCTCTTGACCGATTGTTTTTAGGATTTTTTTGATTTGTTCAGAAGTTTCGTTGAGGGTTTTTGCGTTGATCTCTTCGGGAATGGTGACTTCCTCGATTAAATCGGAGAATGTTCCAACGAGTTTATATAGGAATTTTGCGCGACGATACGTTTTGCGGTTACCTTTTTCCATTTCTTTTTCTGCATCATTTAACAGTTTGTCGCAGGCGTCTGAGAGGTCTTCAAGTTTGTCTTGTGTGTCTTCAAGTGTTTTTTTTGCTTCTGCCTTTAGGGGTTCAACTATAGAAGTTGTTTCTTTGTTTAGCCATTCGTTGAGGGAGTTGAGCGATATCTCAAGAGTTTCAGGCATAGCCATTGTTCCACACTTTATTTTAAGAATGGAGCGAATTCTTTAAAACCTTTTGTTAAAAACACCAAAGACATACCCGTTTATGGGTAGTTACTCTTAAATAAGTTAAGAATATAGAAAGCATCCGCTGGAATGTTAACCATGAACCTCAACAGACCAACAATAAAAATTGCGGGTGCCGCAATATTAGCGTCTTTAGCTGTAATCATGCAGATTCTTCCTCCAATTTTCATATCACCATGGAGTATGCGAATAGACCTAGTTGCAATCCCATGGATACTTTGCTGGATAATATTTGGCTTCAAACCAGCACTTTTAAGTATACTAATCAGCGCGCCGCTCATAGGATTTGTAGGACCATTATCCGGAGGTTGGGTTGGAGCCACCATGAAATCCGTAGCAAGCATCTGGATGTTTGTAATCCCAGGTATTATCGCTTGGAAAACAGGTGGAACAAAACATTTACTGGAAAACAAGAGACTTTTCGTGGTAGCCTCCATCTTGGCCATTATTGTACGAGTTGGAGTTACAGTAGTTTTCAATTTCTATTTCGCATTACCATTCTTCTTTTACATGACGCCCGATGATATAATCGGCTATTTCTCAGGCGTAACTATATTCGGTTTTGTTGGTTTAGGTGCTTACATCACTGAAGTAGCTTTTTGGAATACAATACAAGCAATAATCGACTTAACTACTTCTTTAGCAATTGGACTAATCATTTTGCGAAGAATGCCCGGATTAACAACCAAACCAAAGAAAAAATAAGTGGTAAATTACACCATTTTTTATTTATTTTTTCCCAAAAAGCTTTAGTTAGCAACAAAGAGAAAAGAATAGCAGGGCGATCAGATGAAACTAACTATAGCAATAACCGGAGCCAGTGGCGTCATCTACGGCAAACGCCTACTAGAAGTATTACACAACAAAAACGTCGAAATCCATCTTGTCATCAGCAAAGCTGCAAAACAAATAATCAAACACGAACTTGAAACATCAGAAAAAACCCTAGAAAAATTAGCCGATCACGTTCATGAAATTGATGATTGGAGGTCCCCAATCGTGAGTGGATCCTTCAAAATGGATGGCATGGTGATCGTTCCTTGTAGCATGAAAACATTAGCAGGCATCGCTAGCGGATTCGCAGAAAACGTGATCCTGAGAGCAGCAGATGTGACACTAAAGGAAAAGAGAAAACTGATTCTTGTGCCCAGAGAAACCCCGTTGAACACAATTCATCTCAGGAACATGTTAGAGCTCGCAAAACAAGGCGCCATAATCGTTCCGTCGATGCCAGCATACTACCATAAACCAAAGAATATCGAAGATCTGGTAGATTTTGTTGTTGGAAGAGTCTTGGACATTCTAGGAGTAGAGCACACGCTTTACAAGAGATGGCCGAAAATCCAAAAGACAGGTTAAGCTTGGAATTTTATTGACTTCTTGAAGACTTCCAAGTCGATTTTTCCTGCTCTAAAGGTTTTACCTGTCTTAGAGTTGTTAACCACAAAGACCGCCGGAGCAAACAATCCCGAATCAATCTTATAGAAATCATAACCAGCTTCCTTGAAGATTTCCATAAAGGGCTTCCCATAGCCCTTAGACGCTGAAGCCGGAGCCTTCTCCAGCAGCCCCTTCAATTCGTCATCATCAGCATTTACCGTATAGTATGCCGTGCCAACGTAAATTATCGCATCATTAGTTCTCCCCATAGCCTGAGCCAATTTCGGATGCACAGGCGCTATAGGCGCGTACCCGCAAGCATGAGTAACCAGTTTCGGATCAAGCCCAAGTTCCGTGAGTTTATGCAAGCCAGTTTCCACGATTCTTCCCGAAATCTGAACTGAACCAGCAACAGAGGAAGTGGGCACCAGAATCAAAAACAGATTCTCTGGAGCAACGTTGCATTCGTCAGAAATCTTTGCTACAGCTTCTTCAGGAGGTTCTTTTGAAGTTTCGAGAACTAGCACACCCACATCTGAAGAGTCTTTGTAACCGATTTTCTCGTACAGTTCTTTAGGTTTCAATGAGAGTGCGCGCGCTGGACCAGACCCCATTGCAGTGTATTTGTCGGCTTTGATTTGCCAACCTGCAAACTGAGACCCTAAACTTGAAATAACCGGATAATCGGTATGAACAAAAATTGAGGGAAGCTCCAGACCGCCGTATGCTTTGTAGGTGATTTCTGCTTTACCAAGACCTCCGAGACAGATTTCTGTTATTGCTTGACCTGCAGCAAAGCCGCCCTGTGCTTCGATTCCGGCGTCAATCAAAGTTGTCCCTGACGGCATCTTTTTGACGAGGACTCTGAACTCGTCAGCATGCTCACAGAGTTTCTTAACAAGAGTATAGGCTATCCGATTAACACTCAGTTTCGGTGTTGACATTTCTTTTTCCCCTTTTTTAGATTAAATCTAAGAAGAGTTTATTCTAGGTACTTCTCGTAAGAGCTTAGGTACGGGTTTTTTGGCTTGGAAACAAACAGTTTTCCTTTACCGCTGTCCGCTAAATCTCCAATAAACTTGTAGAATGGACCTTCAATCTTTTCGTCGTCAACCTTGACCTTTGCTTTAATGTCGTCGATAGTAAAAGAGGGCAGTACATCTTCAGAATGACCAGCCAAAACAATTTTGCCGTTAGTCATCTGTGCGCCAGCTCTTCCCTGTGAATTGCCTTGAACAAAGATTGTTCCATTATTCATGTGGATGCCCGCGAATATGCCCACATCTCCAAATATTTTGATGATCCCGTTTCGCATGAAGCACCCGACTTCGTGACCTGCATTCCCATGAATTATGACCTTTCCGCCGTTCATTCCCTTGGTGCTTCCACGATACGCTGCACCTATGTAATTGCCTGCGTTGCCTTTGATCTCTATTGTTCCATCCTTCATTTGTGAGCCGGCCCACGAACCAGCGTTACCAGATACAACTATGCTGCCGCCGCTCATTTCTTCTCCAAGATGCATACCAACATCGCCGTCAACAATTACTTGCCCCATAGACATTCGGAAACCAATGTTTCGCACCGTGCCTACATTACCTTCAATCTTTATCGTCAATTCTTCTGAGGACTGATTATCCTGTTTTATGTCGAAAAGGTCGCCGAGGGAACGTTTCCGGTTGCCCTCCCACATTTCCAGAGCAGCTAGCTCTTTCTCCGATTTTTCGGCAAATACATCTGGGGATATATTTTTTCCTTCAATGGGAAATTTGAACACGCGTTTTGGGATAAGAGTTATCAAGTTTTAGACCTCCGCTTTGATGGCAATTGGAGCAGGAGAATGCAAGAAGCCCTCGCGAATAGGATAGTTTTCGTATTCTACAGTCCAGTAGTCCTTGAATTTCTTTTTTATGTCATCGTTAATGTTGTGTGCCATCGAAGTTTTCACGTCGACCCAGTATGTCTTTCCGAAAACCTGCTTTACAATTTCTCCGTCCTTTACCACAATTTCTCCGCCCTTAATCGTGTAAGCGGCGCGCTCAAAGGCTTTTCTAGCAGACACAAACTTTTTGGATGGATCAACAAGTTCAGGGTTTATGTTATAAATTGCGATGTCAGCGTCAGCGCCAACTCCCAAATGTCCCTTATCTTTCAAGCCAAGAGCCTTAGCTTGACCCGCACGCGTAACAATTGCCAGCTCGTAGAGACTAAGTTCCCTGTCGATGCTGGGCAACAAACTTTTCTTTCTTGCACGTTTGTTGATTTTACTCAACATTTTCTCCCTTGCATCTTTACTAATGTACCAAGTCATAATCTGGGGGTAATAAAAGAAGGGCCCAGCATTGGGATGGTCGGTTGTCATGAAAATTTTCCACGGGTCTTTAATTAAAAGCATAATTTCAAGCCCGATTGACCACTGTGTCGCGTGAACAGCGCTTGACCGTTTGTATCTGAAGGGCACTATTCCTCCACTTGTTTCGGTTTCGACGTCGTGGTTAACCCATTTGTTACCTGTCAAGTGATAGAGACCAAACTGGAATGGACCATCAGCAGTCATAGTTGTCGTGTCCGAGAAAACAACTTGACCAACATCGAGAGTCACGTGAGTGTGATTGTTAATGTAATTTGAGATCTCTTCTGCTCCAGAACAGAAGCCTTTCCAATCTTCACCTTTGAATGAACAGAATTGAATATGTGTAATGTGCATTATGGGTTTGTCGTCTCTCGCCAAATCTTCTACACACTTCATAGTCTCTAATGCTGTAACATAGTTTCCTGGCTGTCCAAGATTGTTCGTGTGAAGATGAATTGTGTGAGGAAGATTGAGCATGGTATTGACTTTGCATAATCCACGGACGATCTCACGGGGAGTTATGCCAAAGTTCGGCACCACATCATCAAGACCGTGAACGTTTCGTCCGAAGCCCCATGCCTCTAAGCCTCCAGGATTAACGATTTTTATTGCATATCCTCTTGTAGCTTTGAGCATCCATGCTATGTGGGCAGCGTTCTCTTCGATTAAGCCGTCTCTTATGTGTTCTAGGCTGAACCACCAGTCTCCTAGCAGAGGATATGTTGCATTGTCAATCATTGGAGTGTCAGCTAGTTCCTCGTGAGTGTGACGTGCCTGAAGAGGCGCCATGGATGGATTCATTACAGTTGTATAACCCATCTTGGAGTAACGATAACCTGTTGTGAATGTGGAGGGAATCGAATAGCCCACTCCAGACCGGGTCAGGGCTGTTTTAACTTCAACATCCTTAACATGGTCTTCAGGTCTTAGCATACGACCCGTATCCACTTCACCGCCTGCTATGTGGCTGTGGATGTCAACTCCTCCGGGCATAACAACCATGCCTGAAGCATCAACGACCTTCGCTGAGTCTTTAACTGTTTTTACGATCTTCCCATCTCTGATGCATATGTCCATTTTTTCGCCGTCTATACGATTCAGGGGATCGTAAACGAACCCGTTCTTGATGATTAGTTCACTCAATCCATATCCCTCTTTTTTAATTCGCGAACTTTTTGAAGCAGTTTCCTTAAAATTTCTTGATCTGAAAGAAAGCCTTCTGGAGGTTCTACAACCTTCTTCAGAGGCAACGGAACATGATCCATACGATAGGCTGTTCCCTCCGCCTCGATTCCCACGAAAGCAGGAGGCAAAATCACATCCGCCAACATTGTGGTTGGAGTGACCTCAGGCTCTATAGATATGAGAGGATGCTTTGCTATGTTCTTGGAGGCAGCTTTTGGAAAATGGGCAACCGGATCAGAAGCAATAACAAGCATTGCGTCAGCTTCGTCGCGGATAAGAATGTCAGTTGACGTGGTTTCTCCCGGGTTGTATCTGGGGTATCCATTAGACAAGTCAACAGCGAAGGGGTATCCGGTTTGCCATGTTGTAACTATGTTTGCTCCAGTTACGTTGTAGTGTCCTCGCATAGGCATGATAAGGAATTTTGTTCGATTATTCAGATCACGGGTGAGATTGATTGCTGCGTCTATGTTTCGATGTTTCCCTTTAGTCATTGTTAACCCTAATCCGAAGAAGATGACGCCTAGTTTGCATCCCACCAGCACATCAGCAAGAGCCTCAAGGGTTTCAACGGGTATCCCCGCAACCTCATCAACGTCAAGTTCTCCGTCATTAACGAGTACACGCAAGGCTTGCAGAAGTTCATAGTCTTTACCGGGTTCTACCTGAAGGAAGCAATCGGCTGCATCTGCTGTGCGGGTCTTGCGTACATCCACAACGATAGTTCTCCGCTTATTCTGATACATATTACAGGGCAAGCCTTTTGATTCACAATGCTCAAAACAGAAGTCCTTTTTCAAGACTAGATTAGAGGCTCGTTGAATCTTCTTCTTTGACATGCCGCCTCTTAATTTGGAAAGATATTGTGTCCAGGTGCTCTTTTCGAATCTGCCATCTGAGAACATGCTGTAGCGTTCTGGATGCCGTGGATGAGCAGCCCAAGGATTGCTAGCCCAGTAGATGATTAGGTCTGCACGATGCCGTAACTGTCCCAGAGTAGATGAGGGTATACCAGCATCTTGAACAGCCATGATGGATGGACCATGACAGACAACTGCGGTGTTATCCATTACGCCTCCAACCTCTTCCACCAATTCTACGCCTACTCGTTGTGCTTCACAGCAAGTGTTGCTCCAGCCATACAATATTGGATAGTGTGCGTCAACAAGAATCTGGGCTGCCTTTTCGATAGCCTCATCCATTGTAACTTCGACTAATTCACCATTTTTTCGGATAAGAGGTTTTTTAATACGGTGATTTGAATAGTTCAGAAATTTAGCTGCGCCCATAGCGCACGCATTTTTCGCTTCAATAATGCGGTTATTATCATCAATAACAATCTCGAGGTCGTCACAAAAAGTTCCGCAGACCGGACAGGTTACAGCAGGAATAACTTTCAGGTTTATGCCTCCTTAAGTTGGTTAACTAGCTCCTGCATAGTTAACACTTTTTCGTTAGGTGCTGGTTCGAGTACCCCAGACATCCCCTTTAATGAGGGCATACCTGATCCATGTGTCTCGGGGTCAGAGATCATGCTTGCCCAAGGACCGTAGCTAATAAAAATCATTTTGGGATGAGGACCCCTAATGGATTTTACGGCTCTCAAAACGATACTACCAAAGTTTGTTGTAACTTTAACGTTGGCGTTTCGCCTCAAGCCGAGAGCTTTCATGTCTTCGGGGTCAATTTGGCATTGTGTCACATCTTTCTGGTATACGTCTGATAGCTTTCCCATTTCTTTTCCTCTGCCTTGGTCAATAGTGCGACCAGTTAAAACTAAGACATTCAACTTTGGCATTGTCCCCACTTTGAAAATGTTACTACAAGTAGCGACCTATTAACGTTACTGGTTTTTCTTTTTTTCCATTAGCCCCATCTTTCTAAATTGTGTAAAATAACGTACCATTGTTCGAAATGGAATCTGTGCTTTAAGAGATAAACAGTGAACATTGTACCAGCGATAAGGAACCATCTCATTAATTACTTTCAACACACGCTTTTTCTTATATGATGTTTTATAGTGTGTCACATTAACCATTTTATCCGTTTTTTAAGTTTTTGATACATATTTCTTTAGAGGAGCAGACACACAATCAATAAGCTGCTGATGAAGGTTCTTTTTTCAAGCCGTAAATCACTCATTTTGTGCCTCTTTCATCCTCAGTTTTTCGGGTGAGGTTGTTCTCTTTTTTATATCAGACCATTCTTTTTTCCAGTTTCGCGCCTTCAAGATTTTTTCCTCTTCTTTTTTCTCGATATTTCTTTGAGGCTTTTCTCCAGTATGCGCGTAACGCTTCGGGGTGTTTCTGTTTCTTTTGTGTCAATGATGGTCACTATCTGTTTAAAAGCATAATATCCATGACACTTAAAGGTTTATGTCTATAGATAAGTGAAAGTATTAACAGAGTTGAAAAGAAAGTAGCCTCTTAGTATATTTTTCGTAGCATTTCAGGGTTATTGTTAGTTTGGGTTTGGGGTTAAAATTTAATCCTTGAAGAAATTGGGTGTTTGCGTATAAAACAAGAAATTTGCTAGTTCACGACGAAGATTCTGATCCTAGCACTAATCCTGACTTTATTGATGAAGATGCATTTTTTTCTCGTCCTCTCCTGACGAAGTAAAAGATTGTTGGGACGAGAATGACAACGATCACTATCAACAAAATCCATTCTAAACCCACGTTACCAAGTGACCCTTCTCCTACTTCAACATTGAAGGGATATTCAACCGTCAGGGACCATACTTCCTCATCGGATTTCCAGTAGTATCCATCAGCACTTAGATGCATAATCCCCTCTTCAGGAGGGGCCAATAGCTGTAAGGATATCACCTCTGTTCCACTTCCACTAAACTCAAGGAATCCGGATGGCTCTGTTGGAAGGTAATCATTAAGGATTGTGTCCCAAATGCCAATACGGATTGAGGTAGTGTCGGAGAATGTGTAATCCATTTCAACCTCAATCGTGAATACCTCACCTGGTTTTACATTGGGCGAGTAGTTTACGGAGATGACCTCCAAAGGCTCAAGCGCAAGGCCCCCTGTGCCAGCCACAAGGTTTACGGTCAAAGGTCCGTCGGCGCTTACAACATACATGGCTATTGTGTAGGTTCCATCGATGGGATTATCTATCTCAACCCATTCAGGTTTGGTGCTGTATCCACCATACATAGCTTCTGGAATATTGTTCCTTACAATCCCACTACCGTAGTCGTATCCCAATACGCGGTTTTGAGGATCAATTATGTGGAGGTCAACATCAGCGTTCTGGTCGTCCCAGTCGATTGCGATGTTGATAGGCCCACTAGAATCGCTTAGGGTAAACACTTTCAGATCCCCTACGTTCAAGAGATATCCGTTAGTCTCTTGTACCAAAGAGATGTATTCCATCGAGACTGGCATGTACCCGTTCGTCATCTCAGGGGATGAATCACTAGGAAATATCACTGTCTTTTTCTCGCTCCCCAAGATTTGATGGTAAAAGCTCTTTATTATAGCTGGATTCCCGCGTCTGCCTAGCACGTAAAACGTTTGACCTGTCCCTATGCCCTGTTGCTCCCGGTATGCATCGTTATTGTCTGTGTATCCAAGGGTATACTCAACATAAACTTGATATTTCCCTGATTGTACTACTATTGGTTTTTTACCCCAAATTGTATTGAATGTATATACAATTTTGTCTTCCACTATACCGTTGAGGGGCCCCAGAACAATCTGCGTGTTGCGGTCGATATCGATGAGGTACACCGATCCTGTGACTGTGCAGTCATAATCCCCGGTCTTCGTGAAATTTATGCGTATTCCAACCCCGACTTCTTCGACCCATTGAGGATACGTTTGACGCTTCCCCATTAAATCTGTGATTCCCGTTCTACCTAACTGCTGACGTTGGGAGCTCTCAGCAAAAAACGCTGGTCGCCCTCCTCGTTCATTAATGTCTTTCGGATATGGTAGAGTGATCATGTCCTTAATGTTAACACTTACATCTTTTATCGTGGATTGGACGGTGACAATCTCTGAGTGGCTTGCCCCATCCAGGGTCTTGGCAGTCACTTTCACAAGTGTGGTCGTAATATCCTTGAGGGTTTGTTGAACATTAAAACTTGAAATCCCTTTTGTGCTAGAGGCCGTACCAATAGAACTTATTACCAGCCCTAGTTCAGAAGTATCAAAGCTAACCGGAATAATGGAGCCTAGGTCGGACGAATCAAAGCTAACCGGAGTAACAGGCGAGGGGGCGGTTACTGTAAGAGTCACTTCGATGGTATCCTC